>Ga0075124_10000612_pt1 | contig 16492 bp, 12 predicted proteins | sample AntAceMetag02UKS_FD_69809 | JGI IMG/M metagenome (GOLD analysis project Ga0075124, IMG submission 69809) | Saline lake microbial communities from Ace Lake, Antarctica - Antarctic Ace Lake Metagenome 02UKS | ecosystem: Environmental > Aquatic > Non-marine Saline and Alkaline > Saline | place... | reverse complement strand
GCCGTACGTGACCTTGCAGCGACAGAACGGGCAGCGCAGGCAGTGTCTGCCCTCATCCGTGACCTGCAGCTGCTGGAGACACCCAAAACGATGGCGGAGCATATCCGGGCACTCCGGGATCTCTATACCCGATGGGATGCCCCCTGCCTCCCCCCGGCACCGGACACGGCTGTGGAAGAACGTGAGAATACTGCCCTGCGTGAATTCCACCGTCTGCTGGACCGGATGGCCGGCACTCCCGGACGGGAGGGACCGGCGGTGACCATCCGCGAGGCAACAGCTGTCCTCATGGCGACAGCAGCAGAAGCCCGGCCCGAACATCAACCGGACCCGGATGCCGTGCAGGTCTGCGGTATCCGTGAGCTTCAGGGGCTGCATCTGCCGGTGGTCTTCATCGCCGACCTCACCGACGGACGGCTGCCGGATATCCCCCCCCTTCTGCCCTACACCACCGAACAGGAAGAGCGGGCGATGGGCACGATGCGGAGGCGGGAGAAACTGCGGGAAGAACGCTACTATTTCCTCGCCGCTCTCCTGAGTGCCGGGGAAAAACTCTGGCTCAGTCATGCGGAGAGTGACGGCGGGGTGCTCATCCCCTCACCGTTCTATGCCGCTGCAACAAATGCCTTTGTGCATGACGAATGGAGATGCACAGAGATGCCTGCCTCAAACGAGAGCCGGATGGAACGGGCCGGACAGAGCGTGAGAAACGGATATTTGCCTCCTTCCGTGTGGCTGCCGGAGGGCATCACCGCTGATTCGGTGGCCGCCCGCATCACGACGGAAGAGTACCACCGCCACGGGATCTCTGACTCAGCTTATGACGGCATGCTTGACGCCGACCCGGAGATTCCCGGGATGCTTGCCGAACGCTACCCCAAAGATACCGTCTGGTCGGCAACCACGCTGGAGGACTACGTCACCTGCCCGTTCCGGTTTTACCTGCGGCATGTGCTGGGCACAGAACCCCTTCCTGAGGAAGAGAGGGATCTCTCAGCCACTGCATACGGAACCATCGTCCATGAGGTCTGCCAGCACTTTTACCACGACTGGATGAACGACCACACGGCCGGCCCGGGACCCGAAGAAGAAAAAGAGGCAACAGCCCGTATTCTGGCACAGGCAGAGACCGTGCTGGACCGGTATGCCCGCCGGGGCGCTGCATGGGAGGTCGGCGTTGAGGCCTTCCTTGGCACAGACGGACTGGGGCCCGGGCTCTTTGAAGAGTTTATTCAGCAGGAGGCAGAGACACGGGCATCTCCCTTTGTGCCGTCCCTCTTTGAAGCAGGGTTTGGCACTCCGGACCGTCCGGGCAGTATCCACGATGCGCCGGTCGCCCTGCCGGTGCCGGAACAGGAGACACCACTTCTCCTCCGGGGCTTCATCGACCGGGTGGACCGGATGGCAGACGGGACGTTTCTTATCACGGACTATAAGACCGGGAATCATCCAAAACAGGCTGATATTCTTGCAGGAGAAGCCCTCCAGCTGGCCCTCTATGTGCGGGCCCTTGAGGTGATCACCGGAGCAGTCGGAGCAGGAGCATCCTACTATGCGATGAAACGGCGGGACGTGGTAAACAGTGTGGTGGTGCATGACGCCCGGTACGCTGACTCTCTTGACCCCTACCCGGTGAAACGGATGAAAAAAGATGCACCTCCCTTCCCGGTAATAATCAGCAATGCGGTGACTGCAGCGGCCCGTGCCACCGCAGGCATTCGTGCCGGCCGCTTTCCGCTCGCAGACGACGCAGAACACTGCCCCGGCTACTGCGAATATACCCACATCTGCCGGAACGGAATCCTCAGGACCCTTGAGGCGGACCGCACCAGGGAGGAGGCATAGATGCCGCCGCAGCGCACTCCGGTTCAGGAGACCGCCATCACCTGTCCGGGCAGTCTCTGCGTAACGGCAGGTGCCGGGACCGGGAAGACCTATGTCCTCGTCAGCCGGTATCTGGATCTTCTCGAACGGGAAGGAGATGAACAGGCAGGGGTGCAGGAGATTTTAGCCCTCACCTTCACCGAAAAAGCGGCAGCGGAGATGAAGGACCGTGTCCGCCAGGCCCTGGCGGTAGCAGAGGGGGAGGATTCCGCCCGTTTCCGTGACGACCTGATGTGGGCCGGCATCTCCACCATCCATTCCTTCTGCACCAGGATTCTCAGGGAATATGCACTCGAGGCCGGGCTGGAACCGGGATTTGCCGTCATTGAAAACTACGAACTTGCGGAGATGAACGAAGAGGCACTCTATCGCCTCCTCTACACCCCCCTGCCGGAACCAGTCAGAACAGCAGTCATCCGGTGTCTGCGAACCTTTGGAATCTGGCAGATACAGCAGATCCTCATGGCCCTCTATGGCCAGCGGTGGAATGCAGACCGGTTCTTTACCGGGGTCAGAGATGCACCGGAGGAAGTGATTGCCATCTGGATGGATGCAGTGGAGGCAGAACAGGCGGACATCTGCACACAGTTCTTTTCTTCCCCGGCAGGAGAGGCTGCAGCCGTGCTCCGGGATTTGGCCCCCACCTTTGCAGGAGATAGCGACACCGCGGCCAAATACCTCGCCGCAGCAGCCCCCTCCCTGAAGGCCCTTGACCCCACCCGGCCGAAAGAGACCTGCCAGGCCCTTGCCACCCTCCTCTCCTGCAAGGGGAGACGGGGAATGGGGAGTGCGAAGATGTTAGGGCCGGATGTTAAAAGACGCCTGAATATCGCGTACAGTGCCCTGAAGGAATGGGGGGACGATAACCCCCAGGGTCTTCTGACACTCACCGTCTCGCCGGACGAACCGAAGACAGCGGAGACTATCCACACCCTGCAGGCACTCGGGACGGTCTTCTCCTGGTTCTCTGATACCATCGGGCGGATGAAGGCCCGGCGGGGGGCAATTGACTTTGGCGACATGCTCATATCCACCCGGACCCTGCTTGCAGAGAACCCGGCGGCACGGGACGGTATCGCGGCGAAGTACCGTGCCATCATGGTGGACGAATTCCAAGACACCGACCCCCTGCAGGCGGCCATCATCTCTGACATTCTCACGGCCGCGGGGAAAGACCGCTCCCTCTTTGTGGTCGGTGACCCGAAGCAGTCCATCTACCTCTTCAGAAACGCCGATGTGACGCAGTTCAAGGCAACCCGCGACCGTATCCTTGCAGAACGGGGCGGACGCGAGGTGGCGCTGGACACCAGTTTCCGCAGTGCACCGGAAATAATAGGTCTGGTGAACACCCTCTTTTCGGCAATCCTCGGCGCTGACCGTCAACCCTGGGAGTTCGGCTATGACCCCATCGGCGTGACAGAGGCGAGAGCAACTCATACAGGGTCGGCTGAGATCCTCATCACCCCTCCCGCTAAAAAAAGCACCGAACGTCACCTTGCTGAGGCAGAGGCAGTCGCTGCATGGCTCGCGGATATGGCTCGGAGACAGACAAAGACGGCCTACGGGAAGGGTGCAGGCGGAGAATGGAGCGAGCGGCCAGCCACATTCAAAGACTGTGCCGTCCTCATCGAGACCCGGAGCCGCCTCCATCTCATCGAAGACGCCTTCCGCCGGGCCGGGGTGCCCTACCGAGTCCATGGCGGCACTGCCTTCTATGAACGGCAGGAAGTGCGGGACTGTGCGGCCGTGATCGCCTTCCTTGCGGATAATGCTGATGACATTGCCCTCTACGGGGCACTCCGGTCTCCCTTTTTCGGCCTCTCTGACGCGGAGATCTTCCGTGCCGCGGAGGGACGGGGGCGGGGGCTCTTCTCCCGGATCAAAACGGATGCAACCGATCCTGCCGCAGACGCCTGCCGGATGCTTGAACGCTGGCAGACGTATGCACGCCGGGAACCCCCGTCAGCACTCGTCACCCGCATCTTCCGGGAGTCAGGCATGTATGCCGTCTGCGCCGGGCAGAACAATGGTGACCAGAAGACGGCCAACCTCCGGAAGATAACCGCGATCGCCCGATCCCGTGAATCCACCGGGTGTTATGGGTTTGATGACTTTGCCGCAGACCTCAGGCAGGCAGTACGGGACGCACCGAAAGAGGAGGATGCACCCCTGCCGGCAGCAGAGGAGGATGCGGTTTCGGTGATGACCGTTCATGCCTCAAAGGGACTGGAATTTCCGGTTGTCGTTTTGCCGTTTGCAAACGCTGACAGCGGCGGCCGGAAGAACGGGATGGTCTTTGAGGAGGGACTGGGCCTTGCCACAAAGATTCCGGGACCGGACGGGCCAGTGGATGCCCCCATCTCCCTTCTGATCCAGCACCGGCGCAAACAGAAAGAGGCGGCAGAGGCACGCCGGCTCTTCTATGTGGCAGTCACCCGGGCCCGCGATCATATCCTTTTATCAGGGACATTACCGGATATGGAGATGGTCGCCCTCGGCCCGGATGCCGGGAAGACACGAATGCACCGGACATTTGCTGCCCTCGGCATCACCCCGGACGCCGTTGAGGCGGGGGGTGTAACCTGCACCACTCCTGACAAACGGAAGTGGCGGGTTACCATCACCACAGCAGAGACCAGTGGTATAGCAGTGGAGGACACGCCCCCGCCTGTACCGGTAGCGATCACCGGCCCCCTGCCGGCAGCCGGGGGAGAGGCACCGTGGACAACCCCGCCACTGCCTGCGGCCGCCCCGTCACACCCGCCCCTGCCGGTGACGGCCATCCACCGGTATGCCTCCGGGGGGAAGGGTGCAGAAGGTCCTGACCCCGTACACCTCCTGCAGTCCGGGGGAAGAGATAATCCTGCTGCACGGGAAGGAGACCTCCTGCACGCCGTCTTTGCCGGCATGACCCCCACCCGTGCCTGTGCCATCCACGGATTCCCTGCGGATGCGACACGGGTGGCCGCTTTGGAGGCCGCATACCAGCAGTTCTGCTCCCACCCGCTCATCCGTGAGAGCACCTGGCACCAGTGTGAGGTTTCGTTTGTCCACCGGTTCGGTGATGTGATGGTCCGGGGTGCCATAGACCGGATCATCCGTACAGCAGACGCACGGTATGTGGTGATTGACTACAAGACCGGCCCTGACCCGGGGGAGAGCCCCTGCCGGGAGGATTACCTTATCCAGCTCGCTGTTTATGCCGATGCCGTCCGTGCCCTGACCGGGGTGGTGCCCGATACCTGCCTCTATTACACCGGGACCGGCAGAATGGTGCCTATCACCCCGGATATTCCTGCAGCACAGGCGGCGGCAGCAGAGGCAGAGAAGTACCGGTAAGAAAGTACGAGGGAGATTCGACATCAAAATCCACCTTATTTTGGAATCGGATTACCATATCGATGCCATTAGAGAATAAACACAAGACACTCTTGTTTTAAATGTACGAGAAACATTCAGCATCTGAGATCAGAAGAAGCATCATTTTTTTCCGGAATCCCGGACCTGCAGAGATCCGAAAAGCAAGGATTTGCATATAAAACATAATGAGATCCAGCCACAAACATTTTAAACAATAAATCAATCCTATTTATTTGTTTGCACTCCACAGAAAAGGTATATAATATTTCCAGCCACATGTAGTGTCAGAGTTTCTATGCTGACAAATCCAGATCATTTTGCTGATCGCATATATCATTCCGTCAACCATTACACTGAGGATGAATATGATGTTCTCCGGTGCCGGCTCTCAAAAGAGTGTGACGCAGTCTTCTCTGACCGGAAGTTCATGCAGAAACTCAACTCGGTGTTTCCGGAATAACCGAAAGCAGAATATACGCTAAACCTTTTTTCAATATAATTGAAATGCCCTTCACCCACCGGGTGTTCATTCCCGAACACCGCCCTTATTTCTTCTCTCGTGCATATGGTACCATAACGATCTGCAAAGACAGGAGGAGAGAATGCATACCCGGTTTGCATACAATGCGATATCAGTAGCAGGAAGACGGCCAAACAATGAGGACACCTGGGCGGCACACTGGTATGGCGGGACACTGTTCTGTGCGGTGGCAGACGGCATCGGCGGCCAGCCGGCAGGGGACGTGGCCTCAGCCTGTGCAGTGCAGGCAGCAGAGGAGGTGGTCGCCCGTGCCTTTGCCGCAGGCGACCGTCCTGATTTTTCTGCGATTCTTTCGGAGGCACATGCCCGTGCGGATGCAGCTGTAAAGGCAGATGCCGTCGGTCCACGGACGGGCATGGGCACCACCCTCACGACAGCACTCTTCTGTAACGGCTGCCTCACTGCCTGTAATACCGGAGATTCACGCTGTACCATAGTGCGGGACGGCTGTCTCATCGTGGTGACGCGGGACCACTCCCTCGTGCAGGAACAGATCGACGCAGGCATCATCAGCCCTGATGAGGCGTTCGGCCACCCGCAGAAACATATCATCACCCGCTCCATCGGCTCCCACTTTGCAGCCGATGTGACAGAGACCCCGATTCTTTCCGGCGACTGTGTAATTCTCTCGACAGACGGCATGCATGATGCCCTGACCCCGGAGCGTATCGTCCGTGAAGTGCAGGGAAAAACCGCCCATGGGGCAGCAACCGCACTGCTCACTGCAGCGGTTCCCGTGTCTGACGACAACATCACCGTCTGTGTGGTTACGGTCTCCGGCGGTTAACAGCAATTCCTTAATTCTTGTAACGGATTCACCTGTTCCCCACCATTGTTATCACCAAAGAGAGAGTATTCTTCTTCCGGAGGTCAGGGGATGAAGACAACACTGTATTACTTTACCGGCACCGGTAATTCCCTCTGGGCAGCACGGGAACTTGCCCGCCACATCCCGGATGCTGAGCTGGTGCCCATGGCACGGCTGATACACGATGGGGGGACAATTACCGCACCGGAGGGGAGGATTGGATTTATATTCCCGGTTTACATCGGAGGCCCACCCCTTCTGGTCTCAGACTTTGCCGAAAAGATCGACCTTAATGCCGCAGATGATATTTTTGCCCTTGTAACGATGGGCGGAGCAGGAGATGGTGCATGGAAACGGTTGAAAAGCATCCTCACAAAGCGTTCATTCCGGATGGATGCGGCATATAGCGTGAAGACGCCCACCAATTATATGCTGCTCGGAGATGTGCTGCCCGAAGACCAGGAGATTGACGTGATTGCAGCCGCACGGTCCGATCTTGAGAGGATTGCAGGGAAAATATTACGGGGAGAGAAGGGATTTGAGAAGGGACCCTTCGTGATGAATGCGTTCAGTAATGCCCTGTATCCTCTCCTGATGGGTCAGCTGCGGGCGCAGGGAGGGCGGTTCAGTGCAGATGAGAAATGCAACAACTGCGGCATCTGTGAACAGGTCTGCCCGGCCTATAATATCACGGTAAGCGGCGTGAACCCACCGGTCTGGGGCGATGCATGCGAATCCTGCTTCGCCTGTATCAACTTCTGTCCGCGGAGTGCCATCCAGTCGGGAAGGAAGACGGCATCACGGGGCCGGTATCACCACCCGGATGTAAGCATCACGGATATGATGGTGCAAAACGGCCGGGAATAATCGCATCCCCCGGTAATCTTTTTGTGGATGCCCGCAATACTCCGGATATACGAACGAGGACGAGCATATGCCGGAGACACCTGTACGTGAAATAAAAGGAACTGAGTGGGAGAGAACCGTGGAAAAAAGCGACCTCCCGGTTGCCGTGATGTTTTACAGCCCAACCTGTCCGCACTGCAAAACGATGGAACCGTATTTCCGTGATTACGCTAAGGAATATGCGGGAAAGATGCTCTTTGTCAGGCTGAATCTGGCGGAGAATCCATGGATCGGTGAACGCTACGGGGTAATGGCAACACCGACCTTCGGGTTCTTCTGCGCAGGAAAACCGGTGCAGAGTTTTTCAGGGGCTGTTTACCCGACAATTCTCAAACAGCGAACCGAAGATGTGCTTTTGCATGGAGCTGAGTGTGCTGAGATGTCGTCTGCGGTTGACTATGAGATCACCAGTTATGCATAACCCTTTCTCCGCTGCCGGTGCCTGAAAGAGAGAGACCAATCCATTTGTGCCGGCAGGACAACAGAAGTACATGGAGGAGGGGAGCTCATGCCGGTGCAGGTTTTCTGCAGCCGCATCCTGGCTGCATACCCACTGGCAGTGCGGGACCCCATTCCTTGCCGTATATACTCTCTTTTTTCTGCTGCTCTTCGTCTACCCGCAAGACACACCGGCATTCTGGATCTGGATCTGCCTGCCTATCTATTTTGTGCACCAGTGTGAGGAGTATCTCTGGCCGGGGGGATTTATGGCGACGCTCACGCACAGGTTTTCCAAACGACACGGGTCTGACCCGGATATACCAATCCTCTCCACACGGGAGGCATACTGGATTAATGTCGGCATCATCTGGGTGCTCTTCCCGGCATCTGCTGTAGCCGCCATGACTGTTGATCCGGTCTGGAGACTCTGGGTGCCCTGTTTCACGGTATTAAACGGTCTTTCCCATGTCATTGCAGGGATCCAGGACCATACGTACAATCCTGGCCTTGCGGCAAGTCTTGCCCTGAATATCCCGATCGGAACCGCAGCCATCCTCATCCTCCTGAATGCAGGCATCGGCGGCACTGCGGCATGGGCAGCAGCAATACTCATCGCGGTGGGATTCATGGCATTCATTGCAGGATATGCGGCGTATCGCAGCCGCTACCGCACCCCCGCCCGGCAGTAAAATACCATCTGCCGAAACCACTACAATTATGCGCACATGAGTAAAATTACATTTATTGCATTACAGGAGAAAGTGTAACAGTTATGAAACTCTGCATACCAATCAGCGAAGATAACGGACTTGAGAGTATTCCATATGATCATTTTGGATCTGCATCGGCATTCCTTCTGGTCGACACAGAGACGAAAGAATGCTCACAGATACCACCCACAAGTTCAACCCATGGCAGCGGAGGCTGCGCACCGGCAGGGGAACTGGCAGAACATTCTGTAGATGCAGTTCTTGTCGGTGGAATCGGCAGGGGGGCCATCATGAGCCTCAATGGTGCAGGAATTAAAGTATTCTGCGCCATACCCGGCACAGTCGGAGATAATGTTCAGGCACTGAACGACGGAAAACTCGGGGAAATGGATCCTGCCGGCGCATGCGCTGGTCACAGCGGCGGCTACAGCGGTGGCTGTTAAGGAACACATCCAGATTACCAAACACGTACATACTGCACATCCCTTCATCAGGATGAGGGATTCCTCATCCTGTATCTCTTGAGCACCCGGCCTGCATCACAACCCATAACCCGCTCTTCTGCCAAACCTATTCTGAATACATTCCATGCCGCTTTCTGATGCCACCACCGTTCTGAGGCAGTACTTCGGATATGAATCTCTGTACCCCTATCAGGAGGAGATCATCCGTGCCCTTACCGACGGGGAGGATGTGTTGGGGGTGATTGCCACCGGCGGCGGAAAATCCCTCTGTTACCAGATACCGGCGCTGATCTCCGGCGGGATGACCGTCGTCATATCTCCCCTAATTGCCCTGATGAAGGATCAGGTGGATACCCTCCGGGAATGTGGGGTGCCTGCCGCCTGCATCACCTCACTGCAGGACTACCACGAACGCCGGGAGACAGAAGCAGCAATCGCCCGCGGCGATCTGAGAATCCTGTATGTATCTCCCGAACGGGCGGTAAAGGCAGAGTTCTTCACACTTTTGAAGAAGGCACAAATAACCCTCATTGCTGTTGACGAGGCACATTGCATCTCACAGTGGGGACATGAGTTCCGCCCGGAATACCGCGAACTCTCCAAACTCATCCGTGAATTTTCGCACGCACCGGTGGTAGCACTGACAGCCACCGCAACCCCTGCCGTGCAGAACGATATCATCGCCCAACTCCACCTCCGTCGTCCCCGCCGGGTAACAGGCAGTTTCTATCGTAAAAACCTCCGCTATGAGGTCAGGCCAAAGAAGGACACCAAAGGGGCAATTCTCTCCTATCTCCGGAACCACCAGGGGCAGGCGGGAATCTGCTACTGCCTCAGTCGCAAAGGGGTAGAAGAACTGTCAGACACCCTCCGCCGCACCGGCATCCGTGCCCTGCCCTATCACGCCGGCCTCACCCGGAAGGCACGGGAAGAGGCACAGGAGGCGTTTGTCCGCGACCGGGTGCAGGTCATCGTCGCAACGGTCGCCTTCGGGATGGGCATTGACAAGCCGGATGTGCGGTTTGTTATCCACCAGGACATGCCCCGCTCCCCTGAGCATTACTACCAGGAGACCGGGAGGGCCGGGCGGGACGGTGACCCGGCAGACTGCATTCTCTTCTATTCCCCCGGCGACCTGCACCGGCAGGCGTTTTTCATCCGGCAGGAGTCGTCTGTCGCCCGGCAGCGGGCAGAGTATGCAAAACTTGAGGAGATGGCCGCTTACTGTGAGGAACAACGCTGCCGGCAGGCAATGATTCTGCAGTATTTCGGCGAAGAACCCCCCGTGGGCGGGTGCGGCACCTGTGATGTCTGCTGCTCTCCGCGGGAACGCTTCGATGGAACAACGGTTGCACGGGCGGCCATTAGCTGTGTGCAGGATCTAACCGTTCCCTGTGGCAGTAGTCACCTCATCGATCTGCTCCGCGGGGCGAATACAAAGAAGATCCGTGAGCTTGGTCAGAAAGAGACCACCGGTTACGGGACAGGGAAGGGTTATTCAAAGGACGAATGGCGCTCATTTATCCGTGAACTCATCCGCCTCGGCTATCTCGAACGTGAGAGCGGTGCCTATCCGGTGCTCGCCGTGGGGGAGGCAGGCAGGGAACTGTTAGCGGCAGGAGAGATGACCGACGGCGTCTTTTTAACCCGGACAAAGAAGGTGCCCGGTAGCAGACAGGAAGATCCAACAGACCCACTCTACCTCCGGCTGAAGGCACTCAGGCGGGAGATTGCAGACAGGGAGGGGATTGCTCCGTACATGATCTTCTCGGATGCAGCACTCCGGGCGATGGTCACCTCACGCCCGTCAACGGATGCAGCATTTCTCGCAATCAATGGGGTGGGTGCTGCCAAACTGGAGCGGTTTGGCCCCGCCTTTATGGCGGCGCTGGGATCGGCGGAGAACGGGGCTGACGGTTCAGCGGCAGAGACCCTGCGCCTCTACCGTGCCGGGTGCACGATGGCAGAGATTGCAGAGAGTCGTTCCCTTACCCCGGAAATATGTGGCGCCCATCTCGCAGAAGCAATAGAGAACGGCGAACAGGTGGAGATAGACGACCTCGTGCCCCCCCACCGGCAGGCAGCCATCCGGGAGGCAGTGGCACAGGAAGGGACACGGGATCTCCGGCGACTGAAGGCCGTCCTCGGCGAACGGTTCACGTACACTGACATCCGGCTTACCTGTGCGGCGGACCAACAGGCCGAGGGACGATAACGGACATCCTGCAGGAGAGCAGCCGGACGGGTCACCATTACCTGTGCGGGAATGTGTCCGGGTTTTCACTTCACGTTCCTTCCATGGAATCATACCCCGGGTACTCCCCCTCTCTCCCTCCCGGCGTACGCCGGACACCACAATTTTACCGGAAGAGAACACAATTCCCTCCTATGACAGATGAGAACATTACCGTCGGAGGAACAGTATTTGTCTGTTCCGTCATCCCTGCAGGTCCGGTCAATATTGTCTTTGCCGCAAACGAAAACGGCCTTGTTGGCTGTGGCGCCATTGATGTCGTGGCACTGGCAGGTTTCGGCTATGCAGCGGCCCGTATCCGCCCGCCGGACGGGCAGACATCGGTTGCAACCGCAGACGATCTCTTACGGGGAATCATTAAAGAGGCAAATGTCCCCGCAGAGAAAAAAGGTATCCGGGTGGGCATGACCGGCGAAGAAGCCCTTGCATTGCTGGGATAAGACGGAGATGCAGATTTCCACACGGTATACCGGTCCGTCGTACCTGCAAAAAAAATTATTCAGGAAAAGAGGAGTATTCGTTCAACGATAGCAGGCGAAGAGTGCCGAACCGGCCATCACCACGGTTTGTGTTTTTCTGCCCGCATTTTTACCACGGGAAGGCCTCACACTTCTTCAGGTCTGGGGATTCCTTCACCCGAGCGTGCCTGCTGTGCATCCCCGGCAAGCCGGAGATTGGTATAGGCAAGAGTGGAAATCTGCCCCGCAACGAGCCAGAGCAGGTGCAGTATTTTTTTGAACGTATCAGGAGACATCGTCTCCATACTTTCGAAGGCGGTGACGAGAGCTGTCTCATCCGCACCAATCTCACGGGCGTAGCGGGCAACCTCATCCCATGTCACCCCCATCGGATTGCTCTGGCCAATAAACCAGTTGCCAATATGCCTACCATTGACGATGATTGGTGCACTGGCATCAATGAACCCGATACCGTGGCAGGCCGCATAGCTCGGTCTCATCAGTTCATGCGCCTCTTTTCCCAGTGTCCGGTCTGATATCCGGCAGTTCTCCGCACCCGTCTCTGTAGCGCGGATGAGACGGCAGACTTCACAGCCATTGCTCAGTTGGGTGATGGGGTTGCCTTCGGTATCGGTGATCATTGATGCCACATTGCAGGCGTCGGCAAAGGCATCCTGAATACGCTGAAGGTCATCGGGACTGATGAGATCGGTCAGCTCCGGTTCCGGGACATCTGACGAAGGGGTGAGGAGATCGTCAACCTGAGCCTGCAGCCGGTTTCTGCTCGTTTTCAGTTCCCCATAGGCGATTTTCAGTTTATCCTCGGCATTTTTCCGTTTGACAATCTCCCACAGTCCGTTCATGAGCAGGGTTATCTGCCGGATATCTGCCTCATCATACTCGGTTTTTTTGTTGGAAACGCCTGCGAGGATAACTATTTTTTCATTGTCAAAGATGGGAACTCCCAGGTAGCGGCTCAGGTGTACATGACCTTCCGGCATTCTTGTCCGATCCCGGGTGGCGGCTGCAAAATCATTGATTATGGTTACCTGCCTCGTGCGAACCGCATCTCCCCAGAGGCCGGTTTGTTCCAGTGGATAGTCTTTCCAGTGCCCCGGTAACCGACAATCCTTCATTGACTGTTTGGACCAGCTGTATATCGAAAGGTGATCCTCTTCGCCGGTGACAAAGGCAATGTAGCCATACTGACTACCGGTGATCCGTGTGATCTCCTCAATTGCATGGTCCATAAAGTCATGGAACGGCAGGATAGATTTCTCGTGAAAATCCACCAGTGCCTCCAGGCGCTGCTCATCGAGCCGCAGCTGTTCTTCGGTGGCACGCTTCTCTACGGCGAGATTTATTTTATGTGCGAGTTCGGCAAACTGTGATATCGGATCCCCGCCTTTCTGGAGATAATAACTGACCCCACTGTTTAATGCCTCAATTACCACATCTTCCCGCCCCCTGCCGGTAAAGATGATAAACGGGAGATCCGGAGAATGCATGCGCACTGCTTTTAAAAATTCAATGCCGTTCATCCCCGGCATCTCATAATCCGAGACGATGGCACTGTAGGCATGGGTCTGAATCAGCTCAATACCTTCACGAGCAGAACCGGCAGTATCTACAGAATAGTCCCCTGTACGTTCCAGAAATATTTTGCTGATGTCCAGCAGTGCCTCTTCATCATCGACATACAGTATTGAATTCGCTATAGGACCCTCCCCCATAAAAGCAATATATGCATATTATTGATCATATGAATATATAGGATTCGGAAAATATGCAGGGCGAAAGTACGTATTGAGATTGTTCAAAAATCAAGGGAAATCTGTTCTTTAAAATCCTACGACCAGACAATTCCCGGGAAAACCTGCCTTTCCGTCTGCCGGGAAAAATTCACTCCATCACAAGCTCCTCTTGTGCGAACACCGGGCAGGAATACCTATGCACTCCCGATGGAGCGCCTTCACCGGATTGCCCGTTTCAGCTCTTTCTCAATCCTCTCCCAGTCATTCTCCGTCAGCGTCCGGGTCACATCCTGCAGGACATCCCCGCCCGACACAAGCATGTCTTCTTTTCTGTACGACAACTCCCTTCTGATGGTTTCCCTTACATCCATTCTCTGCCCCCCTACTACGGTGCTTGTGATTGATGATCCTATATGTAGGTTGGGAGTGGAAAAATGGAGAGATACTCATTTTATGCCTTAATTTGACGTAGTATACCCGATATTTCATATATGGCTCTGTCGGGAGAACCGCACTTCGGAATTAAAGATTTAAAGGAACATACAGAGTGTTTTTTGCATTTTATCCAGATAAGAGAGAACGAATGATGTAAAATGAGGTGAGAGGCAGTTCGCTGCATACGATAATTGAACCAAATACTAATTTTGTAGATATTAGTAGTTTTTAGTATTTGGGTTTCCGGACCAATATATCCTAAATTTGAGACGCTTACCTGAAAAGGAAAGAAATGCACTCGTATATCAAATTACTAAAAACGGAAATTTGGGTTTATATCGCCTCAAATCCTCTTCGTATGATGCCTGCCATCAGGGATCTTCTCTGTTCGGGGAATTCCTGATATTCCAGTGATTCCCAGCCTTCCGGGAGTGCATGAAGATCTGCCATTCTCTCCCATTTTTCCCTGCTGATGCCTTTCTATCTGAGTATTTGTGGCAGATATTGCTGTTCCGGCCCGGACACACACCACTGGCTCTGCGGATCATTCACTTCCTGTTTAAGATGGGGAAAATGCTCCTCAAAAGAATCAGATATATATTTGGGATAAATCAGGCCGAAAACGACATGCCTGTACTCTGCGGCATCCATATTTGAGCGGAGCTTCTCCGCCGCTTCCCATAGTTTTGATTCAAAACCAAGCCTCGCACCACCATTCGTAGCATTATTTTCATTTTTTATTTTGTATCCGTGCCATAGAATCCCTCAACAACGAACAACAAATGAAGTGGTTCAGAGAATAATCGGCTTGCCCTCTGCAAAAAATGCTTTCAATGATCACCCCCGCACTACCACAAAAAATTCGCACAGATGCCCATACAGTTCCTCTGCCTTCTGTCCCATCCGTGTCGTTCGCGGAGAATACTCCCGCATCCCACAGTGGGCGAAGTCATTTCTGATGGTGGAGAGTTCTGCCCAGAGATGGGTTGCCTGCTCTTCACAGGGGAGGTGCATGTACCAGTCCGTGAAGGTGGTCGGGTCGTAGGGAGATCCTTTCAGGTTCAGGATGGCAGCCCCGAAGGTCTGTGACATCTCATACCGGGTGTCGGAATCCAGCCACCCGGGATAGCAGTCTCCATAGCGGGTGAGGAGCATGACATTCACCATCCACTCCCGGGAGAAGGTCACCCCCTGGAGCAGGAGGCCACGTTCGATCATAAAACCAATGAGTTCGAGCTCTTTTTCAACATGGGCCCAGGTCAGTCCCCCATCCTTCTCCGGTCTGCGGATGCCGAGATCGCCTACCATCCGAATTTCATCAAGCACCTCCACAAGGGGTGGGGTGAAGACCTCCATCTCGCCTGTTACCTCATCGATATCACGGGCAATGCCGGATGCGAGGTTCAGGGCGTCGACCGGACGTGCCATCCGGGTCGCAACCGCAAACCCGTCCAGGGTCTGGGCAAACCGTGAGAGTTTCTCCGGGGCATCCGGCCGCCCGGAGAGATAAGCCTCCTTTGCAGTCCGGTTTGCGAGCTGGTTGATGCCGGCCGCATCCATGGACCGGAGAAAGGCGTGCACACTGGTAGTCCAGTCCAGAATGGAGAGAAAGGGCGTCAGGTCCAGAAGAGGAGAAGGCTGTCCGTCATCCCGGTACTGACCGTAGAAAACACGGGAAATGTCTGCTTTGCCTGTTGTTCGCAGAAAGGCTGCGGAGAGAAAACCGACCAGAAGAAGGGAGCGGAACCCGTGGGTGATGTCAAAAACAATCTCTTCTCCCTCGTCAATGTATTGTTCCAGCGCCCGGAAGATTGCCCAGAGTTCGTCTTCGGTCTCTCCGTTGGGGATGACAACCAGTTCAGTGGTGACCCCGCAGCCGGAAAGTGCCGCTGAAACCGGTTCCCATGCGGCCCGTCGGGCACCTTCGGTCGCAAAAAGGACGGCATTATCCACTGTTCCGAGCAGACGGCAGATTGCCTCCTGCACAAACAGGGTTTCACAGGATGACCCGCCACAGGTATACAATGCTGCCCCGCCCTCCTGTCCGCCCAGAAATGAGATCAGTTTCATCTGCATGCACCTGTATTTGCTTACCGTGAAGAGAATGCCTGCCCCCGGAACACAAAAAACAGAACCGGTCAAAACATCGTGAGGGCAATCCCTGTATCTTTCTTCTGGTTCAATCGTTATCTACATTCGTCCCGGAAGAGGAATGGCAGGTAATAATGCCGGGCATGCACTTTCTTCACAGGGAATACACGAAACAGACAACGAGAGCTTATGCTCTTCTATTATACCAATTCTAAAAACAACATCTCATCATCCCACGCCTCTGCAGCGAATGTGAATTCACCAAACACTCACGCTCTTTTGTATCATATATACAGAACAGAATGTCTCATTGCAGGCATGTGCAGGCGACGAATCATTGTTATGAGCTCACGCTCTTTGATATAAACAGGTACAGAACAGATTTC
>Ga0075124_10000610_pt1 | contig 16502 bp, 10 predicted proteins | sample AntAceMetag02UKS_FD_69809 | JGI IMG/M metagenome (GOLD analysis project Ga0075124, IMG submission 69809) | Saline lake microbial communities from Ace Lake, Antarctica - Antarctic Ace Lake Metagenome 02UKS | ecosystem: Environmental > Aquatic > Non-marine Saline and Alkaline > Saline | place... | reverse complement strand
TTGTTAATAAAATCAATTATTTCAAGAAGTTTTTCTTCGGTGGTGTCAGAAGGATATTTATAAACTGAGGATGTAAAACCAACTTCTTTGCAATCCTTTTCTTTACTGTTTACATAAGTTTGGCTTGCAGGGTCGTCACCAATTAAAATTGCAGCAAGATGCGGTGCTTCCATATCATTATCAATCATTTTCGCTACTTCTTTTGCAATTTCGACTTTAATTTTTTGTGCAATCGCTTTTCCGTCTATTAATTTCATGTTCTTGATTCTGGTTTATAACAATAAATGATAAAAAAAACTAATAATCAAATTTGAATACAACTATAAAATTTTCACTATTCACTATAAATTGTTAAATAAGAAAAAACTATCTCTTTGGCATATTACCCATATTGCTCATTGCATTCATCATATTTTTACCACCTTTTCCGGTCATCATTTTCATCATTTTACTGGTTTGGCTGAATTGTTTTATTAATCGGTTTACTTCTTGAATATCAGTTCCGCTACCTATAGCAATTCTTCTTCTTCTACTGCCATTTAGTAATTTCGGATTTTGTCTTTCATCAGGAGTCATAGAATGAATTATAGCTTCAATACTTTTAAAAGCATCATCATCAAGATCAATATCTTTTATTGCTTTTCCCATACCTGGAATCATTCCCATTAAGTCTTTCACATTACCCATTTTTTTAATGTGTTTTATCTGAGAAAGAAAATCATCAAAAGTAAATTGGTTCTTAGCAATTTTTTTCTGAAGCTTTTTTGCTTCTACTTCATCAAACTGTTCCTGAGCTTTTTCAACAAAAGAAACGATGTCACCCATACCGAGTATTCTGTCAGCCATACGTTCGGGGTGGAAAACATCTATTGCGTCTATATTTTCACCAATACCAATAAATTTAATTGGTTTCTGAACTATAGATCGAATAGTTAATGCAGCTCCACCACGAGTATCACCATCGAGTTTTGTTAGAACCACACCTTCGTAATCAAGTCTGTCATTAAAAGCTTTTGCAGTATTAACAGCATCCTGACCTGTCATTGAGTCAACAACAAAAAGTGTTTCCTGAGGTTTTACAGCTTTTTTGATAGATGATATTTCATCCATCATTTGATCATCTATAGCCAAACGACCAGCTGTATCAATAATAACTGCATTAAAACCTTTATCTTTGGCATGATTGATTGCTCTTTTTGCAATTTTTACAGCATCTTTTTTATCTTCTTCGGCGTAAACTTCAACTCCAATTTGCTCTCCAAGAACTTTAAGCTGATTAATAGCAGCAGGACGATAAATATCACATGCTACCAACAAAGGGATTTTGCCTCTCTTGCTTTTTAAATGATTGGCAAGTTTAGCTGAGAATGTAGTTTTACCTGAACCTTGCAATCCAGCAATTAAGAATATAGCGGGGTTACCTTTTTCGTTTATATCAACTTTTTCGCCCCCCATGAGTTTTGCCAAATCATCATGGACAATCTTAACCATAAGCTGTCCTGGAGAAATAGCAGTTAATACATTCTGACCAAGGGCTTTTTCTTTTATGCTATTTGTAAAATCTTTTGCAATTTTATAGCTAACATCGGCATCGAGTAAAGTTTTACGTACTTCTTTTAATGTTTCTGCAACATTTATTTCCGTAATATGTCCATGTCCTTTTAAGACTCTTAGCGACTTCTCTAACTTTTCACTTAATCCTTCAAACATAATTGTTGCTATTTTTTTTGGACTGCAAAATTAGTAATTTATAATGACTAAAATTTATAATTAGTAAAATTTTAAAGTGATAAAAATTGTGAACATTTAATTGACAAATTTTTAAAACCGTAAATTTGCAGCATTCTTTTTCTCAAAATAAAAATTCATCAAATAAAAATACTCAATTTATAATACAATGAATTAGTAATTTTAAGTGCTTTTTTTACATCCTTGCCGGAACTTTAATTCCAAGCAATTCCATTGCTGTTTTAATAACACTTCCGGTAAATTTAGATAGATTTATCCTGAAATTCACCAAGTCATTGTTTTCTTCTTTCAGAATTGAAACTTCCTGATAAAATTGATTATATTCTTTTACCAGATTGTAAACATAGTTTGCAATTATTGCGGGGCTGTAATTTTCTGCAGCCTGATTAATTGTTTCTGTAAAAGTGTATAAGTTTTTTATTAGCTGTTTTTCCTTTGGATGAATATTTATGTTTGCAGGAATATTATCAGAAATATTAATATTACGGTCTTCCGCTTTACGAATAACCGAATTAATACGAGCGTAAGTATATTGAATAAACGGACCTGTATTCCCTGTAAAATCAATTGATTCCTCAGGATTGAAAAGCATGTTCTTTTTTGGGTCAACTTTCAGAATAAAATATTTTAATGCACCCAGTCCTATAATTTCAAATAGATTTTCAGCTTCAGAATCAGTAAATCCTTCGATTTTTCCAAGTTCTTCAGTCGTTTTTTTAGCTGTTGAATGCATTTCAGTCATTAAATCATCAGCATCTACAACAGTTCCTTCTCTCGATTTCATTTTTCCGTGAGGAAGTTCAACCATACCATAAGCAATGTGTTCAATGTTTTTTGCCCAGTTTTTGCCTAGCTTTATTAAAACTTTTTTCAGAACATTAAAATGATAAATTTGTTCGTTACCAACAACATATAATAGTTTGTCTGCATTATAATTATCGTGACGTAGCTGAGCTGTGCCAATGTCTTGGGTAATGTAAACTGAAGTTCCATCAGGACGAAGAAGAAGTTTTTGATCAAGTTTTTCTTCAGAGAGATCAGCCCAAATGGAGCCATCATCTTTTTTAATAAAAATTCCTTCTTTGAGACCGGTTTTAACTATTTCTTTCCCGAGCAAGTAGGTATCGGATTCGTAATTTGTTTTGTCAAAAATAATGCCTAGCCTTTCATAAGTTTTATCAAATCCTTTATATACCCAATCATTCATTTCTTCCCAGAGCTTTCTGGTTTTTACATCTCCCGATTCCCATTTTACGAGCATTTTCCGGGCTTTCTCCATTAATGGAGTTTGTTGTGCTGCTTTATCTTTATCTGCTCCATTTTTAATTAATATTGCAGTTTCTTTTTTATTTTCGGTTTCAAATTTTACATAAAAATTACCCACAAATTTATCGCCTTTAATATTGGTGGTTTCTGGTGTTTTATTTTCGCCCCACAATTGCCATGCAAGCATAGACTTACAAATATGAATCCCACGGTCGTTTACCAGATTTACTTTTTTAACTTTTTTGCCACTGGCTTTTAATATATCTGCAATTGAATTTCCGACAAGATTATTTCTTATATGACCAAGATGCAGAGGTTTATTTGTGTTTGGAGAAGAAAACTCTATTACAATGTTTTCTTCTTTAGGTTTTTCAGAATGTCCGTATTTTTCCTTTTTATGATTTTTAAGAAAGAAGTTTAACCAGAAATTATCAGATATTACGAGATTTAAGAATCCTTTAACTACATTGAATTTTTGAATTTCTTCAAGATTATTTTCCAGATATTCACCTATTTCATTTGCTGTTTGTTCAGGCTTTTTTCTTGAAAACTTAAGAAGTGGAAATACAACAATTGTAAGATCACCTTCAAATTCTTTTTTAGTTTTTTGTATTTGAATAAGTTGTTTGTCAATATTTTGCTGGTACAGATTTTCGAGAGCTGCAACAATGTTTTTTATCAGAATTTCTTCAATCATAGTCATATTTATTGAATTGCAAAAATAGATAATTATTTTTTGTAATTTTATACTTTTAAAATATTTCAGATTTTGATTTTAAAATATATTGGTAATGATTAAAAAATTATTTCTTTTTACTTTGGTAGGAATTATTTGTTTTTCGAGTTTATTTAGTCAGCAGAAGAATAATTCTCTTGTTGATAAAAGGGATTCCTTTTATCAGGAATATAAGCATTATAAGGATACTATGACTGTTAGAACATGGATAAACATGGTTAATCTGGTAAAACATCTTGAGAATATTGTAATAATTGATGATTCAATACTTAGTAATATTGGTGTTGAAAAGGAGGAAAGCGGTTTGACTGAAGCAGAGCAAAAACTTATGGAAACACGCCAAACTCTTGACCAATTAATTATTCAGAATAATAAAATCAAAGACGATAAAGATAACGCACAGAAAAGGTTATTTTCAGTAGCAGTGGTTGCCGGATTATTGCTTATTGCTTTGATAATTATCATAGTTGCGAGTGTTTCATTAAGATCGAAATACAAAAAACTGGAAAATTATTTCAAAAATACTAACGATGAATTATTGAAAATTAAGGATGCAAAAATATTTGAGAATAATGAAGTTAAAAGTAAAATTGAAATAGTTGAACAAGAAAAAGAACTCATTGAAAATAATCTTCAGGAAGTAAAAAAAGCATTTGAAACTATGAAACTTGAAAATGATTTATATTCTAAATCTACTCAAGGAATAGACAGGGAAACATACAAAGAACTTGCTGAGGAATTTAATGTTCTAAAATCAGAAATAAATAACATTCTTGTTGAAAAACAGGACTTGGAAAAATCTGTGAAAGAAGCGAATCTGAAATATAATCAAGAACTTGAATATAGAAAACAAATCGAAAATGAACTTAAATCAATACTGGAAAGATTTAAATAATGTTTTCGGAAAGATTAAATTTTTTCATTCTTCTATCCAATGATTGCCACGAAATATTTAATAATTCAGAAGTTTTGGATTTATTATAATTTGCTTTTTCCAAAGCTTTTTTAATTAAATTTTTCTCGCATTTTTCAAGGTCAAAATCATTTTTGTTATTTAGTTCCTCCTGATCGTTAATTGGTTCATTAAAAAAACTGCCAAATGATTGAAAATGCTTAAGACTCAGTATATCATCATCACAAATAATTATTGCTCTTTCAACCATATTTTTTAGTTCCCTTATATTTCCGGAAAATTTATAATCTGATAAAGTGCTAAAAATATTATCATTAACATGAGTAAAACTCTTTTTCATTTTTTTAGAATAGTCTTTAATAAAATGCTTTAACAGAATTGGAATGTCTGTTTTTCTTTCCCGCAAAGGCGGAATATTAATTGTAAAAGAACACAAACGGTGATAAAGATCTGCCCGGAACTTTTTCTCTTCAACCATTTCTTCAAGGTTTTGGTTAGAAGCAGCAATAACTCTAACATTTATATTTTTAGGTGTATGAGTACCAATTTTAGCAACCTTTTTTTCTTCAAGAACACGAAGTATTTTAGCTTGTTGGCCTAAAGGCATATCACTTATTTCGTCAAGAAAAAGAGTACCGTTATTTGCAATTTCAAACCATCCTGTTTTGTCTTCAGTTGCTCCGGTAAATGAACCTTTTTTATGACCAAAAAACTCACTTTCTAAAAGTGATTCCGGTATTGCCGAGCAATTTACCGAATAAAAAGGCTGTTTGTTTCTGTCACTCAGATAGTGAATGCCTTTTGCTATAAGCTCTTTACCTGTTCCGCTTTCACCGGTTATCATAACTGTAGTTGTATCAGCTTTTGCAACTTTAGTCATTAAATTTACAGTATCTTTTATGGCTTTGCTCGAACCAAGTAAGCGATGTCCAATATCATTCTGCAACTCTTTTGAAAGGATATCATAGTTTTTCTTATATTCTTTAAGTTGATTATTAAGTTTAATAAAGCGTTTGGTTCTTTCTATTGCATTGTTAATTTCTAGAAGCCTAAAAGGTTTTTGAAAATAATCTGAAGCACCGTTGCGCATCGCTTCAATTACAGTTGTCATATCTCCATGTCCCGAAATCATTATTACTTCTATTTCAGGGTACAAGTTTTTAATTTTATCCAATACTTGAATACCGTCCATTTCAGGTAATTTAATATCGAGTATAATAATATCTACCTTTTGTTTTTTCAATATCTTAAAAGCTTCTGATGGAAGTCCTGCTTTTAAAACTTTGAAATTCCTTTCAATCAGAAATTCTTCAATTTCGTTTCTTACACGCGTTTCGTCATCAAGTACTAATATTTTTAGTTCATCCATATTTAATACTATTTATAATTAGTATTGTAATGTTATTTTGTTTTTTTAAATATTGGTAATGAAATAATAATTCTTGTATAAATATTTTCTTCACTCTCAACATTTATTTCACCGCTCATTTCGTTAATAATGCCATAACTTATTGATAATCCAAGTCCTGTTCCTGATTTTGATGATTTCGTAGTAAAAAACGGATCAAAAATATTGTTAATTAAATCTTTAGAAATTCCAATTCCATTATCTTCAAAATAAATAATTACATTGCTGTTTGTACATACAGAACTTATTAATATTTGTTTAAGATAATTAGCATCTTGAGTAGTTTCTTCTTTAGCATCAAGAGCATATTTTGCGTTAGAAAACAAGTTAAAAAATACTTGTTCGAGCTTATAAGAATTTCCAAAGACGAAACATTCTTTTTTTAAGTCTAATGAAATTTTAATTTTATGATTTTGATATTGCTTATATATCATTAATTTAGTGTTATTAATAACATCAAAAATATCTGTTTTACTGAATTCACTTGTTTGCTGATCGCGGGAAAAAATTCGAATCTGATCGATTATTTTTCTAATTCTTTCTACATCTTCAAATAAATAGCCGAACTTATTTTTTATATATTCAGGACTTATTTTATTTTTGGATAGCTTAAATAAAATATTTTCTAAACCCATTGAAATTCCTCCAAGAGGCTGATTAATTTCGTGGGCAATTCCTGCTGCAAGTTCACCAAGAGATTCCAGTTTTGATTTCTGGATAAGCAGATTTTGTTGTTTCTCTCTTTTTGATAATTCTTCTTTTACTCTTTTTTCAAGATGATAATTCAATGATTCTAACTCTTGAGCTGTTTGTTTTCTTTCAGTAACGTCAGTAACAAAAGTTAGAACAGTAGGTTTGTTTTCCCAAAAAATTAAATTTGATTTTAACTCTACCCATATTACTGCTCCTGATTTTTTTATTATTTTAATATCGTATTTTTCTGGTGCGTTTTCGCCTTTTAGTCTTTTAGTATGGTTGCTTTTCACCATTTTTATGAAATCGCTATGGGCAAATTTCAAAAATGATTGTCCAATAATTTCTTTTGGCAAATAGCCCATTAAATCAACAAGCTTGGGGTTTACAAATAGTATTATTTCGTTGGAGGATAAAAGAATTCCATCATTGGCATTTTCAAATATTTGACGATATTTTTCTTCACTTTCCGAAAGCATTTTCTCGGCAATTGATCTTTCATTTATTTCCTTTTGTAACTTTTGAGTTCTTTCTTTAACTTTTTTTTCGAGAGTAACATTTAGCTCATGAAGTATTATTTCAACATGGTTTCGGTATATTGCCGAGCCTAATATATTTGCAGCAGCATATAAAGCTTTAATTTCATAAGATGACCATATTCTTTCGTTTATACAATCGTCGAAGCCAATAATGCCCCACCAACTACCATTTAAAAATATTGGAACAGCAATTATTGATTTTATACTCTGTGGTATTAACAATTCTTGTTCCTTTTCAGGAAAATCTTTTACTAAGCCATATATCGGTTTTTCTTTTCTGAAATTATCTACCCATCTCTCAAAACCTGTGCCTACAATTGAAATATTTTGTAAATCAGGATTGTTTATTTGTGGAACAATATTGTTAGCTACCCATTCATATTGTTTGCTTGATAAAAATTCGTTTTTATCATTGTAATGATTTTTTAAAATGTAAACACGGCTTACCTGCATCAATATTCCAAATTGTTTTAAAACCATTGAAATACTTTTTTCACCATAATTTAATTTTAAAAATTGCTCTGCAGCATAACTCACAGCTCTAAGAATGGCTTCACTTTTTTTTAGATTATTTTCAGCCTTGATTCTTTTGTCAGCTTGAATTTTCATATTCTTTTCAAGAAGAATTTCTTTAGACAACTCATCAATTATAGAGAAAAGTTTTTCGTTTTTTACCGGTTTAAGCAGAAAGCCTTTTACTTCATAATCAATAGCTTCCATAAAGAATTCAGGTTGTCCGTATGCTGACATAATTACAATTCTGGTCTCAGTATCTTCTTCTTTTATTTTCTTTATCATTTCTAGCCCATTCATTTTGGGCATTCTAATGTCTGTAATTATCAAGTCGGGCTTGTATTGTTTATATTTTTTATAACCATCATCACCATCTTTTGCAAAATATAATTTTTCAACACGGTTTGTTAATATTTCCTGATAAATATTTCTAAGAATTTTTTCGTCTTCAATATACAAAAGAGAAATATTGTATTTAGTTGTTTCTTTAGGCATCAGCTTTTATTATTATCTGTCTTAATAACAATTTTTAAAATGATATTATGTTGAAAATATTATTAATAATAATGAACACAAACTTATGAAAAATAATTGTATGAGGTTCTGATAACAAAACTGAGTTTATAATTATTTATTCACTTTCAATTTTTTTTGTTTTTTACAAAAAACTTTTTCAATAATCGAATCTTTTTTCTCCGGCTAATATTTTTATACCAAGATGGTTTTCGATAGGAGTAACCGGACATGAATATTTGTTATTATAGGCACAATACGGATTATAAGCTAGGTTAAAATCAATAATTATTGTATCGGTTTTTGGAATTTTAAAATCAAGATATCTACCGCCCCCATAAGTTTCTTCACCGGAAGTAAAATCGCGGAAAGGAATAAATAAATAATCTTTAAGTTCTGGTTTTTTTATTAATTCAATATTTTGATAAACAGTTAATGATAAGTGGTTTGTATCAATAATCAAATTAATTGTTCCGTATTTTCTATATTCAGGAAGGCGGTTTGTGTTTGTTTTCATTTTAAAAATACTGGTAGAAGTATCAATTTTAAATTGTCCTTTTATTTTGTATTTCTGGTCAAATTCGAAATAATTTAATCTGGAAAATATTTCAATTTGTTCGCTTGAAAGGGGAGAGGTGTCAGGATTTTTGAATTCATGAAATGTTGATCTTCTATGTTCATTTATTTCGTCAATATAATAACCGTTAATTATTTTTTTCAGCATTTTTTTATTATATGAAGAAAAAAACAATTTTATATATAAATATGCAATGGCTTCGCCTGAAACAGTTCGGAATCCACGGCTTGAGTTCCACCATTTATTTTTATCATAACTTACATCCTTACCTGAAATAATTCCTATGTTAAAATTTTTAGGAAATGCACTTCTGAACAATTCTTTGCTACGACGCGAATGACATCCCAAAGTATAAATATTAAAAGATTCGTATTTGCTTTTTGTTTTCTTAAGATAATAAGATAAAGAAACAGCATTAGCATAGGTTCTGTCTTTAATTATATTTCTTGGAATTGCAATTGTTTCGATTTTGTTTTTGTCAAAACCAAAACTTATTAAAGTTTTTTGTGCGATATCAGCAGAAGATTTATATTTCGAAATATAATACCCTCTTTCAGTTGGTTTACCTGTAATTATTATTTTATCATAATTATTATCATAAAATTCATGCATTACACTTTTTAACACATCATCAGGTAACCAACCTTCAATAACAAGTAATTTGGTATTTATAGGATTGCTGATTGCAAGAAAAGAATTCAGGTTTCTGAAAACAAAAGCGAAAGTTAGAATAATGATAAGAAGTATTATCAATTTTCCGGTAATGGTAAATTTTAAGCGTTCTTTTCTTTCAATAAATTTTAACCTTTTCATAATAAATAAGTGTTTTACAAATATAGGATTATTTTTAAATAGTGCTTAATTCTGAAAGCATTCTGGAGTAATGTATAAAGTGTCTGAAGTTTGAAGTGATACCTTAAGTTTTATTTTAGTAAAAAATTGTATTTTTGTTTTTTATTGAGAAAAATGAATGGAATTTTACTTAGCCAAGCCCTGAATACCGAATCCCAAAACCATAATTAAAAATGGATTACCAAACTCAATTAATTGTTGTGATGGTTGCTTATACAGCCGTAATAATTTTATATGGACTATATCAGGGACGAAAAGTAAAAAACGATGCAGATTATGCAATTGCAGGAAGACAACTTCCCGGATGGGTTGCAGCACTTTCGGAGCGCGCTACAGGAGAATCTTCATGGGCATTGCTTGGATTACCAGGAGCTGCATATGCAACCGGATTAACTGAGATTTGGACTGCTATTGGATGTGTTATTGGAATTATTACTGCCTGGTTCGCAATATCGTGGCGTTTACGCGATGCTGCTGAAAAATATAATGTAACAACATTTACAGAGTTTATTGCCAAAAAGCATGGAGAAATGGGAAAATACTTACGTATTGTTGGAAGCTCTACAATAGTTTTTTTCTTTTTCTTTTATGTGGGGGCGCAATTTTTGGGTGGCGGAAAAACTTTGCACACAATGTTTCAACTTGATGAAAGACTTGGTATGCTTATCATTGCGCTTATAATTGTTCCTTATACTATTTATGGAGGTTTCAGAAGTGTGGTTTATACCGATGTAATTCAAGCAATTGTTATGATTATTGCTCTTGTGGTGGGACCAATTGTTGGAATAATATATATTGCAAACCAGCCGGGTATGTTTGCAACTTCAATTTCCGATGCATTAGAAATGGCAGGACCGTCATATACTTCAATCTATGGAGCAGGAAGTGGTTTTGCAGCGGGGATTGTTATTGCCGGAGGATTTTCCTGGTTTTTTGGTTTTCTTGGCGGACAACCACAATTAAGTACTCGTTTTATGGCAATTAGAAATAAAAAGCAAGTCAAACAAGCCAGAAATGTTGGAACCATTTGGACGATTTTTGCTTATATAGGAGCTTTATCTTTAGGATGGATTGGGATTGCAATTTTTGGTCCTAATAATTTGGCTGACAGAGAATATGTTATGCCGGCTGTTATTTTAGAGATATTTCCACCTGCAATTGCAGCAATATTAATTTCCGGTGCAATTGCTGCAATGACTTCCACTGCAAATTCATTATTAATTTTGTCATCAACTGAATTGTCAGAGAATATCATTAATCCTTTAATGAAGAAAAAAAACAAAAATTCTAATAAAGTTTTATTCAGGTCAAGAATGATTACCGCATTATTGGCTGCAATAGCTTTGATTCTTGCTTATGTTTTGTCTTCACAATTGATTTTTACTTTGGTAAGTTATGTTTGGGCAGGCATTGGAGGTACATTTTCAGTTGTAATTCTGCTAAGTTTGTTTTGGAAAAAATATCATGGCAAAGCAGCTCTTTTTACAATTATTGCCGGAATGTTGTTTACAATAATTTGGATAACTACCGGTATGGAAGAAATACTCACTACCAGAATACTTACTTTTTTTGTTGCCGGAACTGTTGCTGTTGTTACTACTTATGCGTTTCCTGCTAAAGAAAAAAAAAGTGACTAATTTCAAAACTCTTTACCCTATACCTGGTTATTAAGAAGTTATCACCTTTTGTTTATAAAAAATATTTGTCGTGTTTTTATTTATGCTTAATTATCCTTCTAAATTTATTATTCGTTAATCGATATTCGATATTCATTATTTTTTGGCTCTGTGATATAAACTCTTAAGCTGTTCTTGTTTTATTGGTATAACAGCTTTATTATCCATAAATCAATTGCTTGGTTTTTTCTAACTCTTTAATAAAATAAGGGTTTTTAAGTGAGTTTTCTGTAATTATATCAATTTCACAATTAAAAATTAGTTTCTACAAATCCATGTTTTTTTTTTATTGATGTTGTTCCCTCAATAAATCATTAACAGTTTTAACAGGATTAAAAGTAATAATTGGTGTTTCTACAAAAATTGTAATCCAGTCAGCCATAGCTCCATTCCAAAGCCCAGGTAATTCCTGTGCTTTAAGTTGGTTTCCATTTTTTGATTTTATAGAAATAAATCCGGTAGCAGGATCAACAAATTTTCTTAAATCAAACTGCTCTCCTTTGTAGTTTTGTACTCCGCAAACGAGGTCAACAGGGTTAAAATGTGTTGCTTTATTAATTATTTCCTTTTGCAACTCAACATCGAAGTTAATTTGCGAGGATTCAACTATTTGTAATGAAATTTCTCCATCAGAATTTAAAACTTTAAAAGGTCCGCCACCGGGTTCTCCTTCATTTTTTACCATTCCGCAGACTCTTATTGGACGGTTTATTTTAGTGAAAAGATATTCTGTTTTTTCTTTTTCGGAAAGTTTGTTGAAGTCTTTTTTAATATCAATATTTAGTTCCTCTTTTGCAAAATTCCTGACTTCTTGTAATTTATCTTGATCAATATTTTCATTTTCAAGTAAATGTAAATATTTAAAAGTTTTTGTTTGAAGTTTAAGTAAATATCCGGCAATTACTTTTTTGTAAATATAAGTAGGCTCTCTTAATTTATCAGGAACAATATTGTCAATGTTTTTAATAAAAATAATATCTCCACCAATATCATTCAGATTTTCGATTAAAGCACCATGCCCTCCGGGACGAAATAATATACTGTTATCTGTTTCGCGAAAAGGTTTGTTTTCTAAGTCAACTGCAATAATATCAGTTGATGGTTTTTGCTCGGAGTATGAAATAAAATATTCAACATTAAACTTTTCCTCGAACTTTCTTTTTACGATATTTATCTGTTTAATAAAGTTTTCCTTATGTTCGGGAGAAACTGTAAAATGTATGAACGCTTTGTTGTTTTTGTCTTTGCAATATTTTGCTCCTTCTACAAGATGTTCTTCAATGGACATTCGCGAACCTTCTGGATAATTATGAAACTTAAGCAATCCTTTAGGTTTCTGAGCATAATTCAAACCGTTTTCGTCGAGCAGGAATTTTATTATTGTAACATAATCTTTGTTTGCCAGACATTCTTCAATATCATATTCGTTTTTACTCATAATTTCTTTGAGGTCATCATAAAATGCAATATCTCTGATATTTTCCAAAAAGTAATAAACCGAGTTAAAACCCTTGTCGCTGATTAGTTTTTCGTAATCTTCATCTGTGCCTTTGTAATTTTCAATAAATTCAAATAAATGTTTGAACATACGACTTGCTGCACCAGATGCCGGAACAAATTTTAAAATGTTTCTTTTTAAACTTTCTATAGAATAAAAATCAACAAGTTTTTCTATTTCCTTATCACTAAACGCAATTATTCCATTGTTTTTTGTTGCGGCTGCATATAAGTTAATAAATTCAAAACCTTCCTTAAAATTTTTAATCTGTTTATAAATTGTTTTTACTTTAATACCTTTTGACTTGAATTGAGAGATGTCTTTTTCTGTGAACATAAATTTGGTGTTAATTGTTTTTGTTACAAAAATATAAAATCTTATTAATTAATTTCATTGTAATATATTTTCTTAATGCTTGATTTTTGATCCTTGTTTTTGAAAACTCAAAACTATAAATTTTCTCAAATATATTTTGCGTTATTAATAAAAAAATATCTAAATTTGCATCCGCATAAAGCCCAGGTGGCGGAATTGGTAGACGCGCATGGTTGAGGGCCATGTGTCATATTAGACGTGCAAGTTCGATTCTTGTTCTGGGCACTTAAGGGAAGTGACGGTTGATAATTAATCAGCCGTTTTTTCTTTTGAATTTATTAATATACTGCCCAAGTGGTGAAATTGGTAGACACGCTACATTCAGGGTGTAGTGACTGCAAGGTCGTGCAAGTTCGAGTCTTGTCTTGGGCACTTAAACTTTAGTTTAAATATATTTTATTATTGAAAATATTTTGGAAATCAATTATGGGAAAACGATTTTATATATCTTTTATATTTTTCCTCTTTTTAAGTCCGGTATTTATTATTTCTCAAAATTATATTGTTTTTTCAGAACTTACTGATGAAAGTTATATTTTTGATAACGAAACTTCATTAATAAACAAACATTCTATTTCAAACTATTTTCTTCGCGAATTAGCACTTGGTAATACATCAACAAGTGTTGGATTTTCTTATAATTATAATTATCAGTTTAATAAAGTTATAATAAATCAAAATAAGAATTATTCGATTGCAAAAATTGATATTATTTCTAAATCTTGTTCAGGAGATGTTTATTATAAAGGATTTAGTGTTTCCAATGAATTGAAACCTTCCTTAATTAGTTTTGTTTTAGATGTTTATTCTGATAATGTTATTATTGCAAGTCGTAATTATTCAGGTATTCACCTTGACGGAGATAAAGTAAAAATGCCTGATTTTTCATATAAATATCATTATTCAGGACAGAATCTTAATTTAAAGATACGTGATGTAAAATTTAAATATAGTGATAGTGATAAAGAATTTTTTAATAAAAAAATATTTCTTATAAATGATTATTATGCCTCAGTAGCAATAATTGATTCTAGTTTGAATTATATCTCCGGTTTCGATATTAAAAATCCTGCTAAAGTTTTTTTGAACTGTTTTAAAAGATTTGAAGTAAGGCAGATAGAGCATAGTTTAAGAGCAAAAGAGTTTCCTGAAAAGTTAAGTTTATCTGAATATGATCCTGTTAATTTTACTTCAAAACTTTATACATTCCATCTTCAAATAATTAAATTGAATACTTTGATTAACTTATTGTTGAATTCAGAAAAGCCAATTTCGCAATCTCCTGATATTGCCGAATTATCAACTTATTACATCAGTCGTCAATTGTATTATATTGAATTATCACAAAAAGTTAATCATTTTTTTACTCCATCGTTTTATAACTTAGCATTACAAAAGCTGACTTTAGGAGACTTAAATGATCTTATTAAAGTTATTTATACGAAAAAAAATCCATCATTTTCGCAATTATTAATTCGCAAGAAACTTAATTTACTTGCAAATAATTTATTTGATGATTATCTACAAACAGCAAATTTTTTTCTTGCTGACAAAAGATATAACGAAGCAATTGATATTCTTGATAATGCTCGTGGGCTATACTCAAATGTATCAAGTCTGGGAAGTCTCGATAGACTGAATCTTTTAGTTACAAAAGCAAAAACCGGTGTTTATTCTTCGTTTTTAAGGGTTGCTAATAAAGCAATAAGTATTGATAATTTTGAAATGGCACAAGAGTATCTCGATAAAGCTAGTAAGTTCCAAATAAAAAATAAAGACTATATAAGCAATCTTTCGAATGCTGATACTGCATATAAAAAGCTTGCAGAAATCTTTTATCTGAAAGGTGTGAAAAATAACAATAATGGTAATTATCAATTAGCCCTGGAAAACTTCTCAAAAGCTAGTGAATTAAGTGGTATTGATATGTATGCCAGATTTACAAAAAACTTTGATTCTGGTTTGGTAAATTCAAAAACAAGAGCAATTATTGATGATTATGCAAAAAAACAGATTGTGTTAAATGCTGAATCTAAAACAAATAAAGCCATTCAGGGAGTTGTTAAAAATAATCTGATAGCAGTTTCTGAAAGCCAAATTGCTATTAATGAAAGTAAATCTTTATTTTCTCAGGAAAAATTTTCTGATGCCTTGTCAAAACTACATAATGCAAAAAAACTTGTAAAAGATCACGAAAAAATCAATTATCAGATTGATTCTCTTATTGAAAGAACAGCTAGTTCGTTTATAATGCAACAGGTATATAATGCTGTGATGTTTGTTATAGATAATGAATATTTTAAGGCAAAGAATCTTTACAGAAGCTCCATTTTGCTTCAAAAAAAATATGATTTTCTTAATAGAGAAGATATTAATAATGCTTTGTATGAACTGTGTGAAATGATTGATGAGTCAAAATGTAAAAATCTGGAAAACAATTATAAATACAATCTTGCAAAAGGACAAAATGCTGTTGAGCAACGAAATTATGTTATGGCAATTGAGTTTTTTCTTGAAGCTAAGAATATTGCAAAAACATCATCTGATTGTAAAATATCAGATTCAGAAGCTCAAAAAGAATATGATAAATATCTTCCTGCCTTCAATTATCAGATAAAGATGCAAGATATTATTGAAGATATTTATACGAAAGGATTGACAAGTGTTATCGACAGATATAGAAAACTTGGAACTTACTATAATGATTTTCATATTAGTAGGTTTGCTTTAACTCATATTTCTTTTTTCGAATTTCTTTTTACACAAAACAATCCTCAGTTAATATTTAATACATTAGATTATTTTACTTTAACAGGACAGTTTGCTTCATCAATTGAGCTTCTCGAAGTTCTTTATGCTCAGGATTTCCCTTCGCTTTTAATAAAATCTCAACAAAAAGAACTTGGAAAAAAAATGGCGAAAATGGATTATAAATCTAATTCGAAATGTAGTCCTGCAGAAAATATTTCCAGCATTATGCTTGAAAACAAATGGTTTAGTAATTATTGTAAAGCATACAGAAGTGAGTGGCGAAAGAATAATATTTCCTCAATTTTTAATTCTTCAAAAAAATAATAAAATTTACTTGAAGTTTTTAAACATTTGCGTTAAAGCGTTAGTTGATTGTAATTGCTTGTGCAATTAGTGTTTTTAAATTTAATTTTCAAAACCTTCCTCCCAAATAATAACGGCAA
>Ga0075124_10000609_pt1 | contig 16507 bp, 18 predicted proteins | sample AntAceMetag02UKS_FD_69809 | JGI IMG/M metagenome (GOLD analysis project Ga0075124, IMG submission 69809) | Saline lake microbial communities from Ace Lake, Antarctica - Antarctic Ace Lake Metagenome 02UKS | ecosystem: Environmental > Aquatic > Non-marine Saline and Alkaline > Saline | place... | reverse complement strand
TTGCTTGCCATTTAATTCACACTCTTATCTATCATATATTTTATATTATATTTAACATATTTTTAAACAATTAATATGTTTTTGTACTCCCCTCTTTCTTTATTATAATTAAACTATTCTTTTATATACTTTTCTGTTTACTAATGGTCTGCTCCAGAATTCTAATTAACTTTATATATCATTAGTATTCTTATAGATATTATATAATTTTTTACTAATATAATTTTTTGGGTGGTGATAATATGAAAAGTTTTAAAGAAACATGGCCAATTGCTTCTTTGGTTTTAAATGTAGTATTAATTGTTATTTTGTTAAGTTCTGGTTCTTTGTTTACACCTTCTGCAAATATAGGTGGTCAAGCAATTAGCAAAGGAAATTTGGAAAAAACCTTAGAAAATTTTGACTTAACTGAATATGAGAAATATGCTGTAGATGAAATAATAGCTTATATAAATGAGAATAAAATAAATCCTGAAGATGAAAATATTATATTTAGAGAAAGCACGAATGGAGAGTTAAGGCAGGGTAATATAAAAATTTATGAAGAAGTACCTTTAACTGTACATGACTGTGACGTTCATTTTGAGTTTGGACAAAATGGTTGGACGATTTGGCATTTTGACTGGAGTCGTAAAATTGATTGGCAAGTGATAGGTTATATTCCTTATTGGTAATCTTTTAGTTTTCATTAACCAAGCATCATTGGAACAGACCATAAGAATAATGCAAAAACAGCTGTTGCAGTGTAAATTGCTTTATTCCATTGCATTACTTTCCAACCATCAAATTGCCTTAGTGGAATTAAATTAAAAACTCCTAATGCTGCATTAATAAAATAAAGATAATATATCATTCCAAAATTTGTTACAAAAGTTAGGCCAAAAAATATGATTGCAGCAATTATATTTGCAAATGGCCCAGCATAAGCGATTATTCCTATTTTCTTAATATCATGTTCTTGCCCAAAAAAGTGAACTGCACCTGGTGCAGCAATTATAAAGCCAAAAACACTGAGTGCGATTGTTATCCACAACATTCCTTTATTGGCTCTAAACTCAGCATGATAACCATATTTTTGAGCCATATACTTATGAGCCATTTCATGAATAATAAAACTGAATATCATAACAAGAAACATTAAAGGAAATATAAGCAGGGCATTAATGCTTAAACGAAAGAATAAAATAGAAAATGCAATACTTAACATAATATTTGCAATAAACAAATCTTTTATTTCTTTTTTTGAGAATTTAAGCTTCATAAAATCAAACAACTTCTTGCCTTTTATAATGTTTGCGCATCTTAATATTAAAATTGCCTTAAGGCAAACTGATTAGGAATTAGAAATGCTTTAATACATTAAAATTTACGATAGATTTATATATAATAACTTCCAAAGTTTATAAATAATAATATAATATTCGAGGTGTTTATTATGAATAAGAAAGCACAAGGGCTCAGTATGAGTACAATAATAATTGCAGCAATTGCATTGCTGGTTCTAGTAATTTTAGCAACATTCTTGTTAAGATCTGGTGGAGATGTAAATGAAGGAACTTCTTGTGAAGGAATTGGTGGTACGTGTAATCCAGACGATTGCAATAATATGGGTGATGGCACATATATCCCCAAAGGTCAATCAACTTGTGATGAAGGATATATTTGTTGCATTCCTCTATAATAATTTTTAGGGAGTATAATGAAAAACAAAAAAGCAGTTAGTTTATCTATGAACACAGTTATAATTGCAGTTCTTGCAGTTGTAGTTTTGGTAGTTCTTATTTATCTCTTAACAGGAAATGTGAAGAATGCAGATGATGCAACAAAGTGTGTTGGTAAAGGAGGAATCTGCTATGAGGGCAGCAGTTGCCCAGGATCAATTTACACTAAAAATGTGGGTGATGAATTTTGCCCTGATGGCCAAACTTGTTGTGTCCCTGGAAACCCTCTTTAATTATTTAATTAATTATTTAGTTTAAGGTGAATTATGATTCAATCTAAGAATAAATCTGCAATGTCCCAAATATTTGGGATAATACTTGGAGCAATTTTTCTTGTTATATTAGTTTTTCTTGGAATTTATTTTATAGGTAATAGGGGAGTTCCTATGCTAGAGTCTGTGACCGAATGTGATAATTCTGGTGGTTACCTTTTTGAAGGTGATCGTTGTCCTATGGAAGATGGTGTGAGACAAACTAGGTTAGGGGGATTTTCTAAAGATAAAGGTAAAGTTTGCTGTTTTGGAAGTCCTGTAGATAAAAATGGTGAGCCCATAGATAATGCTGCTGGGCCTGGTGTAACTACTGGAAACAATGGCGGTGATTCTACTCCTCTTAGAGGAGATAATCAAATCAAAGAAAAATGTTCAAACAAGATATGTTATTCTTCTGGTCAAGCAGATGGTGCTACTTCTTCTAATATATATGAATTACCTTATCTTACAAGTCCTTTTTGTTATTATTTAAATCCTTCTCCTGTTGAAGTAGTTGACATAGTAAAAACTATTAATTTAGAAGCTCCTAAAAATGGTGCCATTTTACCTACAGAAAAGATAACTTTTAATTCTGTAATAGCTCTTGAAGGGGGTTGTTGCGTTATGCAGCTTGGGGGGATAAATACAGATGATTTTAATTATTTTACTGGAAAAAATCCTGGAACAGAGTTTAAAAGAGTTTTTGCAAATCCTATAGGGGGAAAATGCAATTTAGGATTAGAATTTGATTTTGCAACTGAAAGTAATGTTAATAATATTTTTGATTATAGCAACTGGAAAGAATCAAGTGATACAAAAGCAAATTGTGAGAATACAAGAAAAAAAGCAATGTTTAAAATTGATGTAATGTATTGGGAGAAGAATGTAGAGAATTGTGAAGCACTTGGTTTAAAAGAAGGAGAGTTTAGTATTAATGATAATGCTCAAGATTTTACAGGGGCATATAGTTCTTTAATTGATATAAAAGAGTTAGATAAAGATAATATTTTTTATCCTGCAGAAGAACCTACCTCTGGAGTGGGACCAAACCCTCCAGCAAGTTCTGGGGAGTATCTTGAAAGCCAAATAAATTTTAAATTCTTAACAAGAAAAAATATTGGTTCTTCATCTGTAAATGCTAATAGCTTTGAAAGTTTTAATAACAACATTTATTCTGGATCAGATGCTGATGTTTGTGAGGTTTATTGTGTTGATAAAGATAATAATCCTTGTAAAGAAGTTAAAATAATTTTTGGTTATAAAAAATTTAATTGTGAAGATCCAACTTTAAATTATATTAATCCAGATATAGATTTTAGTCTTAATAATTATGATGAATTAAAATTTTTTGAGGGTTCAACCACTTTAAGGTATTATTGTATTGCTTATTCTTTAGATGGAGAAAATTATTATTATAAAGATACAAAATCCAATTGTGCTAAAATATATCATATTTTACCAGATAGCTCATTTCCTTTTGTAACTAATTACCAAAATTCTTGTGATACAGGAATCTATGAATGTGCAAACGTACAAAATAGTTTTGTTTGTGATAATGGTATAGACATTTTTAGTAATTACAATGGAGAAGGAGTATTAAATTATTATCGTCCTTCTTATTGTATTAATCAAATAACAGATTGTTATTATGATACTTGGAAAAAACAATGTTTTAGCTGTGAGACCTCCCCTTTTAGTTGTAAAGGTTATGCTTCAAGAAATACTTGTGAAAAAGATCCTTGTGAACGGGTAGGTGATGATGGATGTTTCTGGGATGAAGAAAAAGAAAAATGTTCAGCTTGTGTTAAGAATTGTAATGTTTTTGAATCTAAAACGATGTGTGATAAAAAGGAGAATATTTGTGGTATTGAAGATGAATGTTTTTGGGAAGAAAATTATTTCCTAATATTCCATGCTGGTGGAGCATGTAATTCTTGTTGTTCAGCAATAACAGAGAAAGATTGTAATAAGCAAGATAGTAAATGTGCAAGTGGTTGTGACTGGATTGACGAAACGTGTAAACTAGGAGTATAATTAAAACAAAATTATAAATAAAATGAAAAAAATAAATAAAAAAGCAGTTGGAACCAGTATTGTGCTTGCTATAATTATAATGATTATAATAATCGTGGTTGCAGCAGCTATAATTAGGGATATATCTCAAAAAGGGGATGATATTTCTAATATTGCAGACGAATGCGGAAACAATCCTGCTGTTGAAACTGCTTGCATGGAGATTGCAGCTTGTCAAAATAGTGCACAATGGCAAAAAGTTCCATTAGGCAATGATGAAGATAATGGGTGTGATCCTGGCTATATTTGTTGTATGAAATTAGATCAATCTTAAAATGAACAAGATAATAAAATCAAAAAAAGCAATGACTGGAGCTGCTATAGGATTAATACTTGGTATAATTATTTTAGCTATTGTTATAAGTGCTTTTATTCTTCCAACTTTAAAAAGTAAAAATAAAATTATTGATGAACAAGAAAGTTGCAAACATGTTTCTGGTTGGGAAGGACTTTGCATTAGTATATCTGAAAATTGTCAAGAGTATGGATTGATTGATTCTAAAAACAATGCTTTAATTTCAGAAGATAGCTGTCCTAAAGCTGAAAAATGCTGCATTCCAGAAACTAATCCTTTAGATAGTATAAGAGTAACTCTTTTAGACAATGAAAATAAGGTAATAAAAAAGTTTGATGATAACAAAAATCAACTTATTTATGCAAATGAAATAAAATTTAGAGCAAAGATTGATAATTTTTATCAAAAATATTATCCTTGTGAAAAAATTGTTTTAGATGTTACATCCCTAAGTGCTGATTCCTCTCCTCCAATACATAAAGATCCAAAAGAATGTGAAAAACAAACAGGTAAAATGAGTTCTTTTTTAGTTCCTTCAAAGAATGATGAGAACTTAGTTAAATTAAAACAAGGAACTTACAAATTTGGATTTTCTTGTGAATCTTGTGAAAATAACACTGCAGCCATTAATGAAACATATTTCTATAAAGAATATTATGTTGCAATAACTTCTGAAGTTTAATCATAAAAATTTATAAATTAATATATTTATATTCTTTTATATGAAATTTATTATTAATAAAAAAGCAGGAGTTGATATAACTCTTAAAAAATGGATAACAATAATCCTGGCTGCAACAATAGCTGTTATTGCTTTTATAGTAATTAAGAATATGATTTTTAAATATTTATCTTAAAATGAAAAAGAGGTTAAAAAAAGGAAGTTTAAGTATGCAGCAATTAGCAATGTATTCTTTGGTAGTTGCAGTTTTTTTGATATTATTAGGTGTGGCTGCAACCTTGCATGCCTCTCAATCAAAGCAGATGGAGTTAACTCAATGTGCTGGCCAATTAAGCCTTGCTACTCAAGGAAACCCTGTTTCGTTTAATGAATGTCAACCTTTGTCTTTAAGATTTGAAAAAGATTCTGCAAAAAAATATATTGGTTTTTCTATTGATGATGCTAATGTTTATGAGGATTATGTTTATTCTGATGTTCTTGATTTATTAAAAAATCAAGGAATAGTTGATAAATCAGCAGAGATAAAAAATAATGTGATTCCTGAAGAAGTTGTTTATTATATTTTATCTGAAGAAATAAGATTTTGTTTTGATGTTTATACTGTTCCTCAAATGAAAACTTTTACAAAGTTCACAAAAGAAACTGGCACCATGTGCCACACTTGTAGCTTGATCAGTTTTGATGGAGAATTATTTTTTAGTGATGAGTTAAAGATAAGTAAATTAAATTCATTTTTTATAAATATTCATCCTGAAGATGAATCTACAAATTATTTAGATTATGTAAAAACAAGATTTTCTTTTTTAGAAGATGTAAACCAACCCCTGTTTAAACCAGACACGATTATATCTAAGAACAATCTCTACTCTATTAGTCATATTTATACTTCTTTGACAGATAAACAACGGAAGAATATTAAGAAGGATTCAAAATATTATGTTAAATCATCACATGTTGCACTTATCAATAGACAATATGTTTCAGATGTTTGTCATTCATTTTTATTATTTGCACCTAGCAAAATTAGTTATGAACTAAAAGATTATAGTCCTTTATTAGGTGAATCTGTATTATACTTAATATAATTATTTAAAATAAAATGATGTTATTATCAAAAAAAGGAGGAGTCCAATCTTTAATTGCAAGAGTTGCATTAATAGTTGTAATACTATTAGTTCTAATAATAATTGTCTTAAATGTTAAAGGAATAATTTCTGGTTCTGATGATGAGGCAGTATGTGCAGCTTCAATACAAGCACATATGGCATTTGCTGATGCAATGATGAAAGCAGAAGAAACAATGAAAACAGAGACCCCTTTTATGGCTTTATTTACTAATATGGAAAATGAACCTCCACCTATAAAATGTGATACAAAACTAATAAAATCTAAAGCAAAGAATGCAGAAGAAGCTGAAAAAGAATTACTTTCTTCTGTAGATCAGGTCTGGAAAATATTTAATAAAGGTAACTCTATATTATTTCCAGATGATATGAATCAAAAATCATTTTGTTTTATTTATGATGTTTATCAATTTAATAAAAATTATGACATAAATTTTTCAAGTGCAATTTTATCCTATCCTGTGGAAGATTATCTTTTTAAGTTTACACCAAATGATGCTATGAAAGAAAGAGAGTATAAAATTAGCTCTTCAAATCCTAATTATAAACTTAACTTTTTTCATTACATGCCTGACCTTAATAATAATGAGCATATAATTGCAAAATTACCCCCCTCTTATGATTTAGAAAAAATGTTTTACTATGGCCAATTATATTATACTGGATCTGCAAATACTTCTAAATCTGCATCTGATTATAAACTTTATTTTGCTCCAACAGTAAAAGGAGATTTTTTCTCTATAATCTCTTTTGGGTTAAATTATGAATCCACTAATATGCAATCATTTATGCTAAATTACATGAATTCTTTTAAAAATATGGATATAGAGAAAATACAAAATACTTATTTGAATAAAGATAATATAAAACCTTACTACGCTGTTTTATTTCACCAATATCATTATAGTGCACCTGACGACTTTCTTAATAAAGTTAAAAATTATCTTTTTTATTTTTTTAACAAAAAAGACGAAATGCCAAATTACTTTATTTTTTCTTCAATTATGATTGTTCCTTACACAAGTGATGTAATGTCTCAGTTAAGCTGCGAATACATGCCTGTGCAGTTTGAGAATTAATTTATTTGTTTAAGTTACATTGTTTTATTTAGATAATTTTATAAAATAAGAAATTCTAATTATTAAAATACTTATTAATAACCAAAATTTATCAATATCCAAAATTAAGAGAGTCAAAAATGAAATTAAATAAAAAAGCAGGTCTTTTAAGTAGTAATTTGGGTAAGATCGTATTAATTGTTATTTTTATTCTTGTAATATTAGTGATTATTATTGCTATTAAAGGAGGCATAGGTAAGATTTTACCACAATTAAGAATTTTTTAATAAAAATGATAAACAGAAAAAAATCAGAGTCAAAATGATGTCATCCAAACTTGGAAATATTGTTATAGTTCTAATAATAGTTGTAGTAGTAACTTTTGCTTTTGTTCAACCATTAAGAGCTAAAGGTGTTGAGTTTGTTAATAATGCTGTAGATTTTGTTTCTGGGAAAAATAAATATGACATTGCTGATCCTAAAAATCATGTCGATGATTGGTTGCAGAATAATGCTTATTCTTTTATATTCATAAAAACAAAATTAAAATCAGATTCAAAACCTGAAAAGGGTTATGATCTCTTTGAAACAGCTGAATATCAGTCTTTTAGTAAGTTTGATGTTAGTAGTGGATGTGATATTGGTCATGAATTTCCAGATTATCTTAATACAGAAGGTTGTTGGATTTTTAGCATAGAAGATGATGCTGCTTTGGGTTCAGGTGATGATTGTTTTAATCATTTATTTATATCTTATCAAGGTAAACCTCTGCTTCCTTCTCATGCTGTTCAGAATTATTATTCTCCAAACTGTCAATCTATGGGAAGATCAGATTCTTGTCATGAAAATGCTGAACAAGGTGTTAAGGATTTTTTTACTGGTGCATGTAATATTCTTTCAAATGCATATTGTCATGTTTCTCCGGGGCCTAACCGGTTGTGTGGCACACAAAAAAGTGCTACAAAAAAATTAGGCCCAAAAATGTGGTTGTTATGTGGTGGGGATTTAGCTAAGAAAATGAGTGATCAAGACTTAACTTTAGAATTATTTAATGGTATGGGTGAAGCACCTAGCTATTATAATTGTAAATGTACAGCAGGAGATTGTAAATGGGTTGAATTCTCAAATCCTTGATTAACACCTAAATCCTTAATTAATCTTATTATTCCCATAATCTTTTTAAATATATTTCTTTATAATAGTGTTATTTTATATAAATATAAATTAAAGAGGGATTAAATGGGATTTAAAAATAAAAAAGCATCGGCATTCATGCTCAAGAAACTTGTAAATATTGTTTTTTTTGCATTAATCTTTATTTCTATGCTTACTCTTGGTTGTGGAATATACAAAATAGTCCTCCCAACTCCCCAAGATAAAATGTTAGAATATCAGCTTGAAGCTTTTACAGACCAAATTAATTCTTTAACTTATTCTACTCAGGAATACATGGCTATGCCTTTATTTATAACAATGAGTTCAGATTACAATTTAGTCGGCTTTGATTCAACTGGTTATGTAGATATAGAGTATTATGATGTCCTAACTAAAAATCCCCTTAATTTTAACTTAAAAAGACCTTCTAAATGTAAGGATAGTTCTTGTTTTTGTATTTATTATACTGGTGCAGCAGATAAGTATAAAGATGCAAAATTAAAATTTTGCTCTAATGTTGATGCAGATTACATTTTTGCAAGTTCAGAGTATGCTTTTTTAAAAAAGTTTAGAGGTTCAAAAGTAGATTGGAAATCTGATTTTATTGATGAATTTGAAGGTGCAAAACAAAACCCTCATGCTTTAAAAGATTATAACAAATTATTAAGTCAAATATCAGATTCTTATTCTTCTGCAAATACAGCTAATATTGGGTTTGAGCAATGGACTGGGACTTCTGTTTATTATTTTCTTTTAAGCCCTAGCTTTTCTGATCAAAATTCTCTTTTAAAGGATGCACTAAGCATTGACATATTTGCAGAACTTATTCAAAAAGATGATATTAAAGTATTAACTTTATTCCCTTATTATCATGCATTTAACAATAGGAAATATTATATTATTAAAGAAGATGGGATAGAAAAATGTAAAAATAATTATTTGCATAAAGCAATTCCTATTTCTGGAAGTCAAAATTTTACTTATTGCAAAATGAGTTCCCAAGGACTTGTTGAATCAAAAGATCAAATTCAAAAATGCCCTAAAGGAGAAATAAAAGAAATGTGTGTTTGTGGGGAAAGAGCAGTTTATACTGGTTATTGTGTTGAAGATTATATCCCTCCTAAAGGTAATAATCCTCCTAAAGATATTCTCTTAAATCCTTATTATGAGATTTTCTGTTCAGAGAACCAACTTAATAGTAAGTGTTCTGATTATATAAATCCTTATATGTGTGTTAATGATATATGCAATCAAGCCCAATCTTGCACATGGAAAGCAGATTCTAAAAATAAATATGGCGGGAAATGTATTTAAAAAATAAAAGAGTTGGGAATATTAATAATGAAAAGAATAATTAAATCAAAAAAATCTCAATTAGGCATGCTGCAAAGTATTATGTATGACCTATTATTTGTAGTTATTCTCTCATTAGCTCTTTTTGCAATTATAAGGACTGTTGATTCTGGAATGTATTTTTGGAGAAGATTTTATGCAGTTGATACAAGTTTATTAATGTCTGTTGCAGAAGGAGTTGAAGATGATTTTACTTATAGCTATATTGAACAGCATAGAGGAAGTATTTTTGGAAAAACTGTTAAATTAGATATTTTTATTGAACCCGGAATTGTTAGTGTTTATAGTCAAGAAAACCCGAATCATAAAACAATCAAACCCTTTGTAACTCAAAAGAATTCGCAAATGTATTTAAATTCTCCTTTAGAATCTTTTATTATAGAAAAAACAAATTCTGTTTTAGGATTAACTTCAACAGCTCCGACAAGTTGCAACACTTATAATGTTCCTGTAAAGAATTTTGTAGAAACTTCTATCCATACTAATATTGATTCTGGAAAATTAAATGAAATCAAAACTGATTTTGAAGAAAAAATATTATTAAAATATAATCGGTTATTTGTGCAAGAAGATTTTGTGGATTATAATACAGCAAGTTGTCTTTATAGTAAAAATATTGTTGACAATAGTATTGTTCCTGAAGTTCTTATTGATTTAAAATATGTGGATTCAGGACAAAACAGGATAACTATTAAGTATCCTAATAAAGGAGACATTAGTTATGCAGCTACGCTTTCTTGCCAAATTTTTAATAATTTAAAAGCAAATTTAGGCAAGATAAAAAAAAGCAATCCTAATTTAAGATTAAATATTGAGCATAAATCTTCATCTGGCATTGATTTTATCGGAGATAGTAATACAGCAATGGTTGTTATAACCTTTGAGACGCCAGAGCATTATTTTAACCAAGAGTTTTATGATTTTGTGTCAAACTCAATGTTTTTGAGTTTAGAAAAAATAATGTCTTTTGACACAACAAATATTGAATGTTGATAAAAAATGAGAATAAGATTTAAGAGATTAAAAAATGAGAAAAGAGCAATGGAATTAACTGATGCTTTAGCATTAATTTATAGAGTTATTTTTATTGCTATCTGCCTTTTTGTTTTTGTATTATTTCTTAACATGCTCTTGAATCCTTTTCCTAATACAATTAATAAAGCAAAAGCAGAAATATTGCTTGGCAGAGTTTTTTATTCTAAAGCAATTCATTTTAATACTTCAGAAAGAATTTATACAGATATCCTAGATGTTGATAAATTTGAAAGATTAAATTCAACAAATAGTTTAGGTCAATACTTCAGAGAAGAATTTTATCATCCTTCTAGAACCAACCTGCTTGTTTTTAAGTTGGATATTACATATTTGAATAATGTTGGTGTAGAGATTAATAAAATTTATTTTTCAAATGACACAGAGTATGACCTCTTATATCCTAAACACGCAAAAAAAGGTGAAGGTGCAGTAACTTTGCTTGAAAGAGATTATATAACTTCTTGTTTAGTTAATTCTGAAATAATTCCTTGCACTAATCACCTAAACCTATTAGTTCCAAATTCATAATTTAAAATGAAAGCCCATAAAACATTGAAAAAAAGAAAGAAAGCATCATTCATGGTATTAGTAGATTTTTGGGCTATTGTTATATTCGCTGCTGCAATCATCATTTTTCTCATCTATATTAATTTTACTAAAGATAAAGAAGAAGAAATAATTCAAAACAATATTGTGGGAATTAATTTTCCCCATTACATTTTGAATATAATGCAGTCAGAAAAAATTGTTCTTCAAGATAATCATTCTAATTGTTTTATAACTAAAGAAATGACTAGAGTTGAAGCATTGCAATATTTAAATTATGCTTATTCTATTAAAGAAACTTATGATTTAGATCCAAGAACATCAGGATTTAATGCAATCTTTAATCGTATAAAGATGTTTAAAGATGATAAAAAATATGCTGCTTGCGAAAATGCAGTTATTAATTCATTAAAATCTTTAGATTTAGAACAATATGGTGTAACAGATTTTGAATTCCTGATCTCTACTATTGATAGTTTTGATTTTCAATCAGGTTCAACTACCCTTGTTATAACTTCATCTGGTATAAGAACTATTGATACAGATTTATTTAATAAAAACAGATTTGTTATGGAAATTGCAGGAAAAAATGGACCAATTTATTTTATAGTTGGGTATGAATATAATAAAAAAAAGGATAAAACTTTGAATGGTGAAAATAATTAGATTATTTAATAAATCGAAAAAAGGGAAAGTTTTGATAGCGCTATTAGTTATTATTATGATAGTTGCATTAATCCTTTTATTAGTAACAACTTCTGCAGTTAGAAATAAAAGTTCTAAACTTTTTGGTCAATCTCAAAAAGCAATGATAAATGCATTAAATCAAAAAGATTCTATTTTATCATATCTTGACACTTCAGCATTACTTGCAAAAAAAGATGTGTTACAATCTACTTTATCAGAAAATGCAGGTTTCTTTTATAGAAAAGATGTTGGTTCTCAAGATTCTGATGTAACTGAATTTGGCACACACATATACCCTTTAATTTCTAAAGATAATAAACTTTGTGAATTTGATTATGAACAAGAATATCTTAAATTATTCAGGTATAATTTATTAAAATATACTGCACAATCAACTTATTTAGATGATAAAAGATTTGACACAATCTCAATAATTGATGGAAAAATAAATGCGGTTGCAGAATTACCAAAAGTTGAATTATTAATTTCTTCAGAGGTTATTGAGCAAACTTATGCTTTAGCAGATTCATCTCTTAATCCTGTAAAACAAGATACTCATGCTAGGGGTGTTGTTGGTAATATCATGAATGCAGATATAAATATGCCTTCTCTTGCAGATCTTGGTCCGGGCGATTGTTCTGCATTCGTCAATAGATTGCTCAATTATGCTTACTCTAAATCTAAGGATCAAATTGGGCATCATAATGTTGAATGCATTCCAAATAATGCTTGGGATGTTGCTGCTTGTTACTTGTATAAGGCAAAACAAAATCCTGATAGTTCAAGAGTTGTTTATGTGGGGGAAGGTCTTAAATATGAAGAATTAGTTTCTACTGAAAATCTTTTAGAGCCCGGAGATTTATTATTTACAACTTCAACTGCTTGGGGCTTATATACTGGTTATAATTCTTATGAGTCTGGTGCGTCCAGCATAACTTTTTATTGCAAAGAAGATTCTATTCCTGATTCAGATGCTTTATTCCCTAAATATTGTTCTTATCAAGACAAACCTAATGAGTATTCCTCAGATATTGAATATGAAAATTATCCAGTTATAACTCATATTTTTATGTATCTTGGTAAAAAAAATGAAAGAGATATAATTGCAAATCTTTTTAATGAAAAAAGAATTGATCAAGATTTGAAAACTTTTGTTAATAATCCTTATACTGGGGGGGATGGTGTTAGAGTAATTATTAGGCCAAAATATGATTCAGTTAAAGCAGATTTAAGTTAAAATGAGAAAAAATATTTATAAAATATTAATGTATGTTTTGATTTTCTTAGTTCTAAGTATAAATGTTTTTTCAACTGTTAATTATGAAAAATATAATTCTTTTGAAACAAAGAAAATTGTTGGGTTAACAAATCTACACAAAAACAATCTTGATTATTCTAGTAGAAAATTTAATGTTCCTGAAGAAGTTTTAAAATCTGTTTTTGGTGTTTTTACAGAGCAAGGAATTTCTAATGTAAAAGATTATGATTCCAATGGCAGGATTGGAGTTATGGGTTTAATCCCTTTTTTAGATGATGGCCAAAGCTATCATTATCATCAATGTTTAGAATCAAAATGCATGAGTGCAGCTGTTTCTGATGACTTAAGTGTGGAATTCCAAAGAGAAGCTGTAAAAAGAGATTATTCTAGTTTTGAAAACTCTATTTGTTGTGCAGCTTATATTATGAATCAAATAAATAAAAAAAGCAAAGGTGTTTCTGTTGTTTTTCCTAAAAAAGATTCTCAATGTTTTTCTTTAAGGTCTCAAGCAACTTATACTGATTGGGAAGGTGTTGTAAGAGAATATGTTGGAACTGGTTGTATAAATAATGATATTCATCTTTATTTTATAGAAAAATATTCTCAATTATTTGAAGCATTTAAAACAAATGATTTTACTGCTTATGGTATATTAAAGTTTACACCTGCATTCAGCATTAAGGCTCCTGTGTTAATTAATGTTTATTATGATGTTAGAGATTTTGTTACTGATACAATGAAGGAGTGTAAAGATGATCCAACTGAAACATGTGTTAAAGATCAACAGCAAAAGTTTATTAAAAATCATAAGAATATGTCCTTTATTGATTTTTGTGAAGAACCAGAAATAAATATTATTAATTCTATTTATGATAGATTAGTTAATGCTTATGAAACACAAAAAGATAATTGCAAATACCTAATTGCTTCTCAAGAGCCAGGATTACCAAATGGAAATACTACTTTTATTAATTTAACTTCTAATCCCCAAAATCCTGAAGTAAAAATTTATAACTCTCTTAAAGGGTATGGTTTTTATACTAATGATGCTAGATTTGCGGGGGATAGATTGTTTAAAATTGAGGGGTATTCAAATTATTTAAGTTATAAATTTAAGAATCGGTTCCCTTCTAATAATTTTATTGGAGATTTTAGAAAGATATATCTCTTGAAAAATTCTAGTTTATCTTCAAATGATTTTTTATTTGTATTTGAAAATCAAGCAGGAGATTTTTATAACATGTTAAATCAAGAAATAGATGTTTCATCTTACCCAACTTGCCGGGAAAAATATAAATACTTTACTTGCCTTGATACTAATATGACAGAACAGGTTTTTGATTGGATGACTTGGTCTTGGAAAGAATCTGTAGATACAATAAAAGTTAAATTTGCATTTCAGATTCCTAAGTAATTAACATGTAATATAGATTATAAATACTTTTAATATTTTTATATGCTTTTACTATAACTTCAACTTAAATGGAAGTTTTAAGAAAATATTTATTAAGGAAGAGCTTTCTATTGTTATTAAAACTTAAAAGGTGGTAAAATGAAAAAATTATTATCAATTATTATGATTAGCTTATTACTGGCATCTATGCTTTTAGTAAGTGCATGTAGCAGGTACCCTATTGTTCCTGATGAAAAAAAGGGAGAAGTTTTAGATTTAAAGAGATTTAATTCTTTATCTGAAATTGAATCTGCATTTGAGGAAGCAAGAAAAGCAAATCAACCAGATATGATTGATAGAATTGCTATGTTTGCTGAATCTGCTGTCATGACCAAATCTTTAGATGCTGCAACTACTGCTGCCCCTCAAGCTGGGGCAGTTAATGATGCTTCTGCAGGTGGGGCACCGGATTATTCTGAAACAAATGTTCAGGTGCAAGGTGTTGATGAAGCAGATATTGTTAAAACAGATGGTAAATACATTTACACTCTAAGTGGCACTACATTGAATATTGTTGAAGCTTATCCTGCTGATGAAGCAGAGTTATTGTCAAGTTTAGAATTTGATAACTTTTATCCTACTGAATTCTTTATTAATGATGATAGGTTAATTATTTTTGGCTCTGCAAATCTAATGTCTGAACCAATTATTATTGAAAATGGTGAAGAAATAAGCAATTCAGAATATTATAGAAACACTAATTTTCTTGAAGCAAGAATTTATGATGTTTCTGATAGAGAAGATCCTGAATTAGTTAAAACAGTTGATGTTGAAGGAAGTTATGTTTCTTCAAGAATGATTGATGATTATGTTTATTATGCAGTTTCTACTTATCCTTATGGTGATCATTTTATTCCTCTTATGAGAGAAACTATTAATGAGGATAGTAATACTAAAATAACAGATATTGTAGAACCAAATGAAATTGGTTATTTCCAACCAATACTTGCAGAGTCATTTATATCTATTATTGCTCTGCCAGTTGATGAAACTCAAAACATAAATAAAGAAGTTATTGTTGGCTCTGCAAGCAATATGTTTGTTTCTCTTGATAACATGTTTATTGTGCAATCAAGATATGGTTGGTATGGTCGTGGAAACGACAATAAGCAAGAAACAAATATCTATAAATTAGAATTAAATGATGGAGAAATAGAATATAAGGCATCTGGTGTTGTTTCTGGAACAATTCTTAATCAATTCTCTATGGATGAATATGATAATAATTTTAGGATTGCAACAACTGTTAGTGGTTATTCTAATAATGTGGACACTTCATATAATAATATGTATGTTTTAGATGAAGATCTTGAGATTATTGGTGAAGTTGAAGATATTGCTCCTGGTGAATCAATCTATTCAGTTAGATTTATGGGAAAAAGAGCTTATATGGTAACTTTTAAACATGTTGATCCTTTATTTGTTATTGATTTAAGTGATCCTGAAAATCCAAAAATACTTGGAAAATTAAAGATTCCCGGATACTCTGATTACTTGCATCCTTATGATGAAACTCATTTAATAGGTATAGGAAAAGAAGTTGATGCAAGCATTGATGCAGATAAGATCCACACAGAAGGGGCTGTTTATTACACTGCAATTCAAGGTGTTAAACTAGCTGTTTTTGATGTTTCTGATGTAAGCAATCCAATAGAAATGTATAAAGAAGTTATTGGTGTTAGAGGAACAGAATCTGAAGCAGCACAAAACCATAAAGCATTCTTATTTGATAAAGCAAGAGAACTCTTAGTTATTCCAATAACTGTTGCAGAATTAAAACCAGGTCAATCAAAAAGTTCTCAAGGAGAATACACTT
>Ga0075124_10000608_pt1 | contig 16526 bp, 20 predicted proteins | sample AntAceMetag02UKS_FD_69809 | JGI IMG/M metagenome (GOLD analysis project Ga0075124, IMG submission 69809) | Saline lake microbial communities from Ace Lake, Antarctica - Antarctic Ace Lake Metagenome 02UKS | ecosystem: Environmental > Aquatic > Non-marine Saline and Alkaline > Saline | place... | reverse complement strand
CAACTTTTTCGTTGAGCGAACATGGTTTACACAGTGTTGAAACTACTACTCCTTTCGAGGATTTGCTTGTAATGTTAATAAAAGGAGATGCTAGAATTTTAAAACTCCCTCGCTACACTATCCCCGAGGACTTGCCCGTGGACGCAAAGGTGTGGGTTAGAGCAAGAGAATATGTTAGTTGGCACCCACAGCATTTTGCAAAACTAAGTAAAACAGAAAATGGAAAAGCGCCATATCTTTGTTTTGCTGATGGCAACACTAAACATTCTTCACAGGCAAATTATGGAACGAGTTACGCATGGGCTTATTGCATCACAGACAAGGAATACCAGAAAAGGCAGGGGGAATAAGTATGTTTATTGTTATTAATGCAGACAAGGGAAGGTATGACAGAAGTATAGATATTACTAAAGTATCTGTTTTTGAAGAAGAGGTTGAAGCGTCTGATTACCTGAAGGATATTTTAATAGGTTGGATTTTGTCTAATCCTAGCGGCGATGCTGAATTGTTAAGAACTTGCAATTATGATGATGATGTATACAGAAAGTCCAGAAAGGATATAGCATCAAAAAGCATTGTTGAAACAATGGAGAAACTAGAAACTTATGTGGAATATGGCAAAGAAGGGGATAGTTTTGAAGTCGACTATAAAGGTGGCGAATTTCTAACAATGATTACTACTGGTTGCCCTAGCGACAATGAGTATATTGGCGAAACATATCAAGTGATTGAGCTCAAGGAGGCCGACGATGAATAAAATGCCAGAAGTTGCGAAGATGCTAGGGGTTGAATTAGAAGAAGAATTTAAAGTTACTTCGATTGTTGGCGAAATGTCCTCAACTTTTTCGTTGAGCGAACATGGTTTACACAGTGTTGAAACTACTACTCCTTTCGAGGATTTGCTTGTAATGTTAATAAAAGGAGATGCTAGAATTTTAAAACTCCCCCGCTACACTATTCCCGAGGACTTGCCCGTGGACGCAAAGGTTTGGGTGAGACATAGCGAAAAACACGTTTGGGAAGCAAGACATTTTTGTGAGTTTAATAAAAAAGAGGAATATAAAGAGGAACGGCCTTATCGTTGCTGGAGTAATGGTAATACATCTTTCAGTTCTCACGGTATACTGGTTGCAACAATGGCGTGGAAGTATTGCATCACTGACGAGGAATACCAGAAAAGGCAGGGGGCCGACAATGAATAGTTGTGGACGTTGGATAAACGGAAAGTGTTTCGCCGATGTTAAGAGTGAGTGTTGGGAGGGTTGCCCTTTCTACGACGACAACTTCGATGTAAAGAAAGCCACCTTTGACATGATGAAGTATTCTTATATCAAGGCGAAAGATATAAGTAGGGCTAGTAAGGACTTCAACTCTTTAGTTAAAAGGTTAGGCAAAGATGCCAAAAAGATACTCGGAACTACGGATTGGGTAGACTACAAAGAGCGAAACTTAATGGGCAAGGGATACCGTAAGGTGGAGACCTCAGTAACACGAGCCAAAGTAGAAAAGATAAAGGAACTTCGGAAAGCAGGGCTTAGCTTAAGCAAAATCTCGGTAGAAGTTGAAGTCGCACATAGTACATTGAAAGCCAAATTAGCAGAACTCGGAATGAGGTAGGATATGGAACTAAAAGGATTTCACAACATGGATTGCATGGAAGGTATGAAGGAAATACCAGATAACTATTTTGAGTTGGCGATAGTTGATCCGCCTTATGGGATAGGTGAAGATGGAAGAAAAAGCAATTCAAGAAAAGGTAGAGGAAAACATAAAAAACAAATACATATACATGAAAACAAACAATGGGATTCTTCGTCTCCATCAATAGAGTATTTTAAAGAATTATTGAGAGTATCAAAAAAACAAATAATATGGGGGGCTAATCACTTTATATCCAAAATACCATACGATAGTAGTTGTTGGGTTGTGTGGAAAAAAAATGGACAGAATCCAAATTCAGATTTTGCTGATTGCGAATTAGCATGGACTAATTACAAGACAGCGGTTAGATTTTTTTCTTTTGATTGGACTGGTTTTGGTGCAATAAATTCAGGAGAATATCGCATACACCCAACTCAAAAACCTGTCGCATTATACAAATGGTTGCTCTCCAACTATGCTAAAGAAGGCGATAAGATACTCGATACCCACGTTGGCTCTGCTAGTAGCTTGATAGCTTGTTACGATTTAGGGTTTGAATATCTAGGGTTCGAGTTAGATAAAGACTACTACGATATGGCTTGCAAGAGGTTAAAGCAACACAAATCGCAATTAAGTTTGACGTTAGATTTTGGGATGTAGGAGGTAGGATATGAAAACAGTAAAGAAGATGGCGGTAGAGAACGGACTTATAGAAAGAATGTCTCAAGATATGTCAGGCAAAGGAATCCAAGCTAAGATAGTTACTATCATTATGAAAGAGTATGGTTGGGACAAAGAACGGAGCTTCCGTTGTTTCCTAAAGAACGCAGGGAAGAAAGACTTAGGCAGGTTTATTGCAACGTATCAGACGTGCCAAGTGTACGGAGTTAAACTTTTGGTGGCAAGGGCTATCCTCGATACAGTATGTTGTACTAGCACTGATTGGCTAAAGGCTGAACACGAGTGGGAGAAAGGTGAGGGGGCATGAAAAGTTTTGAGTGGGATTTATTATCTTACCTTTACACCGACCACAAGAAGATTGAAGTAGCGCAGGAAATCTTAGCACCGAGATACTTCCTTGATCCTAAAGCGAAGTTGGTCTACGAGTCGATGATTAGCCTTTCCGACAACGAAGTGGGGATAACGATTTCCTTGATCGCTGATAAATGTGAGCAAAGGTTCCACAACGTTCACTGGCACTCGGAACTCGCAGGAAAGCTGATGGAGTCTACGGTTGTTGACATAAAGTACATCACAGGAAAGATAAAGAACGTATGGTCTATGAAACAGTACCGAGACTTAGCAGATAGTCTTTCTACGAAACTTGAGACTGAGTTAATCGCCGAGAACATTACTGCTGACATAGAGAAAAGGCTTGACGCTATCACTTTGGAAGCAAGGGAAGGAGACAAAAGCCCTGCAATAAAAGATGTGGTCCAACGTGCCATAGCCGAGTATGACAGACGTTCTAAGATTGAAGGCTTAATTGGGCTTGACACCGGATACGATGGCTTGAATCATAAACTGCACGGACTGATGAAAGGTTGCACCGTTATCTTAGCTGCACGTCCGGGGCAAGGAAAGACTGCTTGGATGGTAAACCTCATGATAAACATGGGAGACAAGAACATCCGAGGTGCGAACTTCTCACTTGAGATGCTAGATGATGCCTTATGTTTCAGAATGTTTTGCGTAAGAGGAACCTTAGATTACAACGATATGCAGAACGCCGACTTAAATGACGATGAAGTTATGAGCTTAGTTGAGCAAGGAAACAAGATTTCGCAGATGCCCTTAGCAATCTACGATGACATTTACACCTTTGATAGCATCATTCGTAAGATACGCAAGGAGAAAAGAACCAATGGCCTAGACTACGTTATCCTTGATTACCTTCAGTTAGTAGACGGAAAGCAAGGGAGAAACAGACACGAAGAAGTCGGAGAAATATCTAAGAAGTTACACCAGATAGCCAAGGAACTTGATATTGCGATAATTGTACTGGCACAATTAAGTCGGAAGTTAGAGGACAGAGTTGACAAGCGGCCAATGTTGTCAGACTTAGGTGAAAGTGGAAGCATAGAACGTGATGCCGACGTAGTGATGTTCCTTTACAACGACTCGTATTACACGAAAGACCCTGCAACTGAGCCTTACACCGACTTAATTATATCAAAGAACCGATATGGACAGACTGGAACTATACCAATGGTGTTTGATAAAAGAACGCAGAGATTTATAGAAAGTTAATCTTGCATACTGCCAAGAAATGAGGTATGATATATATGAAACAAACAGGATTGAACATCCGAGGTATTGCAACAGACGAAGGTAGAGCTAGAGAAAGCGGGAGGAACTTACCAGAAGGTTGGTTCGGTATGATAAAGATAGGGCCGTACCACGGTATCAAGAAAGGGGAAAAAGAATTGGTGCGTAGAAACTACGAAAGTGGAGCAGGGTTTAATCGGCTGGAAAAGTATTGGGAGTGTGCGAGGATTGGGGGAACGTGGAATGGCAATAAACTCAAATCAAAAAGGTAAGCGTGGAGAGCGTATGCTTTGCAAGGCGCTTAACAAACATGGGTACGAGTGCCGAAGATCGCAGCAGTTCTCAGGAGCAAACGGAGATGCCGACATCGTAGGACTCCACGGGATATACCCTGAGTGCAAATTTGTGGAGAAGTTAAACATCCACAACGCTATGAAGCAAGCCGAAGGAGATGCGATAAACAACCGTATGCCAACGGTTTTCCATAAGAAGAACGGAACGGGGTGGCTAGTAACGTGTAGCCTTGAGTCATGGGTTAAACTTCATAAAGTGTGGGAGTGGAAAGAAAATATGGGAGGAATCGAATGAACGAACTCAAAGATAGTGGCAACCGCAGGGAGTTTGCAAGCGGTGCTGTGAGAGATATAAGCGTTGGAAAAGGAAGGTGTGATTTACTCGCTTTAGATGTAGCATCTAGGCTAATGGGAGATAACAAAATAGTCGGACACACAAATGCTTACGTGGAAACAGGTAACACCACGGAGATTGAAGAAGCTATCAAGGTATTCGTCAAAGAGTATATGGACAACGGATGCAAAGATATAATGGCTTATAGTATGCTAGAATTGGCAAAACACTTTGAAGCAGGTGGTAGCAAATATGGAGAGAGGAATGTTTATCTTGGGCAACCTATCCATTGTTTCATTGATAGTGGAATACGGCATTACTTAAAACACAGAATGGGATTAACAGATGAGCGCCATGATAGAGCATTTATATGGAACTTCGTGATGTTAGTTTGGACACATCACCATAGACCAGAGTGCATTGATATTAAGTTTGGGGAGGAAAAATAATATGGAAATTACAGACGTGAGAGTTACACCGTATGATAAAGGTAGCATGAAGGGGTTAGCGAGCGTAACATTCGACAACGCTTTCGTAGTTGGTAGTATCAAGATTATCTCCGGAAGCAACGGTTATTTCTTAGGTATGCCCAGCCGTAAGGATAAGGACGACGAGTACAAGGACATTTGCTTTCCGATCAGCAAGGAGTTTAGACTTGAGTTGCAGGAAGCTGTGCTTGCCAAGTTTGAGGGGGCGCAACCTAAGACTCCACCTGCCGACGAGAAGAAAGTGGAAGAATTTAAGAAGGATGCCGAAGAATCGGATTCTCTACCATTCTAATAGCTACGCTGAGAACCCTTCGGGGTTCTTTTTTTAAAGTTTTTTAGATTTGAATTGACAAGTGGGCAAAGAAAAACCCCTAGCGTCAACTAGGGGTTAAAGAAAGGAGGTGTTTTATACCTGAAGTTATCAATGAAAGGGGAATACCGAAGTGCTGACGACTTCCCCGAGCCGAAAGATTAGCATCACGTTATCGCTATGTCTAGCGACTGCAATGTTCCTACTAAATACATTGTATCACACCTCGCACGGAATTACAAGTACCTTACGTTCCCGGCTTCGTTTACTATGCCAAGATACCTTGCGATGTCAACGTGGGAATAAGCGTTGTAGTAATCAGACTGAAGTTCGATATGTAAGTGCCTTCCAGTAACGTAGCCACTAGCACCCATCATTCCAATAACGGTTCCTTCTTCAATGGTTCTACCTTCCTCAACGTATCGCGTGGAAAGGTGAGCGTAAATGCAATACAAGCCATCCTCTTGCTCTACAACGATATAGTTTCCCCAAGCGCCATAGTTTCTGCTACGAATAACTTTGCCACCACGGATAGCCTTGATTAAAGGCACGTCTGAGCATACGAGATCTAAACCTGCATGGACTCCTGCCTTCCAAGGAACTGATCCGTCGCTTAAAGATTTCGCCCCGTACCTAAGAGTTACCCTAGTTTTATAAATGTCAGTAAAAGGGAAGGTGGGGCGTTCTACTTTTCCGGCAGGGTGTCCTCCCATTCAACAGTTACCTTACGTTCATCAGCAACCCAACCAACTGTGCCACCCATAGCTTCTGCTACGAGCCTTGCAGGAGTCATAGTCCTACCGTTTATAATAGTAGGGGCAACATCTGTATTCTTGCTAACTCCGTCAATCTTGTAGGTATGTTTGTCTAGCCAAAGTTCAAGTGTGTGTTTCATTTCTTCCTCCAGTTCCATTTCTTCAGGCAATATTGGTACGCCCCAACCGAGTCTAGTATCAAAACCAGGCTCTCCAGTATCTATGCAGATTGTCTTGAATAAGTCATATATCGCTTCTTGTGTCATAATACCGTAACGGCTCATAATCAAAGCCACCATACCTGAAAGCGTTGGCTGTGCGAAAGATGTTCCGTGTAAAGCACCATGAAGAACTGAGAAGTCTAGGTAATCATCGCCGATTGCCGAGTATATTTCCCTCTTAATCTCGCCATCAAAAAGATAGATAGCACTAGCTAAGATACCTACGTTCCGCATTATGCCAGATGTACCACGCCTACCACCGTTTCCTGCCGAGCCAATGAGGACGCAACCAGTCTCTTTCAGGTAAGCATCAATTAACGGCGACCTAGTTTTTCCACCAACACTTTGACCGATTATGTGGATGTCGTATTTCTTTACAAATTCCTGTAGGTCAAGGCGTTCACCTTGTCTTGTAACAATGTCGCAACTTTTTAACTCTCCATCTTCAATGGTACTACGTATCTGTGATTCCATAACCATGCTATCAGGGGAAACCCTAGAGAACTGACAGCGTACATCCGAAGAATGTCCTTCATCAAGGTCAATGACAAGGTAGTTGATACCCTTGCCAGTGAACCCCATTTCATGCCATTTGCTTATACCGTGGAAGTCAAGTGTTTCTTTATTCTTACGTGCAGATAACTCTATACCAGTAATTGCCATGATTACTCCTTCGTTGCTTCACTAACTACACCGACTGCCAAACCTACGAGTGCGCCAAGTGCCATTTCATTAGGTGCGCCATATACTACCATGCTATATGCGATTATTCCGAGGATACCTGCGAGGACTGCAAACTGATAAATTACTGCTGAGTTTTTCATTTGTATTTCTCCTTCAATGACCGTAATCGTATCGGCCCAACTCCATCAATGTTTTCTAGTTCGTCTACTTTAACGTTCTCCCATACTTCGCAAAAACGTTGTATATCAACAGCCGTATCGTGTCCAATGCCAGGAACTTCTATAAGGTCATAATAAGTTGCCGATTCGATACTAGGCTTATATGTTGCAGTTCCAACTATGATGCCGAACAGTAAACCCACGACGACTAATTTAATTCCGAAGCATTTCATAATTATACTCCTAACGTTAGACGACTGGTTATAAGCCCGCAAATAACTCCGACTGCGCCCGCAATAATGATATACAGTATTCTGTCAAATCTCTGGGAAGGTATGCTCTTTAGTTCATCAACATCGTTGCTAAGTTTTTCTATCGCAGTTCCTTGCGTTCTTAGGCTTACGGCGATAACCTTTATGTCGGAAACAAGTTCAAGTAATATCTCGTTGCGTTTAGTTAAGCCATCAAGTTTATAGCCTAACATCTTATTTGTTTCTTTTTGAGCAGCAACGAAGGACACTAATTGTTCGCACTTTTCTTGCAGTAGCTTTACTGTCTGTTCCATGTATCAGTCCTTTCAGTTACTCTTAGGAAACAAGTTGTCAAGTATGGCACGTTCTTCTTTTCTTGTAAAGCTGAATCCGTCAAGAACTTCGTTCCATTCTTTCTTAGAATCAGCACCAGCGCTACGAACAGCCTGCAAGAAGTCAACAGCTTCTTTAGCTGAGATGTTATGTTCATTCTGTAAAGTTGTTACTCCGATTGTTTGTCTTTCTGAAAGTTGTCGTTGCTCTTTATCGTAGAAATCTTTAGACTCTTGTAATGAACTGGTTCCAAAAGCTAAAGACTTAGCTAACGTGGCAGGAGTAAAGTCAACTGCTTTCCTTAGCTTGCTGAAATCTTTAGTGTAAGTACCTGTAACAGGAACCCTCTCTTCTGGCAATTCAAACTCACCGGATTGGACAGCCCTAGCACCAATTTCTTTCTGTGATGCGTCAAGCAAACTTTGTTGCGTGCCGGGTTCTGCCAATGGGAGTAAGTCTGCACTTCTAAGAGTTTTCATAGACTTGGAAAATTGGCTACCACCACCGAAAGGAGATAACAAATATCTTGCAGGGTTGCTAATAGCACTGACAGCAAGTAATGGAGAACCAAATCTTCCGGGGTCGCTTTCTCCAAACAACTCAGAACGAGTTGGAGTAACGTCGGCTATCCCATATTCAGGATATAGTTTTGCAAGCCAAGCACCGCCGGGAATGTTAGATAATTGTTCACCAGCAATTCTCCCTGCGTAAGTGCCAACATTTGCATCTTCATCCTCTGCCGTGTCTATGACAGCATCTATCACGTCCATCTTTGGCCTGTAACCAGTTATGTTTTCCATTACATTGTTAAAAAGAAAGTTACCCATATAGAGAGTAATCAATCCTATTGCGCCTTGCTTGGCTTTTTTTAAATCTTTACCTACTACGCCTGTTCCTAAGTTTTGCCAGAACTCTTTTTGTATCGCAAGTTCATTGGCAACCTCAATAGTGAAAGGCATAGCCATCTGACCGCCGAAACTCTTTTGAAGCATCGGTATGTCAGCAACGCCACGTCCTGCAACTGCATCTTTTGTAAGTCTATCTGCAAAAAGCGAAGGATCAAGTTCGCCATTTTTTATAGCTTTTTCGTAAGCTGAACTCCATATATACTTTGTTGACATTTCATCAACGACTTCTAGCAACCAACGAGAAAACTTCTCTGGTTGGTCTTTTAGTTTATTATCAAAACTACGTAACAGTTTATCCCCGAAACGTTCTTTTAGGAAACCGCTATCGTCGTATAATGACTTATGACCGCCACCACCTGCGGAACCTAAGAAGTCTTTTACCCCTTTGAGAGAAGAAACTGGGTCTTGCAATAAAGCTAGGGCATTAGGTATATTCGCTGCCTGCATAGCCGTAGTGGATAAGTTGTAAAGGATTGCATTTTTCTTAGCTAAACCGTTTACGGCTCTAGCTGATTTAACAAATCCAGAATCGCCAAACCTGCTTTCAAAGGCAGTCGGCTTCCCTGTAAGCCCATCTGAGAAATCTTCTAGGTACTTGACAAAAGATTCTGCTGATTTAGGTTTTGGCTTTGAAGTAAATATTTCAGTAAAATCTACAACCTGTTTAGTGTAAGGGTCAATGTGTTTTGCGTAACCTGCCATTGGTATGTAATTCAAGTAACCACCTACGGCATCGTAAACTGTTTCTTCGCCAGTACGTTCTTTCATCATCGAAGAAGTCTTACCTTGCGGTTTAGCAAAATCCCCACCTTTGAATATATTGGCAGGGCCTTCAGCATCACGTTCAAACATACTTTTAACTTTTGTTTGGTCGCCACTAAGTTCTTGCATATGACGGAAGTAGTCTTGGCGAGCAGGTATTTCTTTACCGGGGCCATAAGCTATTGCTCTTGCTTTATTTACCTCAGCAAGTAACGTATCGTATCTGCTACGGAACCAGTCAGACGCTTGAGATATTTGCTTCCACTTAGTAGGGAAGCTAGCTTGAAGTTGTTCCAAAGTTATAACTCTTTCACCAATCTTTTGGACTGCTGCCGATTCAGTGCTACCTTTGGTTATACCAAACTTTTTAACTATATTGACATCAAGTTCTTTTGCCCACATTTGAACATCTTCGGCTAATCCTTTTTTGGCTTTTTCTAATGGTTCAACTAACATTTTCCAGCCAGTAGAACCTTCGCCGAAAGTATTCTTAATGTTACGTGTGAACGTATTAGAGTATAATTCTCTGTATGACTTATACTTCGGCTTACCTTTTCTTGCGGAAACTTCAGCAATCTCGGTAGCTAAGTTCTTCTGCCCACGCATAAATTGTTCGTATGTCATTCCTTCAGGTATGCCAAGTTCTTGTTGGATAGTCTTAGCTTCGACTCCCATTTGGTCTGCGAGCCGTTTAGTTGATGCAGGGATAAGCGTAGGGTCTACACTCTTAAATGCTTCTTGCAACATATCCTTTGATATAAACCCACCGATAAGAAGGTTGATACCAACGTCGATACCACGATTAGTAAGTTCTTTTTTAGCAAATTCAGACAACGTATCATCGTCAGCTATGGAATCCATAATTTCTTTTGGTGCTTGTGCCATTAAGTCTACGAATAAATCTGCGACTTGTGTACCTGCGAAAGTAGCAATAGCCTTTCCTTTAGGGCCTTTGGTTGCTATACCTAAAACTTTTCCCAACTTGCTTGCAGCACCGATGCCTTTTACTGCTTGATTGAGTCCAGTATAAAGTAGAACGTTTCCTGCGAGTTGAGTAGCGACAGAAGCAGTTTGGAATCCAGTAGATTCCTTAGCTTTCTCTATACCAGTTGAAGGAGCTTGCCCAAATAACTCTCTGCGTTCCTGCTGAGTTTCGGTAAAAGTCTTAGTAACAGGCAAAAGTTTAGACAAACCTTCTGCTACACCAAGGGTCTTAGTGTTAAGTTCAGCAGACACATCTTGAAGTTCAGCTTGAAGTTTAGTTTGCTCACTTACAACTTCAGGATCGGTTTTAAATCCTATGCTTTTATTTATTTCTGCAAGTTGGTCTTGCAAGGACTTCTGCTTAATAGATAGGGCCTCTTCTTTAATGCTTGCTATATCACGGTCAGTTGCAGTCTGAGCTTTCTCTAGTTTCAAGTCAGGCAACGTAGGAAAATAACCACCAGACTGAACAGCCTTTGCACCTATCTCTTGTGGAGTTAAACCAGTCGGAGTAGCTTGATAGCCAGTCGGTCTAAGTATGCTAGAAATGTCTACATCCTTCGGTGGTGCTATTGGTTGTTGCGGAGTAACATAAGGTGCAGTATAAGATGTGGTAGGTTTGCTAACAGACGGCGTAACTGTTTTAGTGGAAGTTGGGGCCGTTACACTCGGTGTAACCTTCTGAGCTGACAAACCAGCTATATAATCGTCTGCACTAATAAACCCACCGCTATATGTAGACGTAGTGGGTGCAGTAGGCGAAACGTTTTTGCTTTGAAGATAATCTTCTATGCTAATCAATGCCATAATTTACACCTCTGGAAATGCTAGTGGGACTTTATTTTTGTAGAAGTTTTCTACCAAATCACCCATGCCACCTTTTGTTGTTCTTTCGACTAAATCATCATAAATGAGCATAGCTTGTTCTTCACCAAAATCAGCAACCATTGGTAGTTTATTCTGTTCTAAAAAGTCAAGTGCAGATGACACTCCATATTGGCTTAGAATTGTTGCCGTGTTTTGTTGAAGTTGTGCTATCTGTTCGGCAGGAGTAGGTTCTTTGGTTTTTGGTGTGCTTGCAGGTCTTAGGCTTGCCGTTAATCTAATTTGCGCAGCATCAGATGCACTTTTAAGATTAGCTAATTTGATAGCGTTTTGGTTCTTAGCGTCAACCAATATCTGTTCTCTGCCAAAATCATTTACTGCCTGCGCTTCTTTAATTTGTGCAGAAAGTTGTAAGTCCTCTATTTGCAAAGCCCTAGCTGAAGCAGCTTGTTGAGCTGAAAGTTGTTGGTTCAATCCATACTCTTGATTAGTTAAGTCTGCGTTCTGTTCACCTAAGCTATAATCGGTTTGAGCCTGAGCCTTTTGCAAAGCTATATCAGACAAAGCGCCAGCTTGGTTCTCACGGATAGTTCCTATCTGCGTTTGAAGTCCTGCACTTCGGTTAAGTTCACCTTGTGCTGCGACACCACTAGATTGCAAACCACGTTCAGCTAAGAAGTCGTTAAAGACTCTGCCTGTTATTGCGGACTCACTTCTTGCTTGACCTACTTGTCCACGGTAGGCAGGGGCAATCTCGGCTTCGTTCCTAGACAAAGTTCCGAGAGCCTTATCTCTGGTGGCTTTTAAGGAATTGATTGTACGTTGTCTTTGAATATCACCAAGCGTACCAGAACTTGAGCCTGAGTCTGAAGTGCCAGTGGAAGTACTAACTTCGGTTCCACCACGGAGTTCCTTGCCAGATATGTCATTACCGGAAGCTAGGCGTTGAAGGTAATTTTCGTTTACTTTTACTGTTCCAACATCAAAGCCAGAGTCTGTTACTTTCTTTCCGGTAGCATCTCTGGTTCCTTTGTCGGCAGCCTGTTTCTGTTGTTGTCGTCTTAGTTCATCAATAGTTGCCATTTCATACCCCCTAAGCCAACTCGAAAAATTCGTAGTAACCTGTTCCGCCAACAGTACCTGCATCACCAGAAGTTGTTCCTGCTGTTCCTCCTACACCACCAGTGAGAGTTTTAACAGAAGAATCAGATACACCCATAATATTTACAAGTCCACCTGCACCACCTCCACCTCCATTACCATGAGATTGTACACCTGCATTTCCGCCAGAACCACCTGATACGTCAATACCTATTGCAGAAATACTTCCTATGGTTATAATGATAACAGTTCCGCCTGCGCCTGCACCGCCACCACCAGAGCCTTTATCACTAAGAGATGCTAAACCACCTGCACCGCCAGAAACGTAAGGGCTATCTCCGCCATGTCCCCCGACAGCGTAGGTATAACTTGATGTTCCATCATATCCGCCAAAAGCACCAGCATCAGAAGCATCTGTCAACGCTACAAGATATTGGTTAAATAATATGTTAAATAATTTATCTCCGTTTGCTCCATTTGTTAAACCAGCAAGATTTCCACTCACTACTGAACCTGCATTATTTTGGCTAGTACCAGTATATACAGTAGCATCATAACCACTTCCACCACTTGCATATATGTTTCCGGTTCCAGAAATTGATTTGCAAAAAATAATAACATTCCCAGCACCGTCGCCGCCTTGATTATCGGATGTAGCCGATTTATCAGTAGCTTGCATACCTGCATTTATTGTCGAAATATCTCCATTTAAAGTCAATGTTTCTTTTACGTATATGAAGGAAGTTCTGTTTGTACAAGTAAGTGTTTTTGTTGCGTTGATAGTTAAATTGTTGTAAACTCCTATATTACCAGATAAGTTTTCATCCACACTAACTGTTTTATCTGATGCGTCGTAAAGATAAAACGGAGATGGTGAAAATGAAGCAAAAATATTTTGTGCTAGTGAATCAGAAATCTTAGCTTCAGTTACAGAACCGTCAACAATCTTAGCTTCAGTTATAGTACCGTCTGGTGGTATCGTTCCTGTTCCTGCCGAGATTATCGTGTTAAGCATATCCCCGACATTATCTTCGGTTCCGTCGTAACCGATTGCGTATGCACCGTCGTTAGCTTGAAGTTCGGCAATCAACGTTCCATTAAGGAATGTCTTATTTCGGTTGACATCTCGGTCATAACGAGTTTTTAATTGAGTTGCAGATAATCCATCATTGGTGTTAGGCTTATCGCCTAAACCAGAATGAGCGTCTAGCGTATCTGTTTGTTGCGTTAAAATTACTTTAGCCATATTTTCCTCCTTTATTTAACTCTAAGAATTCTTATAACACTGCCTGCATCTAATCCGCTATCCGAATCCGCATACCCCATGAAATCTATGTATTGTCCACTAGCCACTTCCATAGCCCAAGAATACGTTCTTGGCGACCCAGGGAAATCATCTGTTTCATCATTGTCATACTCATACGCAAATTGTTTATCTGACACTCCATTGAGTCGAATATCTAGGTTTACGTTATGGTTAACCGATGTGCTATCAGTATACACAAACGCTGTGAAATCTATAATAACTCGGCCTGTGAAGTTGCAGGTGATACTATTGTTTGCCGAAGTAAAGGTGTAATCAACATCTGTTATATTTGGTGGGTCGGAGATTGGGACAACGCCGGATGACCCTCTTATGTCTGTTGATTGAACGCCCAGAAAGAGGGATAGGGAAGGATGACTTATTGTACCGCTATTATCCTTAACCAACTCATCTATCTTATCGGCGGTATAAACCTCGCCTATCGCATTTTTGTTATCGTAAGATTGAACCCTAAATTTGTCAGCCATTACCTCACCTCGCTCGTAGTTTCAGCTTGGACGTTCAGTGATAGTATGGTAAGCGTTTCATCGGCTTCGGAGTTCTTAAATATAAACTTAATGTACGAATACTTTTTGGCACGTATCTTAAATCGTGTCGGCTGAGGGTTTCTATTTGTTTCGTAAGACCAGTCTGCGTAATCAATAGCGCCGTAGTCCATTAAAACGAATTTGTATTCGAGTGCATTGTCGTCTGTCAAAGACTTACGATCCGTTTGCCACAAGGTTGAAACCGAAGTCCGACTTGCAGGTTCAATCGTGAGCCACATCTTACGTGAGTTCTTCAGGTAGTTTCCGATACCGAAGTCCGTGAACCCGAGTTCCATTTCATTCTCGATAGCCACGTCATCATCATTCACGTAGTCTGAGTTAATCTCGATTATCTTACCATTACCGGTTCCACCGAAATAAATTGTATCATAGCCAAGTACGAACCGTTCTGCCGAAATATTATCATACACGTAGAAAGTGTCATTTCCGTAATTCCAGATATAAACGTAACTACCGATATTAAGCCAGTATTCTTTTTCCTTCTCGTAGTCAAGCGTTACTGCGGTTGAAAGGTCTAAGTCCTCTAGCGATTGTCTGATGCGCTCAGAGATTATATTGGCGTTCCGTTCATCCTCGACTTGCGTGTTACTCCACCGCCACATCGACTTTCCTGAAAGCGTAACTGGATTGTTCTCAACCACCTGCGACTGACCGAAAGCTACATTCCCAACTCTTTCATTTAAGTCATAAACTGGATAAATGTATGACTCGGTTGTTAAAACGTATTCAGGTTTACTGAAGAACGCTCTATCTTCTTTTAGAATAATCTGTCTGCTATACTGAACAGCAATATCCGTGATTGCAAACTGGTCGGTTCCTATCAAAGTGAAGTTAAATACAGGCCAATAACTTGCGTCAAGTGTACCACACCACGAACGTCTATTCTTTGCGTCTGGGTTGCCCCAAATAAAGACTGCCGTATCGTTGCCCGGACCGAAGTCAATAGCAAAAGCATTTTTCTTAACTAAGTCGGAGTGTCCAGAGACAACTTTTGTCCAGTACACAGTTACTTCGTTTTGGTCTGCTGGTGCGCCGTAAGGTGAAGAACCTGCAGAGAAGTCTATCTCTGCTCCATCGTCAGCAGTTCGGTCAACGGTGAATCCAACAAGTTCAACAACTGGAGTTCCTGCATCGTCAAGTTCTACCAAGGCTGCGCCAATATCTGTTTCAGGCAAAACGTAAGTTGTAGAAGTACCATCTGCGATAAACGTCATTTTCTTAACGCCAGTCAGCAAGTTGATAGGTTCAAATATTGTGCCACCAGTTCCGTCTGGTTCTCGGTTAATGTAAACTGTCGGTATATATCCAACGACATCTGCGTAAGTTGTGCCATCATATTGCTTATAGTCCGTTCCGTTCAAAAAGTATATTTTACTTTGGAACCAAAAGATGCTACAAGGTGAGTCTGTTATCGTTCCTAGCAAAGAATTAACTTCGGTACTAAAATTGTACTCATACACTTTTCCATCGTTTATACTTATAAGTATTTCTTTCGGAGTGCCTTCGTTAGGAGTAATCCAACCATACCACAAACCGTTGATATTCTTTTCGTTTTCGTAGTCCAGCAAGGTAAGTTGCCCCGGCCTACTTTGAACCTTAAAGTTGTTAGTGATCCGAAAGTTTCGTAGCTCAACGGATTCACCGAATTTAATCTCAGTTTCCCCAACACTCTCGTTAAGTCCGAGGAATGTATTCATTTCTATTGGTTTCGGCGTTTTCGCCGCTTTGAACGTAGCCATTCCATCACCACCTAACTGTAAGCATCAGTCATATATTCCTCTGGTGCTTTAAAATCACGTTGAATTTCATACTTAAGTTCGTTAAACTTTTCTTCAAAGTAGTTTACCAACGATTGATTCTCAAACGGAGCTAATCTTGCCGCAGCATAGTACGAGATTGCACTTGCCGTAATATCATCTACGCTCATTGTGTCAGTCGTGGCAGTCAACGTGGCTGGAACAGGATTGTAAACAACCCTAAGCGAACCGTCGAAATCCCATGGAAGGTAAATGTATTTGTTCCGTTCAATGCGATAGTTAGGCTTGTAATCGTAGCCTGAGTCTATCTGAACAATCTGGTCGGCAGTTTGGAAATCGTCCGGTGTACTAACTTGGAAGTACGGCTTGTAGACTGGAACCTTTGCATCTGAGCTATAAGCGTATTCAAACAATGCTCTGTTCTTATGATTGTAGTACGTTGATCCTGCAAACTTCATTCGCACCAAGTTCGTTGAAGCAACCAAAGTAAGCCTGCCACTATACGCTGTCATCTCAGTTACCGCAGAAGTTACGGTTTCAATCGTAGTCCAGCCACCAGACTGAAATTCTTCGATAGTTAC
>Ga0075124_10000606_pt1 | contig 16538 bp, 18 predicted proteins | sample AntAceMetag02UKS_FD_69809 | JGI IMG/M metagenome (GOLD analysis project Ga0075124, IMG submission 69809) | Saline lake microbial communities from Ace Lake, Antarctica - Antarctic Ace Lake Metagenome 02UKS | ecosystem: Environmental > Aquatic > Non-marine Saline and Alkaline > Saline | place... | reverse complement strand
ACCACTAGGGTATCTCCCCATTTAAAATAATTCTGGAGCCACCAGAGGGATTTGAACCCCCGACCAGAGGTTTACAAAACCCCTGCTCTACCCCTGAGCTATGGTGGCTACTATATTTTACACACATTTATACCACTTATATAAGTAGAAAATACAGATTGCCAAAATGACAAAAATACTGTCAAATTTTTTATGCTTTTTTATATAACTTAAATATGAATTTAATAATTTATTATAATAAATGAAAAGAAATTCTGTAACAATATTTTTTTACGATTTCATGCGCCAAAATGTCCTTTCTGCACTATCGCGAACCTCTACTCCCATTTCACTCAGTTTTTCTCTTATTTCATCAGATTTAACCCAATTTTTACTCCTCCTCGCTTCCTCACGCTCATTGATGAGCTGCTCTACGAGTTTAACATCAACCTTCTGTTGGGCTTCTTCCTCAAGGATCTGCTCTACTTTATCAAGCTGTAGTCCAAAAATTCTATCAAAATCGAGCACGAGTTCGTACTTTCCCTTATTGCCGATTTCATTAGAGCGAAGCATCTGCCACATCACTGCAAGAGCTTCCGGCATATTCAGGTCGTTATTAATTTTCTTTTTGAACTCCTGCGTAACCTTCTCAATATATTCTGAATTTGGTTTACTTTCATTTCGACTTTTCTTTATCTCAATAATAATATTGATCAAACGATTATATGCTGATTTCGCTGTTTCAATTGCCTCGTCACTGAAGGTTAAGGGCTGTCTGTAATGCGCGCCAAGACAGAAATATCTATACACCATCGGCGAATAACCCATTTCTTCAAGTTTGGATAAGGTGAGAAAATCACCTTTGGATTTGCTCATCTTTTCTTCATTCATAATGAGAAATTCAGCATGAAGCCAGTAATTGACACTTTTTTTGCCGGTTGCCGCTTCACTTTGTGCGATCTCGTTTGTATGATGAACAGGAATATGGTCGATGCCGCCACAGTGAATATCAAAACTCTCGCCAAGATAGCACATGGAAATTGCCGAGCATTCAATATGCCAGCCAGGATATCCTCTACCCCATGGGCTGTCCCACTTCATTTCTTGATCATCGAACTTGGATTTGGTGAACCAGAGTACAAAATCGAGCGGGTTCTTTTTCGCAGAATCAATCTTAATACGCGCACCGGGTTTTAGACTTTTGACATCCAACTGTGCAAGCTTGCCATAATCCTTGAATTTCGAAATATCAAAATACACATTGCCATCTGCAATATAAGTGAAGCCATTATCTTCCAATCTTTTAATAAGGTCGATCATCTGCTGAATATGAGCGGTTGCTTTTACATGATAATCAGGTTGAATGATATTGAGCTGCTTGAGATCTTTTTCAAATGCTTTTGTGTAATGATCAGCGATTTCCCAAACTGTCTTGCCTTCCTGTTTTGCTTCTTTAACCATCTTGTCTTCGCCGGTATCGGCATCAGACGTGAGATGCCCGATATCAGTAATATTCATCACATGAGTGACTTTGTAGCCATCATACATAAGTACCCGTTTGAGAACATCCTCAAAAATATAGGTGCGAAGATTTCCAATATGTGCGTAGTTATAAACAGTGAGTCCGCATGTATAAAGCCCGACTTCATCTTTTTTAATGGGCTTGAAATCTTCTTTTTTCCGTGAAAATGTATTATACAATTTCAAAATCATACTGTTCCTTTCATTAATATTGTTACCTTTGTGTCACCGTATATTTTTTCTTTGATAATAAAATTCTCAAATATTGAGATATCTTCGCTTTTCCCAGTTTCTGCGACAACTATCCCATCATCAGAGAGGACATTATTCACATATATTGCTTCGATTATTTTGCCTGCAAATTCTCTTTTATATGGAGGATCAAAAAAGATAATATCGTAGGTCTTAATACAATTTTTCAGATAGCTGAATGCTGAACAATTATGTATATGAGCATATTTATCAAAGGCAAGATTGCTGATATTTTTTTGGAGAATTTTAACAACTGTGTATGAGCTTTCCACGAAATCGCAAGATTCTGCACCTTCGCTGAGTGCTTCCAATCCAAGACTTCCACTTCCAGCAAAGAGATCGAGTACTTTTGCATTCGATACTTCACTTCGGATCATTGCAAAAATTGCTTCCCGAACCTTGTCCATAGTTGGTCGAACAGCACTTTTGGGAATTTCGAGCTTGCGCCTTTTATGTGTGCCTGATATGATATGCACGATATAGTTATATTACTGAAGTTTCGCAAGAGTGGAAATTACTTAAAAAAATCATGTTTAACCTTTTATTACATATTCTTCGAAAGATGAGTAAGATTTATATTAATTTCTAAATCCTAATTTCTAATGACAAATAAAATGTCAAAGTAATTTTTTATTCCTTGATTTAATTACAATTGATGAGAAAATTAAATTTACCCCGTTAGATAATTTCATATATATCAGAAAGAATATCTAATAGCATAAATATCTAACAGGGTTAAGTTCATTAGCTTCTTTCCAATAAATTTTTGCTTCATCTTTTAATTGTGGAACTGCTTTTGAAATCATTCTCAACCAATGTTTTGATTCTTTAGACTCTTTTTTGCAAATGCCTATTTTATGTTCGAAATCTCTTTTTATTTGTTCACCCCGTTAGATATTCATCTTGTTTGATTTTTCACTATTGTCCACTGAAAAATTATCTAACGGGGTAAATTTGTCATTTGAAATTTCATTAGTCCCGACAGGTCGGGAGTAATTAGTTATTCGGGTTTCACGTGAATGGAAATTACTTAAAAAAATCATATTAAACCTTTTATAATATCTACTGCTAAACTTGATTTATATCTATATTATTAATATATTATTGTTGCTTTTTAATAAAATCTATTTCTTCTTTTGCAAATTTCCCGAGTTGGGGATTGTTCACAATAAGTTCAAATTCTGAAATTGCCTTATCCCATTGCTCTTCCTCACGATATATCTTACCCATATAGTAATGTACCTGAGGATTATTCTGATCTATGCTCAGTACATCCCGCAGGTATTGTTTGGCTTTTTGATAATTTCCCTGATCATAATAGAGATGCCCCACGGTGAAAGCGATATCCTTATCATTTTTAAGCGCAAGAGAATTTTCAAAAGCAAGTATCGCTTTATCGATTTGTCCCATATTTTGGTAGAAAATACCTAGGTTTTTATATACTTTTCTTAGAATGTAATCAGCCGGTTCAGTGGCGATATAATCCTCGTATGCCTGTATCGCTTTGGGGGTTTCACCTGTCTTATGATAGAAGAGGGCGATCTTTTCCAGAAATTCAACTTTTTTCGGATCGAGCTCAAAGGCATCGGTATAATATATAATCGCATTTGGAAGGTCATTATTATCCTCATATATTGAGGCAATTTTTTTACTTATTTTGTATCTATCATAGTTTTCATCATAATCAAGAAGAACCTGAAGCTCCTGATCATCATCTCCCATTGCATCATAGATCGAGCTTAGAGAAATCACGATTTGATAATTGTCCGGCTCATATTGCTGACGAAGCTTATAATACTCAATTGCCTTTGGATATTGCTTTGTCATATAATACAGAACCGAAAGGTTCTTATATAATTCGCGAATGCGGTCGGTTTTTGGATTGGCTTCAGTATCGATCTTTTTGTAAAGGTCAAGAGACGTCACAAACTTATCTGTCGCGCCCTGATAATCTTTTTGAGTGTAGAGTTCGACACCTTCATTGTAGGCGGTTCCTGCATCATATTCTATTTGCTGGATATCTCTGTCTGTCATTTCCTGCGCAAAAAGAACTCCAGTTATTGCACAAGCTACTAAAGCTGTGATATAAAGCTTTTTCAACATAGTCAGAACTCCTTTATGTTTTGTATTTTTATGCTCTTGGATGATAGAGGGTATGAACTTCTTTGAGATAATTCCTGTCAATATTTGTATAAATTTGGGTTGTGCTGATGCTGCTGTGTCCCAGTAAAGTTTGCACGATCCTAAGATTCGCTCCGCCCTGCAGCAGATGAGTGGCAAAAGAATGTCGCAATGTATGTGGTGACACGTGACTCTTTATTCCTGCTTGATTAGCATATTTATTAACTATCTTCCAGCAGCCCATTCTGCTGAGTTTATTTCCGAATCTATTGAGAAACAAAATATTGCTCTGCTTATATTTCAGGAGCTTTTTACGGGCATTATCAATATAGTTTTTACAATAGTTCAGTGCTGTTTGCGAGATCGGCACATAGCGCTCTTTTCTTCCTTTTCCAAATAATCTCACGATCTTCTCATCAAGATAAAGATCGCCGATACGCAAGTCTATCATCTCTGAAATGCGCGCTCCGGTTGAATAGAGAAATTCCAGGATTGCCCGATCACGAGTGCCGTATTCGTCTGTTCTTTCCACTGCATTGATGAGTGTATCTACTTCCTCTATCGAGAGAACATCCGGCAAAGATGCTGAAACTTTAGGTGAAGGGAACCGCTCAAATATCGGCTCAGAGATTAGCTCTTCAATGTATAAAAATTTGTAAAAATTCGCAAGCGAGCTTCGTTTACGGGCAACTGTTTTATCTGATGCACCGTGCTTGTAGAGGAAATTCATAAAAGCGATCACATCATCGGAAATAATTTTTGTGAGATCATACCTGCTTTTTTCTTCTGCAAATTGCTTTATATCACGCTCATAGGCAAGAATTGAATTCGCACTTAAGCCCTTTTCAAACTGAAGGTAGAACTTGTACTTATTTATTAAGCTTATATCTTTTTGCGAAAATTTTCGATCGTTTCTCATGCGTATAATGTAACATCAAGTTTACATAACGTCAAGATTTGGGGAAATTTTGAGTGAGATATATTTTTTATTTGACAAATAATGTTGGTTCACATCTTTTTGTCCTTAATAAGAATTTAAGATATGAATTATTTATGAAAAGAAAAAATAGAAGTCTCATTACTACAGAAATCTACACCCACATGTTCACAAAAAATCTTCAAAACATAATTTCGCTAGCTGATTATATTTTTTCGGATAAGGAAAAAATAAACGAATGATTTATTCGTATATCAACCCAATATGGCATGCTAAACGTAGTATGTCGTTTATGAAGTATTATCGGTATAGAGTATTCGATAACGGAAAACTTTTAAAAGAAATTAATGAAGATGCTTATAAATCCAAAAAATCTCTTTTGATGAATAATAGAGAGAAAATTGCTTCTACAGGTGATGTTAAAAAAATCTATCTTGGGGAAGGAATTCACAGTATTACTATAGAAGATACCGATGTTAACCGAGATTTAATATTTCGATTTTATATTAGCAAGGAATTAGATTAAAAAACAATTTAAAAATATGGGAGGATTTTTATGAAAGAAGGAATAATTTTTAATAGGCAAGCTTCAGGATTGGTCAGAGAATTATCCTGGTTTGATGTATTTATTTTTGTAGTTGCAGGACCTGCTGCATCCGGTGTTATGTTTTATTCGGTTTCTACAGCAGCAGATTTTCCGGGAGCAAGTTTACCTTTAGCTTTTTTGATTGGACTTTTCATTTTTCTACCGATTATGCTATTAGTTGCAATCACTTCAGCAACAATGCCGCGCTCAGGTGGCTTATATATTGCGATTAGTAGAGTTTTAGGACCAACAATGGGTTATATTAGTTCCTGGTTACTATTTATTGGATATGGAATTTCCAGCGGAGTTCTGGGTTATCTTGTAGTTGGATTGACAGGTTCAGCATTTTCTACAGCTGCCTTAAGTAGCGGAATTGGCTGGTTAGCAAATGCAGGGAAAATAATGCAAACACCAGCAGGACAAGTTGTTGGCGGAATTATCTGGGTAATTTTATTCTGGTATATCGCATACACTGGAATTAGAAAAGTTAAAAATATAATGCGGATTGCTTTTTTCATTCCTTTAGTTGGAACTGTTATTGCAATTTTTTGGTTTTTTCTTTCTGGAGGAATCGAGAGTGTATCTGCTGCTTTTAATCAAACCTGGGGAGCAGGAGCATTTGAAGCCGTCCAACAAAAAGCTGCGGAATTAGGTTGGAAAGCTCAAAGTTTTAGCTGGGGAACAACCATCAGTTCTCTTATCGTAGTAATCTGGGCGTATGCCAGTATTACGATCATCAACTATGCAGGTGGAGAAATAAAAACTCCCAAAACCAGTATGATAAGAGGTTTTATGTTGGGAACTAGTTTTGTAGGGTTATTTTATGTTGTTATTGTTGTTGCTGTTTATAAAGCTTTCGGAAATTTTATCGGTTGCTACGATTTTCTTTTTGATAATCATCCGGAAATTCTTGCTGGAATTATGGGAGAAACTGTTAAACCATCCATTCCTTTCTATTTTATGTCGATTGCCAAAAATGTCTGGTTCGGTTTGATAGTCGCTGTTTCCATAGCTTTATGGTTTGCAAATTCAATCTTACCCGGATTTTTAGCAAATTCCAGATTGGCTTTTGCATTGGCAATGGATAAATCTTTTCCGAAATCACTTGCAAAAGTAAACAGAAAAACAGGTTCTCCAACAAATGCTGTTCATTTGAATGCGGTTTTCTGCTTTATTGGCGTTTTGATAATGCTGCTTTCTGTAAATGTGATTCTTTCGATATTAACATTTACAACCTTTTTTATTTTCTGGCCTTACGGTTTAAGCGCAATGTTGCTTCCATATCATAAACCGGAGATTTATAATCGTTCACCAGTAAAATGGGAAATCTTCAAAATTCCGGTTATGAGCATATTGGGAGCATTTACATTTATAGTCGGCTGGTTTTTCATTTATTTATCTATCAGAAATTTCTCACCTGTCATAATGCTGACTTTGATTGGAGTTATGTTGATTGGATTGATAATATATTTAGTTCAGCAAAATAAGAACAAAAACGATGGTGTGGATGTGAGTAAAATCTATTCACAAATTCCACCTGAATAGAGGAGTTTATTTTTGGCGAAATTGTTTTTTTCAGTCGATGTTCACGGTGCAAATAGTGTTTGGAGAAAATGGTTGCGGATCCCCGAACTTTATGGAGTTGATGCGCTTCTTTTATGTGGTGATCTAACTGGAAAATCACTTGTTCCTTTTATTGAAAAAGGAAATGGGAAATACAACGCTTATTATTTTGGAAAAAATTGGACATTAGAATCAGGGAAAGAAGCAGATGAAATGGAAAAACGAATTCAGGATGCTGGAGCCTATACGCTACGTTGTAATTCTGATAGGATAAAAGAACTTCAAAATAATCCTGAACAAGTTGAAAAACTGATGATGCAAATGATAAAAGATAGAATTCATCAGTGGATGGAAATGCTTATCAGGAAAATCGATCTTTCCAAGGTTGATGTAGTTGCTATGCCAGGGAATGATGATGATCGGGAAATAGATGAAGTTATAAAATCCTTTGGAGATAAAGGAGTAATTTGGTGTCTGGATGATGTAATTGATGTTCTGGGAATACCTACTATAAGTCTCGATTATGTAAATCCAACACCGTGGGACACACCAAGAGAAGATAATGAGAAAGGAATGAAAAAACGGATCAAGAAATTAGTGAAGAAACTCGATGATCCATCTCGATCAATTTTCAATTTTCATGCACCACCTTATGGAACCATGCTCGATCTTGCTCCGGAACTCGATACCAATAAAAAACCGATAACTGTTGCTGGACAGGTAAATTTTGTGCACGTAGGAAGCAAAGCTGTTACTGAAGCTATTGAAAAATATCAGCCATTAATTGGGCTTCACGGTCATATTCACGAATCTTACGGACATGATAAGATCGGAAATACTCCGGTGGTGAATCCGGGTTCTGAATATGGAGAAGGAATTTTACGAGGATACATCATTGAAATAAAAGATAAGAAAATTATCAATTATTGGAAAGTGGAAGGCTAATGATGATCGCCAAAGGTATTCCCTGTATTCCTGACGGAATTGAAATCAATAAAGAATCTTTAAAAAAGCAGGAAGCGGCTTTTCTGAAAGTCCTCAATGAAATTATGGAAAAAGCAAAAGAATTTGATGTCACAATACGAGTTATCGGTTCACTTGCTTTCCGAATAAAATGCCCTGATTATAAGTATATAGAGTATGAAAATCAACACCATCTTGCTGATATTGATTTTATTACTTATTCAAAAGAGATTATAAAAGTTCAGGACCTTTTCTTTGGACTTGGCTGGACTGAAAATCAAAATATATTAAGGCTGTTTGGGGATAAAAGAAGGATTTTCTATCATCCTGATGAAAACATTCATTCAGATATTTTCATTGATAAATTGAGATTTTGTCATGAAATTGATTTTAAGAAGAGATTAAAAATCGATTATCCAACAGTAAGTTTGATTGATCTGCTTTTGGGAAAGCTTCAAATTGTCGAAATTAATAAGAAGGATTTAGTAGATACGATGGTTCTTCTCAGCCAGTTTCCAATTTCCAAAATAGGCAATAATACTGATGAGATAGACGGACATTATTTAGCAAAATTATGTTCCGAAGATTGGGGCTGGTGGAAGACAGCAACTTCCAATATTGAAAAGACAAGAAAATTTACTAATGAATGCTTTGCTAAAAATGACGCTAATAAAGTAAAAGAAAAACTGGACACATTATCTCGTTTAATAGAAGAGAAACCTAAAAGCCTGAAATGGAAAATACGTTCAAAAATAGGTGAAAAAATGAAATGGTATAGAGAAGTTGAAGAAGTAGAAAGAGGATAAATAAAATACAAATTAAGAAAATAGGAGGAAAAAATGTTTTCAAAAAATATACCATTTATTCCTGATGGTATCAAAATAAATCAAAAATCTTTAAAAGAACAGGAAATTGCTTTTCTGCAGGTTTTTGAAAAAATAATGGGAAAAGCAAAAGAATATAATGTTACAATGCGGGTTATCGGTTCTATCGCTTTTCGATTAAGATGTCCCATCTATAAAGTAATCGAATACAAGAATAAACGCTATCTCACCGATATCAATTTTGTTACTTATAAAAAAGATATTGTTAAAGTACAAGAACTTTTTTTTGAACTTGGCTGGACGGAAAATCAGAATGTTTTAAGACTATTCGACGATAAAAGAAGGATTTTCTATCACCCAGAAGAAGCTGTTCATTCTGATATTTTTATAGATAAATTAAGATTTTGTCATGAGATCGATTTCAGAAAAAGATTGGAAATCGATTATGCGACTATAAGTTTGATAGACCTACTTTTGGAGAAATTACAAATTGTAGAAATAAACAAAAAAGATATCATCGATATAATAGTTTTATTAAGTCAATATCCGGTTTCCTTAAATGGAAAGGATAAAGGATATATCAATGGATCTTATCTGGCAAAAGTATGTTCTAGAGATTGGGGATGGTGGAAAACTGCTACTTCAAATCTTAAGAAAGTTAGAGAATTGTCTGATGAATATCTTGAAAAAAAACAGGCTGAGATTCTTAAACAAAGGCTTTTTTTACTTACTTCATTCATAGAAAAGAAACCTAAAAGCTGGAAATGGAAAATACGTTCTAAAATTGGTGATAAAATGAAATGGTATAGAGAAGTTAAAGAAGTAGAAAGAGGATAAGTAATATTAAATCTCAAAAAACAAATACCAAAGGACAAATAAATTCTAAATACAAAAATCACAAATAACAAACAAACTGACGATTCGCTTCTCTTTTTTTTGAATTTGAAATTTGATGATTGATATTTATTTGAAATTTGTATTTTGCGATTTGTTATTTTACCAACATTGCTTAAAATTGTTGACGAGATTATACTCGTCGCATTCTTCATAAATAGTTGATTCCTGCTTTCAGAATGTTAGGAGGATTAATTGAAATCAGACTTAATTGAAATACGAAAAAAATTGCATAAAAATCCTGAACTTTCCGGGAAAGAAAAAAATACATCTGAATACATCGTTGAAATATTGAAGCAATTTTCTCCTGACGAAATCATCACTGAAATTGGTGGATTTGGGGTTGCTGCAGTTTTCGATTCTTCGAGTCGTAAGGAACCTGAGACAACGACTCGAAAATACCCAACAATAATGTTTCGTGCAGAATTAGATGCTCTGCCAATTTCCGAATCAAATAATTTTTCTTATAAAAGCAGGAATACCGGGGTTTCACACAAATGCGGTCATGATGGGCATATGACGATACTTATCGGTCTTGCGGAGAAAATAAAACTAGAAATCAGCAATCTAAAAGGAAAAATTATCCTCTTATTCCAACCTGCAGAAGAAACAGCAGAAGGTGCAAAACTTGTCCTGGGAGACCCAAAATTCAGATTACTCAAACCCGATTACATTTTTGCACTTCATAATCTTCCCGGATTTGAAAAAGGTTCAATAATTCTTCGGAAAGGTATTTTTACATCATCCACTAAAGGAATGATAGTAAAATTAAAAGGTGAATCTGCTCATGCCGGACAACCTGAAACCGGTAATAATCCAGTTCTTGCCATGATTGATATCATTGAAGGATTAATAGCAATTCCGCAGAAGTTTACTTCTTTAAACAATTTTGCTCTGATAACAATAATTCACGCAAAATTGGGAGAAAGAGCCTTCGGTACTTCACCGGGAGATGCTCAAGTTATGGCTACGTTCCGCTCTCATAAAGATGAAGATATGATAATTATGACTCAAAAAGCCATTTCACTTATAAAAGAAAAAGCAATAACCTCTAATTTGGATTATCAAATCGAATGGGTTGAATATTTCCCAACAATTGTTAATAATGATGAATCTGTAGATATTATTGAAGTTGCTGCGAAAAACCTTGGAAAAAAAATCATATATGGAAAACATCCTTTCGCCTGGACAGAAGATTTTTCCTATTTCACACAAAAATTCAAAGGAGCTTTTTTCGGTTTAGGTTCAGGAAAAAATATTCCGCAACTGCATAATTCAAACTATGATTTTCCCGATAATATTATTGAAGGTGGGATTAATATTTTTATTGAAATAATAAATGAGGTTCAAAGGAGATAATGAAAAGTATGATACATTCTTCTTACATAGAATTAGATCAGAAAGCTCTCAAGCTAAATATAAAATATCTGAAAAAAAGATTTGGAAATTCCGTGAAGTTTGCATCGGTAATAAAAGGAAATGCTTATGGACACGGGATAAAACAGTTTGTTCCAATGGCAGAATCCTGTGGTGTAGATAATTTTGCTGTTTTTGATGCTTATGAAGCTGAAATAGCTCATAAAGTAAAAAATTCCAATACAGCATTAATGATTATGGGAATGATAGATAATACTGATTTAAGTTGGGCAATTAATAATGATATTTCTTTTTATGTTTTTGAGTTAGACCGTTTGGAGCAAGCAATAAAAACTGCTAAAAAAATAAATAAGAAAGCCAAAATTCATATTGAATTAGAAACTGGATTAAACCGAACAGGATTTGAAAACGAGGAACTGGAAAAAGCTGTTCATTTGATCCTGAATAATAGAGAATATCTTTTCATCGAAGGTCTTTGCACTCATTATGCGGGAGCAGAAACAATTGCAAATTATGTTAGAGTTCATGAACAATTTAACCAATTCAACAAACTTACTCGTATGTTAGCAGAAAAGGGAATTGTTCCGAAATACCGTCATACTGCCAGTTCGGCGGCGGCTCTAATTTATCCTCACTCACGGATGGACCTGGTTAGGATTGGAATTGCTCAATATGGTTTCTGGCCGAGTATGGAAATTAAGATGTATAATTTACTGGAAGATGAAACAAAATTTATTCGAGATCCTTTACATCAGATTCTTCAATGGAAAAGTAAAATAATGAGCATAAAAATTATTAAACCAGGGAAATTTATTAGCTATGGAACTTCATTTCTAACCACGAAAACAACGAGAATTGCCACTATACCTATCGGATATTTTCATGGATATCGACGCAGTTTGAGTAATGTTGGTTATGTATTGATTGGAGGTAAAAAAGCTCCTGTTATTGGTATGGTTAATATGAATATGTTCATTGCAAATGTAAGCTCAACTCCAGAAGCACAAAAAGGTGATGAAGTGGTGCTAATTGGTAGACAAGGGAAAAATAAAATCAGCGTAGCATCTTTTTCAGAATTATCAAATTTTGTGAATTATGAGTTGCTCTCCAGATTGCCTTTGGAAATTCCTCGATATGTAACTAATAAATAATTATAAATAAGGTATTTCTTTTATGTTCGACATTATAATTAAAACTGGAAAAATCTATGATGGAACTTTGTCAGAACCTTTTATTTCTGATATTGGAATAATTGGGAATAAAATTTCTGCGATTGGAAAACTTCCCCAAAAAGCAAAAAAAATAATCGATGCGAAGAATCTTATTGTTACACCCGGTTTTATCGACATTCATACTCATTGCGATATGGCGTTCAAAAGAACAATCTTAAAAAAATATCACGATGCTGTTCCTGAAGAATGCAAAAGAAATCACAATCAGCTTCATCAAGGTATCACTACTGTAGTTACCGGAAATTGCGGACTTGGTTATTCAAATACTGAATTCTGGCTGGATATTGTTGATTCAATAGATTTTTCCGCAAATGTATTTCATTTAATTCCTTACGGAATTGTTAGAGAAGATGTTTTCGGAGATAATCAACCGAAAAATTTATCATCATCTCAATTGGAATTACTTAAAAACAGAGTTACTGAAGAAATGGAAAATAGTGCGATTGGATTTTCCACTGGTCTCGAATATGCTCCCGGATGTTTTTCCTCAACTGAAGAATTAATTAAAATTGCAAAAGTTGTGAGAAAATATAATGGAATTTATGCAACTCATATGAGGAATGAAACAGGAATTGGAAAAGGTAACTTCAATGTATTAGACTCGATTAAAGAAGCAATTGAAATCGGAAAACAAGCAGATATCCCAGTTGAAATTTCTCATTTAAAACTTGGACTTCCAAAGGATGATATTACAATCTCTCAAGTATTGGAATTAATAGAAAAAGCGCGAGATGAAGGACTTAATATTACTGTTGACCAATATCCATATAATGCAGGAAATACAATGCTCACCCACCTGTTACCAAATGAATTCAAAACAAGTAACAGCATAAAAAATGAATATAAAACCGTTTTTGGAAGAAAAAAAATCATGAAAATAATATCTTTAATTTTTCAAACTTATATAAATCCATCTCAAATTATTATCAGCGATTATCCGCATAAAAAAGAATATGAAGGATTAACTTTTGATGAGATTTCAGAGTCAGAAAATAAAAATGTTTGTGATTGTTATGTTGATATGGTTTGTGAAGATATTTCTCCTTGGGGAATTTTCTTTTTAACAGACAAAGAAGATAATAAACAAATCGCTTCTAAAGATTATGTTATAACTGCTTCTGATAGTTGGACTGTTAAGAAAGATGTTGCAAATCCTCATCCTCGGTTTTACGGTTCGTTTCCCAAGAAAATAAGAAAATATGTTTTAGAAGATAAAATTCTTAGTTTAGAACAGACAATCCGGTCAATGACTTCCTTGCCAGCAGAAAAATTTGGAATAAAGAATAGAGGGAAAATAAAAGAAGGTTATTTTGCTGATATTAATGTAATTGATCTGGAAAATTTTACAGATAAAGCGACTTATAAAAATCCACATCAATATGCAGAAGGGCTTGAATATATTTTTATTAATGGAAATATAGATTTTGAGAATAAAAACATAAGCACTTAACTTTTGTCTGCAATTAAGCAAGAAGAAGATGTGAAAGAACACAGTACATATAATCGTTACACAAAATTAGGAAATAGTATTAGTCAAAAGCAGGTAGCTTTAAAAAAATAACATGGTGCTGCAAAAGGGCTGGGGTAATAAATATTACAGATGTGACAAAGAATTGCTAAAGAACATTTAGGTATATACTCCTGGTTTTGCAAATTTAATAGAAAATCCAGAAAAAATTTTCTTATGAGAAAGGAGTGAGCTATGCTTGATTTTGAATTAGAAAGCAAAGAAAAGGAATATTTCAAATTCATTTTAATCTCTTTAAAACAGGAATGCGAATCAATTATAAAAGGACTCAATGATGTGAATGTAAATAAAGAGGCTGTAGATTTATTCTTTTATCATTTCTTTAAGCCAATATTTAAATATCCAATTTCACTCCTTCCTGACATTTCTCTAAATTTTGAACTTCCCGATGCTTTTATACATGTTGAAATTAAGACAGCTCTTATTGATAATCCAGCAGATTATAAAGGTAAAATTAATATTGGAATTAATCAGACTTCGTATGGGGTGAATAAGATATTTTCGCCTAACCTGCCTCAATATTATCATACATCTCCAGAAATAGAGAGACCTTGTTTAACTTACATTATTCAAATAGTTCATGAACATGCAAAACCAAATATCAAGGCTCTGAAATTAGTATGTATTCCTAACGGTCAGCTTTATTCTCATTATGGAAAAAGTATTTTTAAAAGTGGGAAAGGAGGTTATGCTAAAGCGAAAGATTTTCGTTATAATTACTCTGCTGAACCTTACTTTAAACTTTTCCGCCAGCTGGCGGACAAAGAGAAAATGTTTAGAATTGAATTAATATATTTAGCCAAAGGTTTAAACGCGTAAGATATTACTAATCTTTCAGATGTCCCTGTTCATTTTCAATTTTAAAAAAAAGTAAATATCATCCTGATAATATGCTGCCTGATGGGACGATACGGGAGGATTTAAACTGATTTTTTTGACACGATATAGTGATGAATATTATGATATATATAAAAATCAAGACAAACATCAAATTTACAGTAAAGATAAAATTCTACTATGAAGAGTTTATATGAAATAATGGTTTATGTAGATTAAAGGTTTAGCTATGAGTGAAAAATATAAAGAAATTAAAGAAGATGAGAATCTAAAACAGAAATCCACGACATATGTCGTATACATCCCCGAAATTGGGTGGGTTCAGGACATTAATGTCAGGGATACATCCGTTAGTGGCAATGCCATTTTGGAGGTAACATGAAATTTCAATATTACGACTTATGACACCTTAATGGTGGAAAAATAGTTGAAGTTATCCTTTCAGGTAACGCCGCTAATGTCAGATTAATGGATAGTTCAAATTATAGTAACTATAAAAACGGACGACGACATTCATATTATGGTGGCTATGTAAAAAAATCACCAGTTAGAATTACTGTCCCAAGGTCGGGACACTGGTATGTTACCATTGACTTGGGTGGTTACGCTGGTACTATAAAATCATCCGTTAATGTTTTACCTGGTCCTCTTCCGGAGTTACGACAAGCACCTCTCTCAAGTGTCCCATCTCTCCGCTTGGATAGAGATTACATTGATGGTCAATTTTATGAAAGAAATGAGCCAAGAGAGTACGATGTTTTTATTTCCCATGCATCGGAAGACAAAGATGAAGTAGTTCGGCCTTTAGCTTTAAAGCTACAGTCTTTGGGTTTAAAAGTCTGGTATGATGAATTTGAATTAAAAATTGGAGATAGTCTTAGAAGAAAAATTGATAAGGGACTTGCAAATAGTCGGTTTGGAATTGTAGTTCTTTCAAAAGCATTTATTAATAAAGGGTGGACAAATTATGAACTTGACGGAATTGTAACAAAAGTAAATTCTGGTCAACAGATAATTCTTCCAATATGGCATAATATAACAAAACAAGAAGTCATTGATTATAGTCCTTCTCTTGCGGATAAGCTTGCAAGAAATACAGCAATAAACACTATTGAAGAAATAGCAACCGAGATATATGAGGTTGTTAATAGTTAAAATGGGACTGCACCTAACAGCGTGTATACACTCTGCTTCCTTTGTTGCTCCGCGCTTCGCCACATTTTCACCTCTGCTACGCTACGGTGAAAATGTCGTATACACGCGGACCGTTAGGCGACATTTTTAGGAGTTAATATGATTGAGTACATCGCAAAAGCATTTGCAGCATGGTTCATAGGTTTTTTTCCATATTTCGAAATATATGTCGCAGTCCCAGCGGCAATTGCAATGGGGTTAGATTACTTCTCAGCAGTAACATGGTCGGTTTTTGGCAACTACACGCCTGTTATTCTTATACATTTTCTTTATGAACAAATGATCAAAAATGAACGCATCAATAGATGGTTTGCGAAATTGACTTCGGAAAAGTTTAAAAAAAGGGTTAATAAATATGGTTCCTGGTTTGTTCTTATTGTAACTCCATGGATAGGAGTCTGGGTGATGACCGTTACCATGAAAGTCTTCAAAATGGATGATAAGAAGCTTCTATTATATTCCTTCATAAGCATAACCGCTTACGCCGTGGTCATCGCAGTGCTCATAGCTATAGGTGTAGATATATTCATTGATTAAAAAATGAGCAAAAAAAACATCGCCTAACAGCGGATAAAAGGGAAATCAAAGATTTCCCAAAATTGCCTTTGGCAACTTCTTTTATCCGCGAAACGTTATACAACATAAAGAAAATATTATGGATCTGTAAATCAAAAAAATGGAAATCAGCAATATGACACAACTCTTAACAGTCGGCGTGATTGGAAAATCA
>Ga0075124_10000592_pt1 | contig 16748 bp, 16 predicted proteins | sample AntAceMetag02UKS_FD_69809 | JGI IMG/M metagenome (GOLD analysis project Ga0075124, IMG submission 69809) | Saline lake microbial communities from Ace Lake, Antarctica - Antarctic Ace Lake Metagenome 02UKS | ecosystem: Environmental > Aquatic > Non-marine Saline and Alkaline > Saline | place... | reverse complement strand
GTTTTTGAAAGGCACGGTGGGCTTGGAAGAGTAAAACAGGTTTTTGGAAATGATCTGGACAATCTGATACATGAGATCAATACGGCAATTGCCGCTTAAATTTTTTAAAGACAGGACATAAACTTTAATGACAGATATTGTAAATAAACTATGGGGCTTCTGCCATACCCTGCGCCATGATGGGATAGACTACGGCGATTATATCGAGCAGCTCACCTATCTGCTTTTTCTTAAAATGGCAGATGAGAAAGTTATTGAGGTTAATAAAAAGTATAATTGGAGTAGTCTTATTGAGCTTTCAGGCGGTGATCTCCTGGACCATTACAGCGAAGTTTTGAGAAATCTACGCAAGTCCGAAGGAATTTTGGGAAAGATCTTTACCCAGGCCATGCCGAGGTTTAATAATCCGGTTAATCTGAAAAAAGTACTCAACATGATTGACATTGAAGACTGGTCTTCAATGGATGTGGATGTCAAAGGCGCGGCATTTGAAGGGCTTCTTGAAAAAGCTGCAAGCGAAGGCAAAAAAGGTGCTGGGCAGTATTTTACGCCACGTGCGCTTATCCGCTCCATTGTAAATGTAATGAAACCTGATCCAAGACCTGTAAAAGACTTTACCATATGCGATCCTGCGTGTGGAACAGCCGGTTTCTTAATGGTAGCCTATGACTGGCTGATGGATATCACCAAAGGTGCCTTGAACAGAAAGGATGCTCTGCGTATAAAGAAGAGCACCTACTTCGGCCAGGAACTTGTTCCCAGGCCTCGAAGACTGGCGCTCATGAACCTGTTTCTGCATGGTCTTGAAACGGATATATATCTTGGCGACAGTATTTACGAACCTCATAGAGGAGATTATTACAACTGCATACTAACCAATCCGCCTTTTGGGACCAAGGGCGCAAATCAGGCACCGACCCGCGATGATTTTACTGTAGCCACAAGCAACAAACAGCTTAATTTTATTCAGCATGTTGTAACCATGTTAAAACCTGGCGGCCGGGCGGCTATTGTCCTGCCCGATAATGTTCTTTTTACAAGCGATGCGGCTGAAGTGATCAAATATCTTACAGAGGACTGCAACCTTCACACGGTTCTGCGCCTGCCGAATGGTACATTTACGCCATACAGCCAGGGCGTAAAAGCAAATGTTCTGTTTTTTCAGAAAGGGCTTTCCACTGAAGAGACATGGATATACGACTGCCGGACAAACATACCCGGCGTAACCAAGAAGGAGCGGCCGCTTACTCCTGAAATGTTCAAGGGCTTTGAAAAAAAATACGGTACTGATCCAAACGGACAATCAAAGCGGAAGGATACCGGAAAAAAGGGGCGTTTCAGAAAATTCAGCATCTCTGAGATCAAGGGCCGGAACTATAATCTTGATATTTCATGGTTGAAGGATGAAAGCTTGGAAGATCCAGATTCCCTGCCCGAACCCCAAGAGCTTGCCGCCGATGCCATCACCGAGCTTGAAACATGTGTTGATGAGCTGAAGGAGATTTTGGAGCTTATTGATGCGGAGGAAGTAGAATGAATAAAGTACTTCCTAAAGGTTGGTGTGTTATAAAAATGAATGAATTGGCATCACATAAGTCAGGAAATTCAAAGCTGATTAAAGGGAAACTCCACAGTACTTTTGATGATAGACATTATTCTGCTTTTAGTGCCACAGGACAAGATGTTTGGCATGATAAGTATGAATTTGAAGGGCTGGCTTTAATAATTTCTGCTGTTGGTGCCCGATGCGGAAAAGTATTTCAAGCTGATGGAAAATGGTCTGCAATCGCAAATACTCATATTGTTTGGCCCAATGAACATTTAGTTGATTATCATTTTTTTTGGTACTTGATTAATAATGAAAATTTTTGGGACAAAGGTGGAACAGCACAACCATTTGTAAAAGTAAAAAACACATTTTGTCGCGAAATTGAACTTCCCCCTCTCCCAGAGCAAAAACGTATCGCTGCAAAGCTTGAAAAAATCATGCCGAGGATTGACGCCCTCAAAGAGCGATTAGACCGGATTCCGCAAATCATCAAACGCTTTCGTCAGTCTGTACTCATTGCTGCTGTTACAGGGAAGTTGACTGAGGATTGGAGGGAAGGTAAAAATTACCAATGCGAAAATACAAATTTAGGAACATTGTCGGAATATATCACGAGTGGTTCAAGAGGTTGGGCTAAATATTATTCGAGCTCAGGTGCTATATTTGTTAGGGCTCAAAACATAAACACTGACAAACTAGAGTTAAATGAAATTGCATATGTTAAACTTCCCAAAAAGGTTGAAGGGAAAAGAACCCAAATTAGTAAAGACGACATTTTGATTACAATTACAGGAGCAAATGTGACTAAAACCGCTCAAGTTACTATTAACCTTGAAGAAGCTTATGTAAATCAACATGTTGCCTTGGTTAAATTAAATAATAAAAATTTTGCATCTTATTTATATCTGTGGTTGATTTCTCCGATTGCAGGTAGATTGCAACTAGAAAAATTTGCCTATGGTGCAGGAAAGCCTGGTTTAAACTTGCAAAATATTAAGGATGTCGTTGTTATGCTTCCCCCACTCGAAGAACAAAAAGAAATCGTCCGCCAGGTAAACGAACTTTTCGCCTTTGCAGACAAGCTGGAGGCGCATTACAAGAAAGCAAAAGAAAAAATTGACAAGTTGCCCCTGTCTGTTCTTGCCAAGACATTTCGCGGCGAACTGGTTCCACATGACCCGAACGATGAACCGGCATCTGAGTTGTTGAAGAAAATTATAGTGGAAAAAGAAAAGCGGCGGGCTGAAATAAAAAAAATGCAAAAACGAAACGTAAAAGCGACCGCACAGAAAAAAGGGAAATGATGAGCAAGCGTATTGCCGACATACCGGAACTGGAGCGACCACGGGAAAAACTTCAGCAAAAAGGCCCAAAAGCCTTGTCTGACAGGGAGCTTCTCGCTATCCTTTTGGGCAGCGGAACAAAGACTCATGATGTTATGACCCTGGCCGGACGCATCTTAAAAGCTCTGGACAAGGGAAATGCAGAACCAAGTGTTAAGGATCTACAGAAAATCGATGGGGTGGGCCCTGCAAAGGCAACTCTTATTTCCGCAGCCCTTGAATTTGCCCGCCGCCGCATACGACCCGAAGGCCTGAAAATCTCTTTCCCGCCTGATGTCCTTCCCTTGATCCAACACTACGCTGACCGCAAGCAGGAACTTTTTCTCTGCATATCCCTTAATGGCGCAAACGAAGTGATTGCAAGCCGCATAGTTTCAGTGGGTCTTGTCAATAAGACACAGGTTCATCCCAGAGAGGTTTTTGCCGATCCATTAATCGACCGGGCATCCGCAATTATCGTTGCTCACAACCACCCGGCAGGCGGCCTTACACCAAGCAAGGAAGATATCCAAATCACAAAACGGCTGAAAGACGCCGGTGAAACTTTGGGAATAAAACTTCTTGACCACATTATCTTCAATCATAAAGGATATTTCAGTTTCCTGGAAAAAGGAGAAATATAGCTTGCCTTATAAACAGTATAGGCAGATCTTAATTTTAGAGATCTGCCTATACCCAAAGTTATAAATAGTCTGTTTTTATCTTACAGAAGTACGTTTTGTACCAGATAGATTTTTAACTGTTCCGTTGACGCCTTTCTTTCTCATTGTTGATACTGCATCTTTAAAAAGCGGTTGGGGAACCTGTAGTACTTTTCTTGGCCGTCCGCTGTCTTTCAACCTGCTCACCGCTTTAGCAATATTTTGGCAATTGCGTTCAATTTCAGTGGCCGTCTTTTTTGTGGCAGAATCGAGTCGTCTGCCTCTGGAAATCGGAACTTCTGTTTTACCTGGTGCTTTTATTTTTGCGAGCTTGTGACTTTGTGTTTCCGACATAATGTGTGTCCTCCTTTATCAAGAAATTTATTGTTAAGTGTTGCCCCTCTTCTTTTCCCAGGAAGGGGCGATCCCGGTTTCTAAAACAGGTTTGATCGCAGGCTAATCAGCGTAGACAGGGATGCGCCATGCTTTATAACCATGGTTGCGTGCCCAGTCGCGGGTACCGTCTTTTCTCGTTACCCATGCACGGAAAATCCAGCCCACAATCTTGCGTTTGGCATTTTTTGCCATCAGCGAGCATCCTTTCCGGGAACAATTTTTCTTGACAAATTCGGTCGGACGGTGCGAAAGTACGTTTTGTTGTAATACACTGTCGGCAGCGAACCGTTTTCGGCCTTAGTGCTGAAAAATATTTCCAATTTCTTTCGTGTTCCCGAATCAAAGTACAATTGGATCGCTGTAGTTTTAAAAAAGGAGCATCTGCAAATGCTCCTTTTTTAATGCAAAACTCTTTGTAACTATATCCGCTTAAAATCATATCATTTATCTCAATAAAGGCTCATTTGGGGCCTGCATATTTATAACCTGAAAGTTTTTCAAATCTTTTGATTTCTTTTATAGGCTGTGGATGTTCATTGCATTTATCCCAATCTTCTAAAATAGATTGAAGGTCATCGTCCCACTTAATAAGCCCTTCTTTAATCCAGTCATTAACTATCCCCAATGGAGAAATCGTTTTCCCTGAAAACTCCTGGATTACAAAGTCATTTAGATCGTCGTCGACGGTTGTCAGTTTAAAACTGTGAGCAATGGAACATGCAGCTATTTGCTGATCAATATAACTCAAGCTGAAAAACCTTTTGGTTCTTTTATTTATTTTACCGGTTACGATAATATTCCGTATTGCCTCCAGATATAGATTAAAATCACCCGTTTCTACCTTTGATTTTATTAATGCCTTGATTTTGCTTTTATATTTTGTTCTCCAAGGATACTTGGTTTTAAATTTCTGAGTACGAAAGAACTCCTGAAATACTTCCTGAACGGTTACACACCCATAGCGATCATCAAGAAACATATCCGGAGCTATCCTTATCAGCATCAATACGCTACAAGTATCACAGAGAATATACATATCAGGAATCCGCCTTTTTCATCCTGATAAATTCATCCTTAACTGCTTTTACGTCCAGCGCACTTTCAATTCCAAGCATTTCTCCGAGTTTGCTGATAGTAATACTGTCAATCTGGTTAAGGATGATACTTGTAAAAAGAGGGCTTAGTGCTGCAATTTTTGCAACATAATTTCTGGGATCATTGCTTAGAAATAAAATATCCCCAATGTTAGAAAACCCCTTTTTTAAATTAGAATCAGCGCCTCCTATTTTAAGATCAAAATCTGGATCAATAGTTTTGATCTGCTTAACGAGTCCAAATAAAGCATGACGGTAAGTTTCCCCGAAAGTTTTTAGTTTGTTTACCTTGGCACCTGCAGATAAGCTATGGATGACATCATATACCATATGAACATATTCATCGGGGAATTGAATATAATTTGCTACTTTGTCGCAAAAATCTTCTTCTTCCTTATCAAAACCGTTATTTATCTGGATTTCATCCCGTATAGCGTGCACAGATTCATGTAAAATTGGAAAAATCAGATCAATAATATTTGTGCTGTTATTAACAAATATAACTCTATGTCCATGGATCTTTGTGTAAAAAGCATATGCTTTAATTTTTTCAGGAAAATACCGGAATATCACCTTAATTCCAAGGGACGCTAAAAGAGAAAAAGTATGTTCATAATCAGGAGGAAGATCCTGACCGATGCCGGCCCTTTTTCGCAACTCTTTTGCAATTTTTTTTGCAACTTCATCATTACGTTTATGAACTCTTACAACAGGAAGAACACTTGAATTCGCATCATTTTTAAAAAAGACTTCATATGTTCTGGCCATTTCAAGCGCATCTTTTTGCATTGTCTGTGTAACCTTGGCTGTCCTTCTTGTGCGATGGACGGGAACAGATATTGAACTGTCAAAATCTTTGGAAAAGAAAAAATCGGGATTTACATTGAAAAGTTTGCAAAGATTAATTAAATGGTTGCCTTTGGGAACCTGACCTTTGATCCAGTCATTTACTGTCTGCCTGGAAACACCTGTCTTTTCTGCCAATTTGACTATGGAAAAATTATTCTCCTTTATCAAATCTTTAATTTTTTCCCCTAACCAATCCATGATAACTCCTTTAATTTATTATATGATTATATCATTTTATATGATATTTAATACATTCATACTAAACATTTGACTGTTTGTAAAGATATTTTTACGTTTTTTTACATGAAAAATATATTTGCGACATAATGTGTAAGGTTGATCTGACTTATGAGCATCCGGAAATGCCTATTTTATCCGATCTCTGGGTGTGCTATAGATAAATAAAAAAAGTGCACACAAGACAGGGGTGCTAAAAATGAAAGTGAGGAAACATGAATGAATACCAATATTACGAATTTCAGGCTATTGATAAGCCTTTAGACGAAAAAAGCATTCAGACGCTCGAAAATCTGTCTTCAAGAGCTCGGATCACTCCTTGACGCAGCACTAAAGGCAAACAACAGATGATCTAAAAGAGGGCAAAAAATAAAAGGCGTTCTATAGAGGTGTTTAATGTGATTCAAAAACCTCTATAGAACGATAAAAAGTGTTGTATAGAGACAAATAATTGGACTTTGTTTTAAGACACTTATAAAACAGGAATTACTCCAGTTGTTGGGGCGGGGCGCTGGAAGCCGTTATCAACTTGTGTTTTGAGATAATAAGAAAGAAATATCGAAAAAAGAAAAGTAAAATGCGCCACGGCACAAAACAATCATAAAATTCATATCACTGTTGTCCTGTTTAAACTCTAAGAATTTTTTTATCCAAAATTCATTTTGATGAAAAATGCGGTATAATGCATCAAGGTAAAAAATATTTTATGATATTGTAATAAGACACTTGAAATAACTTGACATAAGAAAAAATTGAAAATAATATTCAAAGTTTTTAGCGGTGTTTAAGTCACGGAGAGGCCACAAGGATGAAAATTGATCTGGAAGGCATTGTTATAATTGTTGGAAACTATGGCAGCGGAAAAACAGAGGTTTCCATAAATTTTGCCGTTGACCGCAAGCGTGCAGGTTTAGATGTTCGTATTGCGGACCTTGATCTGGTTAATCCTTACTTTAGAACACGAGAGGCAAGAAAACAGCTTTCTGAGCTTGGCATTGAGGTGGTTTTGCCTCCGGAAAAGTATATGCAGGCGGACCTTCCTATCCTGAGCCCTGTTGTGGCGGGAATGATCAGAAGGCCGAATCAGCTTACACTGTTAGATGCAGGCGGTAATGATGTGGGGGTAAAGGTGCTCGCAGCTCTTGGCGATGCATTAAGAGGCAGAAAAGTTCATGTGCTTCAGGTTGTAAATCCATTAAGACCCTTTACAGAAACTATCGAAGGCTGTTTAAAAATTCGTGATGAGATAGAAAAGGCATCAAAATTATCTATAAGCGGTATTATAGGCAATGCAAATCTTATAGATGAAACAACTGTTGAGCATATATATTCAGGTTATGATTTTGTACTCAAACTGTCAAAAAAGAGCGGATTGTCCTTAAAATTTATTACTGTTTCGAATGAGTTGATGCCGAAAATAGATATGAAACATTTTGCTTGTCCTGTGTTGTTAATAGAGCGACAACTTGTTCCACCATGGAAAAAGGCTTTTGCCTTACCTTAAAAATGGAGTAGATTAGATGGCGTATAAACTTTATATTGATACCAACAGATGCAAAGGATGCGGGCTTTGTGTGAGTGTATGCCCTAAAAATGTTTTGCAGATATCTGAAGAAATCAACGCAAAGGGCTATTTCCCTGTATATCAGGCATTGCCCGAAGACTGTAATTTTTGTGCAACATGCTGCATGATGTGTCCGGATGTTGCCATAACCATAACTGAAGAAAATGAAGAAACTGTGGAACAGCCGGAATAAACGGGAGAATATTATGGCAAAAGTATTAATGAAAGGGAATGAGGCTATTGGAGAGGCAGCGATAAGAGCAGGATGTCTTAATTATTTTGCCTATCCTATTACTCCTCAATCAGAGGTCGCAGAGTATTTATCCCGGCGTATGCCTGAGGTCGGCGGTATGTTTTTGCAGGGTGAAAGTGAAGTAGCTGTTTCATACATGCTTTTTGGAGCTTCAGCATGTGGAGCCAGAGTTTTTACCTCTTCGTCAAGTCCCGGCATAAGTCTAATGAGTGAGGGCATCAGTTATATTGCCGGAGCAGAGTGTCCTGTTGTGTTTATAAATATTATGCGCGGAGGGCCTGGCCTGGGAGGAATACTTCCATCTCAGGCAGATTATTTTCAGGCAACAAAAGGCGGCGGACACGGTGATTACAGGCTGCTTGTGATGGCTCCGGCAAGTGTTCAGGAAGCTGTTGAAATGGTAATGATTTCATTTACTCTTGCAGAAAAATATCGTAATCCTGTGATGCTGTTAGGCGATGGCCTGATAGGCCAGATGATGGAGCCTGTAGAGTTTCCTGACAATCTTGCGTCAGAGCCTTCCAACAAGGATGAATGGGCTACAAGCGGCATGGATACACGCGGGACGGACAAGCGTAATCTGGTAAAGTCTCTTTTTCTGGATTCTGTCAAACTGAACGAGCACAATCTTTTATTAAAAGCCAAGTATGACAGGATGAAACAGGAGGAAGTAAGATACGAACCTTATAATATAGAGTCTGATTATAAAGTGCTTGTTGTTAGTTATGGAACAATGAGCAGAGTTTGCAAAACCGCAATAGATAATATGAAAGAGGAGGGATTCGAGGTGGCAATGATAAGGCCGCAGACTCTTTTCCCGTTTCCTGAAGAAGCTGTAAATCAGGCTGCTTCAAAGGAAAGCTGCAGGGTAGTTATAAGCATCGAGATGAGTATGGGGCAGATGGTTGAAGATGTTGAAAGATGTGTTAAGGGCAAACTTCCTGTAGAATGGTATGGAAAATGCGGAGGCGATATACCGACTCCTGAAGAAGTTATTGACTCTGTAAAATCTTTTTATAAGGAGTATATATAGTAATGGGCAAAACATTTATAAAACCGGAAGCACTTTCTGACCAGTATACTCATTACTGCCCGGGATGCACTCATGGTATTATACACAGACTCGTAGCAGAAGTGATTGATGAGTTGGATATAAGTGGCAGAACCGTGGGAATTGCACCGGTTGGATGCGCGGTTCTGGCATATAATTATTTTACCTTTGATTTTCAGGAAGCATCACATGGCCGCGCGCCGGCCATGGCTACAGGTGTTAAGAGAGTCAGGCCTGATTTAGCAGTTTTTACCTATCAGGGCGACGGTGATCTGGCAAGCATTGGAATGGGCGAGATAGTCCATGCCGCAAACAGAGGGGAAAAATTTACCACTATATTTGTAAATAATACTGTTTATGGCATGACAGGCGGGCAGATGGCTCCAACCACCATGCCTGGCCAGCGTACGACCACCTCGCCTTTTGGACGTGAGGTTAAAACAACCGGCATGCCGGTGAAAATGGCGGAATTGCTTTCGACTCTTGAAACACCAGGATATATAACAAGACAGACTGTGATAAAACCAAAGTATATTGCCAAGGCTAAAAAGGCTATTAAAAAGGCATTTGAATATCAACTGGAAGGAAAATGTTTTAGCTTTGTTGAAGTGATAAGCACATGCCCTACCAACTGGGGACTTACTCCGATTGAAGCGGTGAAGTGGGCAGAAGAAACACTTCTTCCCTATTATAAGCTTGGTGAATTTAAAACACCTGATTAAAACAGAAGGATTATTTTCGAATCAGTTGAGGTTAATTTCTTGTTGAGCGGTTGTGATTGCAGAGGGATCAAGGATTCAAGGGTTCAAGTGAAAAGAAAAAAGATATAGCAGAAGGATACGGAAGAAAGACAACTAAATTAGAGGAAAGCTGAAAAAGTAATTGGAATTACAATGAGACATTTGAAAAATGTTCAATTTTGCTTAAGTTCAAGAAAGGTGAAAATTTCAACCACAGGAATATATTGAATATTTCGAGGATTGAAATTTGAGTTTACCCCGTAGCTCCGGCAGATGGTGCTGGGGCCTGACGTAGAAATTGGGCAAAAGGGGGCGTTTTGCAAAGGTCTCACAATGAGGAGGCATGAATGCAGAGTGAGGTGACGTTTGCCGGTTTTGGCGGGCAGGGGATACTTATAATAGGGAAAATTCTTGCGTATACAGCCATGGAGCAGGGTTTTGAGGTGGCATGGATCCCTTCCTACGGCCCCGAGATGCGTGGAGGTACGGCTTACTGTACTGTTGTCATAAGTGACAGACCCATTGGTTCGCCTATAATAAGAAATCCAATGCATCTTATTGCCATGAATCAGCCATCTTTGGAAAAATTTGCGCCAACAGTTAAGCCGGGAGGCGTTATATTAATAAACAGTTCTCTGATTCCAATCAGATCTGGACGAAGCGATATTGATGAACTTGTTGTTTCGGTTAATGATATTGCAAAAAAGCTGGGCAATCCAAAAGCTGCAAATATAGTGGCTCTATCTGCCTTTGTGGCGCGGAGTAAAGTTGTTGATTTTGATTTAATGAGGCAGTCGGTCAAAAAGGAGTTTGCAAAGAAGCCCAAGTTTATACCTCTTAATATGGAAGCAATTGAGCAGGGCAAAAAAGCAGCAAACAGAATATGAAAACAGAACTGAAAATTCCAAACTATATAGTGTCAATAGACCCATATTCTCCGGGCAAACCTCTTAAAGAGCTCGAAAGGGAATACGGCATAAGTGATTCCATAAAACTTGCTTCAAATGAAAATCCTCTGGGGCCTTCCCCAAAAGCGGTTGAGGCTGTTAAAGAGGCTTTAGGACAACTCAATCGCTATCCTGATGGAAGAGGTTATGATTTAATAAGAAAAATTTCTCAAAGCCTTGAAATCGGGCATGAGAATATTGTTCTGGGAAATGGTTCTGATGAAATTATAGGCCTGCTTGCAAAGGCATTACTTCAGGTTGGAGATGAAGTAATTGTGCCATGGCCATCATTTTTAATGTACGATATAATGGTTCGCAGTGTTGGCGCTATTCCCGCATATGTGCCATTAAATGATTCTCTCTGCATAGATCTGGAAAGCATACAAAACAGGATCACCCCAAAAACGCGCATGGTTTTTCTGTGCAATCCCAACAATCCAACTGGAACTATTTTTTCAAAAGCTGATTTTGAAAAATTTCTTGAGAACATTCCTAATATAATTGTTGTTGTGGATGAGGCATACATTGAATTTGTGCAGGATAGAACATGCGCACACGGAATTGATTATCTTAATTCTGATATTATGGTGGTTACGCTTCGAACCTTTTCCAAGGTTTATGGCCTGGCAGGGATTAGAATTGGATACGGAGTAATGCCTCAAATAATAGCGAATCTTGTGAACAGAATAAGACCGCCTTTTAACGCAAATTCACTTGCTCAGGCCGCGGCAAAAGCCGCTCTCGAAGACAAGGAATTTTTCCAGAAAACCATGGATCTTGTTAAGGAAGGCATGAGTTTTTTATTCGATTCTTTAAGAAGGATGGGAATTGAATATTTTCCCTCACAGGCAAACTTCTTTTTAATTAATGTTAAAAAAAATGCTGATGAGGTTTTTGAAAAAATGCTGAGGCAGGGTGTTATTGTCAGATCTATGAAAGCTTATGGTTATCCTGAATACATAAGAATTAATGTAGGGCTTCCTGATGAGAATATACGTTTTATTAAGGCGCTTGAGAAAGTAATTTAAATATTATTGAGAAACAAACCCAACTTCATGAACCCAATTCTTATTACAATAGATGGACCGGCAGGCGCAGGTAAAACCACTGTAAGCCGAAATCTGGCAAAGAGGCTTGGTTACAGATATATTGATACAGGAGCACTTTACAGAGGGGTGGCGTTTGAAGCAAAAGCCAGAGGCATTAGCCATGATGATTCTGCTGGACTTGAAAAGTTGTGCATGTCTCTTAAGTTAGAGTTTGTACCTGCGGGAGGAGAGCTTTGTTTATTGTCAAACAATAAAGACATCACCGATCAGATACGAAGCCCTGAAATTTCGATGTTTGCCTCAGCAGTTTCAGCCAATCCGGTTGTAAGAGAATATCTTCTTGGCGTGCAAAAAACAATTGGACAGGGTAAGAGTGTTGTATTTGAAGGGCGTGACATGGGTAGCGTGGTTTTCCCTGATGCTGAGATAAAGTTTTTTTTAGATGCATCTCTTAAAACAAGGGCGCTAAGACGTTATAAAGAATTATCGTCAAAAACTTATCTGGAAATAGAAAAAATTGAAAAGGATATTAAACAAAGGGATGAGAACGACATGAGCAGATCTTTGTCTCCATTAAGACCATCTGGCGACGCTATTATAATTGATTCAACAGATCTGTCTGCAGAAGAGGTGGTTGATTCCATGCTTTTGAGCATACCCGAATATATTAAGTAAGCTACTATAACAAATCGTAAACAAAGAACCTGTAGCTTATTAGAGGAATCAAGGATTCAAGTCTAAAATAGTCAGAAAAATTAAATGTTGTGTTATAATTATTGGTTTGTTATGGGAATAAAATTATGCAATTTCTTATGAATTGCAATATTAATACAGATTAAGGGGGAATATTGTTAATGGATAATCTTACAGAAAACGATTTAACTGAAAACGCAGAAAAGAACGATTTGCCTGATCCATCATCTATTGCAGAACAGGTAGTTGAAGATGCAGAACAGACAGATGAAGATGATACATTGCAGGATGATGATTTTGATATGGAAAACCCTGAGGCAATGTATGCTGAAAGTTTCAAGAACTTTGGAGAGGGCGAGCTTGTTATAGGAACGATAATTTCAGTCGACAAGGATTATGTTCTTGTTGATATCGGATATAAATCGGAAGGGCAGATACGGATCCGCGAATTTATGGATGAAAGCGGAAATACTCAAGCCACCGTTGGTGACGATGTCGAAGTAATGGTTGAGCACTGGGATGAAGAGGAAGAACGTGTTATTCTTTCAAAAGAAAAGGCCGCAAAGGTAAAGATCTGGGAAGAAATCAAGAAAACATATGACGATGACAAAACTCTTGATGGCGTTATTTTAGCCCGTGTAAAGGGCGGTTTTTCTGTTGATATTGGCGTTCAAGCATTTTTGCCCGGCTCACAGGCTGATTTGCGACCTATCCGCAATCTCGATGAAATGGTAGGAAAGACATTTACATTTAAAGTTTTAAAATACAACAGGAAGCGCAGCAATATAGTTTTGTCCAGACGTGTTATCCTTGAGCAGAATCGTGAATCAAAGAGATCCGCAACCCTTGCATCTATTAAGAAAGATTCTGTTGTTGAAGGTATTGTAAAGAATATTACAGAGTATGGTGTTTTTGTTGACCTTGGAGGTGTTGACGGTCTGTTGCATATTACAGATATTTCATGGGGACGCGTTAAACATCCTTCAGAGCTTTTTTCAGTAGGAGACAAGATAACCGTAAAGATATTGAGCTTTGATATCGAAAAGGAAAGAGTTTCATTAGGCATGAGACAGCTTGCCGAGGATCCCTGGGCAACTATTACTGAAAGATATCCGGTTGGTTCCCGTATTACCGGTAAAGTTGTAAGCCTTACAGATTATGGTGCATTCATAGAACTGGAAGAAGGTATTGAGGGTCTGATTCATGTTTCTGAAATGTCATGGACGAGAAAGATTCGCCATCCTTCAAAAGTTGTATCTATCGGAGATGCTGTCGAAGCAGTGGTTCTTGATATCAAACCTGAAAACAGACGAATTTCGCTCGGCATGAAACAGGTTGTTTCAAACCCTTGGGATGTAATCAGCGAAAAATATCCTGTAGGGACAACAATTGAGGGTAAAATTAAGAATATAACTGATTTTGGTCTTTTTATAGGCATAGATGAAGGAATCGACGGTCTTGTTCATATTTCAGATATTTCTTGGACCAAGCGAATAAAACATCCGTCTGAGCTGTACAATAAAGGAGATGTGATTCAGGCTATAGTTCTTGATATTGAAAAAGAGCACGAAAGATTTTCTCTTGGAATCAAACAGCTACAGACAGATCCATGGACTACTGTAGCAGAGCGTTATGAGGTTGGAAAAGAGATTACAGGCACAGTCACAAATATAACTGATTTTGGAGTTTTCATAGAACTGGAAGAGGGAATAGAGGGGCTTGTGCATGTTTCTGAAATCAGCACTGAAAAAATCAAAACACCTGTCGGCAAATTTAATATAGGTGATGTTATAACTGCAAAGGTTATGAATATTAACAGTGATGAAAGAAGAATAGGTCTTTCAATCAAGCAGCTTAACGTTGAAGGCGCCAAGAGACTTTTAGGTGAATATGTAGATAAGGCAGGCTCTGCAACATCTGCTTTTGGAGATATTCTGCGCGAAAATCTTCAGAATGAGTTAAATAAACATTGATGGCATAGTAAAAAGTCACGAATTTAACTACAGATGGCTAAGTAAAAAGGTTCATATACAAGGCGTAGTATTTTTTCAGGACCGAAGGCATACATAATGTTTTCCAGACGTCATCCATTTCTTTTTTTTATTCTGGTGTTTTCGTCAATAGCTGTTGTGTTTTTTATCAGCACATCCCTGTTTTTTATGCATGCTGTAAAAAACAGGGATTTTAACAGTATTTTAAAATCAGGAGAAGAAAAGGTTGGAATACTTGAGTTGACCGGCACTATTGCATCTTCCAGGGATATCATACATCATCTTAAGCGATTCCGTGAAACCAGTTCAATTAAATCAATAGTAATACGGATCGATTCTCCAGGCGGCGCTGTAGGGCCGTCCCAGGAAATTTTCAGGGAAATCAGAAAAACAGCCAAGACAAAAAAAATTGTAGCTTCCATGGGCAGCATCGCTGCTTCAGGAGGTTATTATGTTGCCGCTGGGACTAACGGTATTATTGCAAATCCTGGTACAATAACAGGCAGTATCGGGGTTATCATGGGTTTTGCAAACTTCCAGGAACTTCTCCGTAAAATAGGCATGGTACCTGTTGTCATCAAGAGCGGCCAGTACAAGGATATTGGTTCTCCTGTTCATGAGATGACAAAAAACGAAAGAGATATCCTCCAGAATTTATCCAATCAGATTCACAGGCAGTTTATTAGAGATATTGCTGATGGAAGAGGCATGAAATTGTCTGAAGTTGAAAAAATTGCTGATGGACGTATTTTTACCGGAGAAGAGGCAAAAAAACTCGGGCTCATAGACCGTCTTGGAAATCTCGAAGATGCAATAGAATGGGCAGGTCAAATGGGTGGTATTAAGGGGAAGATCACTACTGTTTATGCGCCTGAAAAGAAGATTTCCATTTTTAAAATCCTTGCAGAATCATCTTTTAAGGAGATAGCCAGCAGAATAGTTAATCCATCATTATATACCGGCTGTCTTTATTCCCCTTCTCAACTACATGATGGTGGTTGATAATTGCAAAGCGGTTCTTCAGCAAGAAAGTCTCCGGTTGCTTCATAAGCCCTTGCCCTGCAGCCTCCGCATACTTTTTTGAACTCACACTTTCCACATTTGCCTTTCAAGTTGTTGGCATTGCGCAACAACAAAAAGGTTTCTGAATTTTTCCATATATCCACAAATGATTTTTCTTTAATGTCGCCGCAATTAATCTGTAGAAAACCGCATGGCTGAACAATGCCTTTATGTGATATAAAACAAAAGCCGGTACCTCCAAGGCATCCTCTGGTGACGGCGTCGAGCCCATGAGTTTTAAATGTAACGGTTTTCCCTTCCTTTTTTGCCCTTTGTCTCAGTATGCGGTAGTAATGAGGAGCGCAGGTTGCCTTTAACTGTAAAGAGGTTTTTTCTCTTTGATCATAAAACCAGTTCAGGGTTTTTTCGTATTCATCAGCGTTTATTGCCTGGTCGACAATATATTTGCCACGACCTGTCGGGACAAGCAGGAAAATATGATGGGCCACAGCACCGAGTTTTATCGCAAGCTCTTGAATTGCAGGTATTTGATCAAGGTTTGTCTTTGTAATAGTGGTGTTTATTTGAAATTCTATTCCAGCCTCTTTTGCCATTCTTATACCGTTAAGAGAACCTTCAAAAGCCCCGTTTGCTCCTCTGAATTCATCATGGCTTTCTTTTGTAGAGCCGTCTATGCTGATACTTATCCGCTTAATCCCTGATTCAACCATTTTTTTTGCATTGGATTTTGTTATCAGGGTTCCATTGGGAGCCATAACCATTCTAAGCCCTTTGCTTGTGCCGTAACTTGCTAGTTCGAATATATCAGGGCGCAAAAGGGGTTCTCCGCCTGTAAGAATAATTATGGGTTTTCCAATCTCTGCTATCTGGTCCATAAGGCGGAAAGAAGCCTGAGTGTCAAGTTCTCCGGAATAAGGTCCTTTTGTTGCAGATGCCCGGCAGTGCTTGCAGGAAAGATTGCAGTTACGTGTGGTTTCCCATGCGACAAGGCGCAGGGCAGCTTCTGTATTTTCAGCATGTTGATGGGGCTTTGGAGTCGATGTATGATTTAATTTTTCTATCATGATAAGTTATTTTGTAACCTTTCAAAGGTTGTATTTATGCCATACGAAATTGTTTTAAAAGATGAACGTCCAACATCGAACATTAGAACATCGAATGTCGAATAATGATGTCGCTCCTGCCCGCCATCGCGAGCCATACTCAATGCTCTTCGCCCTTTTGTTGTCTCGTTCAGGCGAGGCGGGCGGGTGTTGGACGTTCGATGTTTACCCGCCTTCGGCGGCGCCAGAGGCGACCAGGGTTCGATGTTCGTCTGTTTCTTTATC
>Ga0075124_10000589_pt1 | contig 16790 bp, 12 predicted proteins | sample AntAceMetag02UKS_FD_69809 | JGI IMG/M metagenome (GOLD analysis project Ga0075124, IMG submission 69809) | Saline lake microbial communities from Ace Lake, Antarctica - Antarctic Ace Lake Metagenome 02UKS | ecosystem: Environmental > Aquatic > Non-marine Saline and Alkaline > Saline | place... | reverse complement strand
TCGAGCATTCCCTTTCCGTCGTATCCCGCCTTTACGAGGTATGACATGCCCGTTCGGTCTGCCTCTTCTTCGTGTTCCCTCGTGTATTTCAGATTCATGCTTGCTGCCGCCGCAATGGAGAAGGTCGTCACGGCCGCCGCCGTTTCGTCACCTCCCCCGATGAAGGCCCCCGCTAATATGGCCGCCATGGTCGCGATTCCCACCTTTTTTGATTTTTCGATGATCTTGGCGATATGTCTGCACTTTACATGGGCAATCTCATGGGCGAGTACGCCGGCAAGCTGACTTTCATTCTCCGATATCCTTATAAGGCCGCTGTAGACATAGACGTAGCCGCCGGGTGTGGCGAAGGCGTTGATACCGGGGTTTTTAATGACGGTGAAGGTAAAGGAGAAGGGAGACCTTTTCCCCTGGGCGAGTATGCTCTGCCCTATTGTGTCGAAATAGTCGCTGGTTTTCCGGTCATTCAGGAAGACGCCCTTGCGCTCAAGCTTTTCATAAAATTTCTTTCCGAGCTTTTTCTCATCTTCGATGGTTAAGGCGGAGGCGGAAAATGTGCCCGAGAGGGTGAGGCAGATGAGAATGCCAAAAACGAGGAGTATCCTCCTGATTTTCTTGTTATTAGTGTTTGCTCTCATAATTACCGTGGCAATGTAGCCTTTTTTGAGGGTTTTATCAAGATTAGTTTGCGAAGGTATTTTCTCTATGATATACAGCACATCACATGTACCATGTGTAGCTAATCCTTATGAAAAAACATATCCATAAGCGAAATATTTCCGTCGATACCTTTGAGACAGGCGACGGCACCATCATGGTGGAAGGAAAACTGAGAGATGACCGGTTGCTGCCTTCATTTGTCTACTCGTCGGGGAAATTCATGGAACCGGGGGCTATCCACGATATAGTAGTGAGGCTGACTGTCTCGCTCCCGCGTCTTCTGATAGAAAAGGCCGAAGCCGATATGCGCCATGTGCCGAGCGATATCTGCCGTGAAGTGGTTACCTCTGTCGAAAGGCTGGTTGGCCTTGAAATCAAACACGGTTTCACGCAAAAGGTCATCGATAGCATGGGTGGCATACAGGGATGCCTTCATATGAATAACCTTATCCTCGCCATGGCATCTGCAGCAGTCCAGGGACAATGGGCCTATTACAGCAGAAAGAGAGGTGATTCCGCTATGAAATTGCCGGAGTTTGATCCCTCGCTGGTGGTCAACAGCTGCTGGCTATGGAGAGAGGATGGTGATAATGTCAGGAAAATGCTGGAGGTTCTAAAGAAAGAAGAGAGTAAAGAGGAATAAGAGGGGTTCGGGATTTCGAATAGAACAGTCGGTCCTGGATCCAAATGTGATACTATAACCTGTTACTATATTTTCCCCTGTGGGAAGAACATGTTTTTTCTTCATGAAGTAACGCTATCCTGAGTCGCTTCCGGTCCTGCAAGTATTCTTTTTTAAATCCTTCAGGTAGCTGATTATTTTTGATATATTCAGGACATTTCCTGTGTAATAATCATCGATGGAGCAACGCGGTTTTCATATGAAAGAAAAGCTGATCATAACAGTTGACGGTCCTGCCGGAGTGGGGAAGAGTTCGGTGAGCAAGGCGCTCTCAAAAAGAAGTTCCTCTGTCTACCTTGACACGGGTGCCCTTTACAGGGCGGTCGCTCTCCGGGTTGCAGAATCGGGAATATCGCCCGATGACAGGGAGGCGATTTCGAAATTCTGTGAGACTATCAATATAACGCTCCACCTCGCGAACGGGGAAATGAAGATTGTGGCAAACGGAGATGATATAACGGACAGAATAAGGACCGAAAAGATAGGCATTCTCGCCTCAACGATATCGGCGATTCCTGCTGTCAGAGAGGTACTCCTTCCCATACAGCGGAAGGCGGCACTCTCCGGCGGAGTGATTGCCGAGGGAAGAGACATGGGAACAGTGGTGTTTCCCGATGCAGATGTTAAGTTTTTTATCAAGGCTGACATTGACGAGAGGGCAAAGCGTCGATACCTGCAGCTTACAAGGAGAGGTGTGCCGGCAGACCTTAAAGAAATAAAAAGCGGCATCGTGGTAAGGGACCGGCAGGATATGAAACGAAACGTCTCGCCTCTGAGGCCTGCCGAAGATGCCTATATTCTCGATACGACGAATATGAAAATGATGGAAGTCGTCGATAAAATGATAGATGTGATACGGGAAAAAACAGGGGCGGGTATTTAGAAAATGTATCGTAAGGTCTTTGTAAGTATTGAAAAATAAAGAATTTGGGATTTTTATTAGCTTGATATTTTATTATCAGTATGTTAGCAACTTTGATTCGGTTGTATTTTAGAATAATGTCAGGGGGTAATAGTTTAATGGTTAACAAAGACAACTTAATAACTGAACAGGAAGAACAGAAAGAAAACGAAAGCGAGGAGATTAAAAGTCAGGAAAAAGAACAGGAAGAAGATTTAAGCTTTGTTGAGCTCTACGAAAAGAGCCTGCAGGACATTTCCACGGGAAAAATAGTCACAGGTAAAATAGTCCAGATGAGTGAAGATATCGTCATGGTTGATGTGGGCTATAAGACCGAGGGACGCTTAAATATAAATGAGTTTAAGGACGAAAACGGAGACATCACTGTTTCGGTTGGTGACGAAATAGAAGTCCTCGTGGACAGGAAAAGGGAAGATGACCTCATCCTGTCGAGAGAAAAGGCCATCAAGGTAAAGATATGGGACGACGTAATTAAGGCCCACGATAGCGGCGGTACTGTACAGGGCACGGTCTTGAAAAGGGTTAAAGGCGGACTTTCCGTTGATATCGGCTTTATAGCATTTCTCCCCGGATCTCAGGTTGATATCCATCCCGTCAAGGATCTTGACAGGTATGTTGGCCAAACGATCGATTTTGAGGTCCTCAAATATGATAGAAAGAGAAGCAATGTCGTTCTCTCGAGAAAAACAATCCTGGAACGTGAACAGCAGGATAATAAGAAAAAGACCCTTGAGACCCTCGAAGTGGATAAGGTTGTAGAGGGCGTTGTCAAAAATATAACCGATTATGGTATCTTTATTGACTTGGGCGGAATAGACGGGCTTTTACATATTACGGACATGTCATGGGGAAGGATACGGCACCCATCGGAGAGTTTTTCCAGAGACGATACGATAACGGTAAAGGTCCTGAGTTTTGACAGAGAAAAGGAAAGGGTTTCTCTGGGACTCAAGCAGCTCACCGAAAATCCCTGGGATAATATCAGCGATCGGTATGTGATCAATGAAATAGTAGAGGGTAAGACGGTCAGCCTTACCGACTACGGTGCATTTATAGAACTGGAACCGGGGGTGGAAGGACTTATTCATGTCTCGGAGATGTTCTGGACGAAGAAGATGAGACATCCTTCCAAGATTCTCTCTGTGGGTGATTCCGTCAATGTTATGGTCCTCGACGTCAATCCCGAGAGCAAGAGAGTTTCCCTGGGCCTCAAACAGACGATGGAGAATCCCTGGATCGCCCTGAAGGATACCTATCCTGCGGGAACCGTTATCGCAGGCAAGATCAGGAATGTTACCGATTTCGGAATCTTTATCGGAATTGAAGATGACATCGACGGCCTGATTCATGTATCTGATATATCCTGGAGAAAACGGATAAAGCATCCCTCGGAATTTTATAAGAAGGGCCAGGAGATCGAGGCCGTGGTCCTGAATGTAGATGTAGAAAATGAGAAGTTTTCCCTCGGCATAAAACAGCTTGAGAAGAATCCCTGGGAAGAGCTCAGGGAAAAATTCGGTATGGGTGCGGTCATCTCCGGTAAGATTACCAATGTGACGGATTTTGGAGTCTTTGTTGAGATAGAAGAGGGTATAGAGGGGCTCGTTCACATATCGGAGATAAGCCGCGAGCGGATCAAATCGGCCAAGGAAATATATTCCGTGGGTGATACCGTATCGGCGGCCATAAAGAATATTGATGTTGACAGCCAGAAGGTGGGGCTCAGCATCAAAGATTGTGAAACCGCGCAGGAAGCATCATCACAAAATCAGTATGTAAATAACAAGGAAAAAGTAGTTTCTAATCTCGGAGAGATTCTGTCCGGCATAAAAGTTTAACGTACTTTTTTCCTTGACCGGAAGCGCACCCGCAAGCGCCGCCTTGTAGGCGGGTTCAAGGGGCGCACCATAATTAAGCTATTCATTACCGGGAAGCCCCGCCCTTTGGGCGGGGAGTTTCACAACATGAGAAGACATCCAATACTCTTCGGTTTTTTGCTCTTGCTTGGTGTAGGGGTGCTGTTTTTTCTCGTCATTACCTACTTCACCAGGGACGGCGTCGACTTTTCCGCGAAGGATAAAGTGGGCATCGTTATCATCAGGGGCTTCATAGGCGATTCCAAAGATACAGTCGACAAACTCGATGAATATGCGAGAGATGAGAGCATCAAGGCGGTGGTTCTGAGGCTTGAAACACCGGGAGGTGCGATCGTACCCTCTCAGGAAATATATGAAAAGGTCCTGAAGGTTAAGGCCGAAAAGAGCGTTGTTGCCTCGATGGGGACCGTTGCCGCATCGGGCGGTTATTATATCGCCTGTGCCGCCGACAGGATTGTTGCCAATCCCGGAACGATTACGGGAAGCATCGGTGTCATAGCCCAGTTCTCTCAGGTAGAGGAACTAATGAAAAAGATAGGGCTGAAAGCAACGATTATAAAGAGCGGAAAATACAAAGACGTCGGTTCACCCGTGAGGGAGATGACGGAAGACGAAAAGAGAATCATTCAGGCACTGATCGATGATATCTATGAACAGTTTGTCGAGGTGGTGGTCGAAAACAGAAATATTCCGAAGGAAAAAATAACAAACATAGCGGGCGCTAAAGCCTTTACAGGGAGGCAGGCACTTGAGTTCGGCCTCGTTGATGAGCTTGGCACAATGGAATATTCCGTAGATCTTGCCGCGAAGCTTGCAGGTATAGAGGGAGAGCCCGATGTTGTCTATCCGAAGGAGAGGAGGGGGGGATTGCTCAGATATATCCTGGGAGAGGCGGCATCGGTGATATCGGAGGAACTGGATCTGCACTCTGACGGGATTGACTATCTCTACCTCGATGGCCTGATGAAGAGGATGTGAGTATGACAAAGAGCGAACTCATGGAGAAGGTGAGAGAAAGGCTCCAGGATTATCCACTTAAAGATGTGGCCTTTGCCGTGGATCTCATGTTTGAAGGCATGAAAGAGGCGCTGGTGAGGGGAGAGAGAATAGAGCTGAGAAATTTCGGGGTTTTTTCGGTGAGGTCAAGAGATTCCCGCATGGGGAGAAACCCGAAGACCGATAAAGAGGTGTATATTCCCGCGAGGAGGGCACCTTCTTTCAAGGTTGGAAGAGAACTGAAAAAGATCGTGAATTACGGTAAGAATTCTCATGGACTATAAAAGTATTGCAGTGGAAAAAAAGGAAGGGTACGCTGTCGTTACTCTCGATCGGCCCAGAGAAATGAATGCCCTGACGAAAGAGATGAGACGGGAATTGTGCGATTGCTTTGAGGTACTGGAGAAGGATACTTCTGTCAAGGCCGTTATTCTTACGGGGGGCGATACTGTCTTTTCGGCGGGCATGGACCTGGCCGAGTTATCCCAGTTGCCTGATGGGGAGCTTGACGATTACATAAGTTCTATAATCGGGTGTCTCGAGAGGATTTACACCTTCAGAAAGCCTGTGGTTGCAGCGGTCAGCGGTATTGCCCTTGGTGGCGGATTCAACATTGCGGTTATCTGCGATCTTATCATAGCCTCGGAAACGGCTATATTCGGTCATCCCGAATTGAAGTTCGGCCTTAACCCGCTTTTCGATCCCCTGAGACGGATTGTGGGTGTTTCGAAGGCAAAGGAAATCACCATGCTCGGTGAGCCTATTGCTGCGAAGGAGGCATTGAGGATCGGTCTCGTGAACAAAGTGGCGCCGCCCGAGAAATTCATGGAAGAGGCAGAGATAATTGTGCGTGAACTTTCCAAGAGGCCGACCAAGGCACTCGAGGCGGTGAAGCGGATATCGGACATTGTTCCCCGGCTTGACAAGAGCACCGCCCTGGAGCATGAATTTGAGATAGCGGGACTCCTTTTTTCAAGGACCGAACGAAAGGAGTGCATGGAAAAATTTCTCGGGGAATTAAAATCTCGAAAAAAGAAGTGATTGTTAGAGCAACCTACTTTTCGTCGTAATTATACATGGAAAAATCGATAAGTTGATCTTTCCTCTTTTTATGCTGGAGTTTTTTGAGGGCCTTTGCCTCTATCTGTCGTATCCTTTCACGGGTAACACCCATCATTTCACCAACTTCTTCAAGTGTGAAGGGTCCGTAATTGCAGGCTACCCAGGTGCAGTTGCAGAATGTCTCGTTTTTCAACCACCACTCGCACGTCCTGTCTTCACAGGGTTCCGTGATGAAAAGACTCGTCTTTTTGCATCGGTAAAGGTTAGTAGTCAATACTCTACCCCTTTCGTATAATCGATGAGCACCGATTGTAACCTCGTCGATTAATCATTCTCACATCAAACATGTCTATAATAGTTTCTATTTCCTTTTTGTCAATGCCATTTTAAATGTTTTTTATTTCCCTCCAGAGCGGCAATGCAGTGAGATAGATGCCAGCTCGTATTTCCTGTGAGTCGTCATCTATGAGATTGTTGAGCATGGAACAATAATGCTCGATCTGGGGCGTGTATTTTTTTTCTTCCATCTGCAAAAAGTCTTCAAGATTGTTCCCCGCTCCGGGACAGGACGTCTTGAAGTCTACAATCCACCATGTTGTGCCGTCAAATACGGCGAGGTCTATTATTCCCGAACGAATATCCCCCCCTTCGGTCAGATATTCCAGGGGCCACTCTGCTTCCACCATCGGATGAGAGCTTCCTATCAATCCTGCCAGAAAGGGCTCGCATACGGTTGCCTCCACCTCTTTTACTATTCCGCCTGCCATTTTAGTTGCCGGCTCACGCGCCATTCCTTCATGGACAAGGGTCATTGCAACGGCCTTCTCCGAAGGTAAGAGGGCTCTTTTGATATAGGTACTCAACATCCTGTGAGTTACGATTCCCCTAATGGTGGCATTCTCTGAAGGTGATTCAGCCCTTTCCATGGCATCTCCCGCTTCGGGTTCGTCTGCCGTGAGTGATGAGGGGGGGAGAGCCCTGTGGAGAAGCCTCTGTGGTAATAGCTCGTAAGGCTCGGGAAGTTCTGACTCATGCTCCGCGGTCACTCTCACGGAGGGACCGATCTCGGGATTTACGTAAATGGAGAGCAGTTTGTTCTCTGCTTCCACGATATGGGCAGTGTCTCTATCGTTTATTCCCTCATGATCCATCACCCATTTGAGAACGCTATTATCCGGTGCCGAAATGATATCATCTTTGATTTTCGCGACACCGCTCATTATGAGGGAATCTCTGGCCCGGGTCGATGCCACATAGAACCATCGTTTCGCTTCCCCCCACCTTCTTTCTTTCTTGATTTTTTTAAGGAAGTCATATGTTTTCGATGATTTTCCCCGTCTGCGGTCGCTTCCCATGGCGATGACGTTCTTCCCTTCGGTACCGGGGATTCTTTCCAGAAGATAGGGTGAAGGCACACGAGGGCCGCTGGCGAGGGGCTGCCAATCCAGATAGGGAAGAAAAACGATATCAAATTCGAGCCCCTTTGCCCTGTGTATCGTCATCATCTGGACGGAGGATTTTGATACCGTGGGGTCAGCCGGTTCGTAGAGCCGTTCCATTGTACCCCGGAAACGCTTGAGGGTTTCCAGGGGGATTCCTTCTTCCATATCTTCGAGCACGTTAAAGAACTCATAACAGTTTGCAACTCCCGCCATTCCGAAAAGACGGGCAGTTTTAGCGGGACCGTTCAGGTCGGACCAGAGCTTTTTTACTATTTTTCCCAGCGGGTTCCTCCCGACCCTGAGAAATGCCCCATCGGTGGCATTCACTATATCCCTGAGCTTCGGATCTGTCGTGGCCAACATTCTAATCTTGTCTCTCCAGCTTTCCCGGTCCTGTTTTGCTATCTCGAGAAGGGTGGTGATATCAAACCAGGACCAGGGGGACCGCAGGAGTGATGCCCATGCGAGATCATCGTGGGGCATTGCAATCAGACTCGTCATTTGAATGAGGTGCCGTATCTCCGGCCTCTTCACAAGGCTCAATCCCTCCTGTACTTGGACGGGAAGACCTTCCTCTTTAAAGGCGCCGAGATATCTGGTCAGGCGGTTTCTGGTGAAGAGGAGGACGGCAATGGATTTTTCGCCGCCAGTTTCATCAAAGGCACGTCTTACCTTTCTTGCAAGCCACTTCGCCTCCTCATCCCCCGCCCTCTTGTTATCTTCGCGAGCAAAGAGGTTTAAAGATATGAGAGAGTGATCATTGTTTTTATCCGCCGGTGCCGAGGGGCTGAATGAGACCTCGTCGGCTTCGGGCCGGGGATCGGCCATCACGGTCTTTCCAAAGAGTTCATTCGTCCACTCTATAAGCCTCCCGGCGGATCGGAAATTTGTCTTGAGGGTATGGCTTGACAAGGGCAACACCCCATGACCCGACAGGGGAATGCCCGATTTGGCCTCCTGAAAGAGGGCTACTTCTGCATTTCTGAATGAATAGATCGATTGTTTCGGATCACCGACGATGAATACGGTTCTGCCGTCGCCGGGGAGCCAGCCGTCGCACAGTCTTTTAATCAGGGTCCACTGGATTCTGCTTGTGTCCTGAAATTCGTCGATCAGGAGGTGCTGTATCCGGTGGTCAAGAAAGAGATGGAGGTCGGAAGGATTGTTTTCATCGAGTACGCGAAGGGCCGATTGTTCCAGGCCGACGAAATCTGTCAGGTGTCTCTTTCTGCAAAGAGATTCGTAGCGTTCTATTACATCGGCGGCGACGATTATAAAATCGGACAGCGTCTCAACGTCCGATTCGGTGTCGTGAAAAGACGGGTAGCCCATCGTTTCGTAAAGTCTTTTCGCCACATCCTCATCCATGTCGGAGATCGACTTTCCCCACTCTGTCTTTCCAAAATTGCCGTAGAATCCTTTTTTCGGGCCAAGGGATCTTCGCGGAGTTCCGCTTTTTGTAAGGAGTGTTTCCGCTACCTTCTGCCAGCCATGAATCTCCTCCCAGGATGAACTCGGGACAGATGAGGGCAGTTCCGCTGCAATCGATGCCCCGTTCTCCTCCAGATGACACACAAAGTCTTCCCATCTCATCCCGGGGTCACAGGAGGTAAATATTTTACGCAGGGTTTCCAGGCATTGCTCTATATAGGGGCGCATTCTCTTCTTGAGAATTTCGGGAATATTGGAAATGCCGCGTCCCCCCGCCTCTCTGACAAATACGGTAAGGTCCCGGACACGGTCTCGCTTTCCGATGAGTTCCCTCAATTCATCATCGAGGCCCTTCCAATTATTGTTGTAGTGCAGGAGTCTGTTCTCAAGAGATATCCTCTCAATACTACCCTCGGGATAAGAAAAGGAGCTCCTGAAATATTTTTCTATGACCTCCTTCATCAGTAGAGATTGGGTCTCTTCGTCTATGATTTCGTAATCCGGTGCCACACCGGCCTCCAATGGGGCCCTTCGCGTCACATAATTACAGAAGCCATGAAAGGTCATTATATTGAGGCTGTTTGAAGAGGTGATGATCTCAATGGAGTCCTGGTGCTTCTCCAGCGCCTTTTTGCCTAATTCGAGCAGTTCCTTGTCCAGTGAATCGACCGGTGATGCTTTTCTCCCCGCCCTTGTGAGATAGTTAATTATGCGGTTCTTCATTTCGCCCGCTGCCTTTTCGGTAAAGGTGAGGGCGAGGATCTCGCGGGGATGTTTGACTTCACCCAGAAGTTTGAGGAATCTGGTGGTGAGAAGGAGCGTCTTCCCTGACCCTGCGGGAGACTCCACATGATGAGAAGTTGTTGTATCGAGGGCCGCCAACCGCTCTTCTCTGTCAATAAGGTGTTCGTTCATCGCCTTCCTTCTCCGGGCCCGGTAATTCCGAATAGAGCCCCCGTTCGCACAGGGTTAGAAAGGGGCAGTCCTTGCAGCTCTGATCTTTGTTATCCACCTTCGAGACGGGAAAGGGATCGGCCCTCATCTGCCCACTTTTTAGTATCATTCCGATCCTCGATATCACTTCTTTCCATTCGTCGAGGAGCGGGTCCGTCCCTTGAATCCAGGAGGTCTTAATATCTTTCACCGACTTCAGCTGCATGTACGCCGCCGAAAGTGACCCCTTTTCTTCTCTGTATTTTTCCATCGATGGAATAGCTGCCCCTCGGAGAGCCAGGAGATAGACCGGGAGTTGGGGGGCCTTGAATCGCGCAAGGATGTCTGCCAATGGGGGGGTGCTTCCCGTCTTATAATCGATGCACAGTATTCCTTCCGATTCATGATGGTCTATCCTGTCTATGCGCCCCTTCAGAGAGAAAGGCCAATTCTCGTTTTTCAGACCCATAAAGTCCATCTCCTCCGCGATACAGCTCCATCCTGACTGACGGTGATGCAGTTCTTCATCGAGCCATGAAATGAGAAGGCCCGGTTCATCGAACCAGCGTCGGCGTTCCACCTCCCACAGCGGGTCCCCGGCACAATCACTGAGTACTTCGTCTGCCGATTCGAAAAGGAGTTCCAGTGCCCGTTCTTTTTCAAGACCGATAGTTTTTCCCCGCATCTTTTTTGTAAATGAGGCCAGTACACGGTGAAGCCTGTTTCCCCTCTCCATGGGGGAAATGGCAGTTTCCCCCTCCTCAAGTTTCTCCATTCCCAGTATTGTCGTGGCGAAAAACATAAAAGGGCAGGCCAGCGCGGTCTCTATTTTACTCATTGAAAGGATGGGGGGAATGGCTTTCGGATCGATCGGTGAGTCCGGTTCGTGATGATTTATTGTCACGGTATTCTTCGATTCCCTGTGGGCCGATCTCAGCCAGTCTGCCCGGAGCCAGGTCGGTGTCGGTGTCCTCCAGATGTTGAGGGATTCCCGTCTTTCATCACCAATCCAGAAAGGGGAGGGGGTAAGGGGTTTTGAGTCTTCCTCTTCGGCCCTCAGGAAAGTTATATCCATTGCCGTTAGCATCATATTCTGGAAGGCCTTTTCGGCAAATTCATACTGCATCTCCGCCGTTGCCCCCTGAACGGAGCGTCTCTCCACCCCGTCGAGGAGTGGAAGGGGTCTCACGGGCTGCGGCAGGGAACGGTCGTTCATATCCAGTACGTAGGCTTTATCGAAGTCGAGTCCCCGCGATTCTACCATTCCCATAATCTGTATGCCCGCGTCTTCCGATGCGCCGACCTTTGTCTTTTTATGGGATGCTATATCGGTGATCCATGAGAGGAACTCCTGGGCATCCATCCTCTCATTCGAAAGGTGCCTTTCGAGATCGGCCATGATTTCCCTCAAATGGTTCCAGGCAAGAGTATCTTCTTCGCCGGAAATTACCGGAAACGAAAGGTATGACCAGGTTTTATCCAGTGCCTTTATCCAGTCATCTGCACTTTTTTTGGAGGCCGGGCTGATTCCGAAAAGGGGCAAAAGGGTTCGGGGGTTCCCGTGAAAGATTTTTTCTTTCATGCCACGGTTTTTCCTGTTCACTGACGATAAGAGAGCAGAAAGTCCCGATCCAACCGATGATTCCCTCCAGATAAGGTCCGCCCTCGATATTTCCTGACGTCTTCCCTTCCAGTACCCGTAATAGGGCGACAGAATGAGGGACAGGAAAAGGTCTTTTGTTTCCCCTTCCAGGATGAATCGCAGCGGAAGCAGGGCCGCCTTTATAAGGGGGAGATCGTGGATGGTTCCCCCGAGGGTGATGTTAAACCACTGATGATCCGCGGGCTCATCTTCCCCCATGACGTCTCTCAGGGATCTCTCTATACTTGCCGCATAGGCATTGAGATCGGGAACGATGACCCCTATGCGATCGAGCGGAAGCGACCGGGCATCTTCGACCAAGCGATGGGCGAGATAGATGACTTCCTGCTCCGGCGAGGGAAGGGCGATTGCCTCCATATTCGTGGCTTTTTCACGCCGGTCCTTGAGGTATTCGATAGTGCACCTCTTTTCGAGCAGTGAAAAAAGGTCTGCTTCCACCGGGGCGGGAGAGTCGAAACCGGTGAGGGTAATTGTGTCGGGTAAGGCGATCGTATTCGCCTCGATCTCGCGGCAGACGTTAAGGGGAAACTCCGAAGGATGGAAGTAGTTTCTGCTTCGAAGTGCCCTTGTAAAGGAGGTGCATATTTTCCTTCGCCATTCCACCAGGGGCGTGGAAGGGGAACCCGATGAGGGGTCGATTTTGTTCCGAATCATGGTTTTGAAATTTTCGTCCAGGAGGCGTACAAGACCGAGGTCGTTCTCAAGGGGCGAAGGGGGCGGATTTGAGCTAGCCAGATCTTCCCAGAGCTTTAATAGTAGTATTTCCGGAGCCTCTGTCTTGTCGGGCCACGTGTCACGCCAGAGCTCTTTTAGCCAGCTGTTGAGATCAATGGCCCTGAGCGGTTTCCAGCCGCGATATCCATCGTCGATACGTGAGGCTCTGAATTGACGGCGCAGCCTGCGTGCAAGCCTTCCCGTCGAGGTAATATACAAATGGTCGTCACGTGCAGGGATCATCTATCAACAGCCGGTTTTCGGTTTTTTTAAAGAGGAGCCTTTCTACAAGGCTCAATTGCGGGAACCCCTGCTGCACCATGAAATGGCGATTTGAAGAGGATGCTATTTCTTCTTCAGTACCTTCGCCATAATTCCGGAGATTAAGATGACAATCAGGAGATACCCCATGAACTTCATAAAGTAGAAGTAATATTTTGTCAAACCGATAAGCGTTACCTTGTAATGATGCTCTTCAAGTCTGAAAAGGGGGATCAGCATATCGAAGCTGTAATAGAACCCGTTCGTGATCTCTTGGGAAGCTCCCTGTCCGGAGAAGCTCAGGAAAAACATGCCGAAGAGAACCAGGAAGAAGGTCCATACAATGAGGTACCCGAGGTAGATCCCATAGCCGGTAAAATCGTGCTGAAGCATGAGCCAGAACCAGTCGAGTCCCCGGGCATTTTTTCTTTCCCGCTCCTTCGCCAGAAAAAGGATTTTATTGGCCTTTGATTTGAAGCCCATTTTCCGGAGGACCGTGCTTAATTGTTCGTATGGCTGAGATGAATAGGGGTCTTCTTTCTCAAGCCATTTTTCTATCCATGATATTTTCCTCTCGGCTATGGAATTTGTCTTGATGGCTTCGCTGCTTCCCAGCTTTGTATAGGTAAAACTGGTAAGCTGAATCTCCTCGGGCCATGCGTCCTCTCTGTCCTCCACGACGCCGGCACGGGCGTTACGCAGGATAATTTTCGATTCATCTCCCCAGCTCACCGGTGAGGTCTTTCCCGAGGCCAGGACCAGTCTGCCGTTGATTTTGGCACCGGTGAGGTCCAGAGATTCGAATCTGCTGGAGGATATGTCCAGACTGTTGTCGACGATGATAGAGACAAGGTCTACATGACCTTTAAATGTAGAGCCCCTCATAATCAGGTTGCCCCAGGTATGAAGGTTCTGCAGATTCACATTTTCTTCGAAGCTCAGACCATCAATATCAAGGGTTCCCATGATATGTGCGGAGGTCATGGTCACGGTACCGCCAAATCGGCAGTTATCCTTGAGGGAACAATTGTTTCCCACCTGGAGATTGTTCATATTCAGGTCCCTGGCAAAGGAGGAGTTCTTCACCTCTATTACATCTCCGACATATGCCGACACAATATCCACCGGGTCATTAAATATGGAACCATTGTTTATGAAGAGGCTTTCCCCGACTTCGATGTTGCTCATATTCAATGTTCCGTGGAATCCGGAATGGCTGATTTCAAGGTGGTTTCCTATTTTGGCGAATGCCAGGCTTGTTTCGCCCTCAAAAAGAGAACCTTCGCTGATAAGGAGATATTTGCCGGCCTTGAGCCTGTTCATGTTTACATTCTTTCTGAATGTGGAGGCGTTGATATCAATTTGATTTCCTATTTTTGCAGCGACGAGGCTTACCTCTCCATCAAACCTTGTTTTTTCCTTTATCGTGAGGTTGTACTCGACCTGAATAGAATCCATGTTCACCTTTCCGGCGAACCGTGAACCGTTGAGAAATATGGAATCGTTACTTTTAAGTGAGGTTAAATCGACATCAGCGAGAAAGAGACAGTCGGTAAACATGAGTTTATGGTCGATAACAAGACCCGACAGATCTATCGGACCCCTGAAACAGGCACCCGTTATAGAAACTCCCCTTTCTGTTATATCCTTTCTGAAATCCTTGTATGAGAGGATCGTATTTAAAAATTCGGAGGTCAAGACCCGCTCTTCATCGAGGCCGCCCATTTCTCCGAGATCGGCTTCCTCTCCCCCTTGTACCCTTTCCCATACCCACTTTTCCTGGTGCGTCCAGCCTGATTGCATTGCTTCCTTAGAATGTTCCATTGATTTTCCGTTGACCGGGAGCGCACCCGCAAGCCCCGCCTTTTAGGCGGGGTAAGGGGTGCAATATAAAACAAACATATTCCTTGCCGGGAAGCCCCGCCCTGTGGGCGGGGAGCTTCACTTTTTTCAATTAGCCTGTTCCCAAACAATGCGAGTATTGGAATACGGCCGACTCAACATCCCTGAACCCTTAGGCGGCCTCTCCCCTGATCAGGCTTACGATAGCGGGAAGAGCCTCGCCGGTTTTCGCAGGTATATAGACATCGGTGATTGAAGGAAAGGCGTTTTCCGTCGGGTTTATTACAATGATTTTGGCCCCCTTTTTCCTTGCCTCCATGGGAAAATAGGCGGCAGGATACACCACGCCCGATGTGCCGAGAACGAGCATCGTATCGCATTCGCCGGAGACCTTGTAGGCACGGGGCAGATCCTGGACGGCCTCACTGAACATTACGACATCCGGTCGTGTGATAAATCCGCATATATCACATCTCGGTGGAAGTGTAGCAAGGGTAGAGACATTGTATTCTTGTATCTGACCCAGCTTTGCCCGTACCTCTCCGATAAGTTGTTTCCTGTCATACTTCTTCGTCTGGTAGCAGGCGAGACACTTCATTCTGAACATATTTCCATGCACCTCGATAAGATCGGTGTTTCCCGCTTCCCGGTGAAGGTTGTCGGTGTTCTGAGTAATGACCGTTTTTAGTATTCCCATGTCCTCCAGGTCTGCCAGCGCAAAATGACCGGGATTGGGCTCTGCCTGCTCGAAGGTATCAAGGATTTCGATAAAGAGGGGTAAAAGTTTCTCGGCATTTCTCTCCAGGGTGTTTATAAGTCCGGAAGGTGTGCCCACCTCCATGGGGTCTATCCTGTCCCATATCCCACCTTCGTCCCGGAATGTAGAGATTCCGCTTTCGGCGGAGACACCGGCTCCGCATGTTGCCGCCGCCTGTGTCGATCGTGACAGGATCGATGCCGCTTCTTCTATCTCTTTGCCCCACCCGCTCATATGTTTCACCCTTTTAAGAGTTGTATCTATGTTTCGGGATGGCCTCCTAAAACCTTGCGAGGCATTTCTTTTCGAGTTCGCTGGCGAAGGATATGGCCTCTTTTGCATCATCCGTGTTTGGATGGTCGGGATATGTTTTCAGGATGCCGTGAAATCCATGACATTTAAACCTGCCGATGGAGGTGCCTCCCAGTTTTCCTTCCATATAGTTCAAGCACATTTTTGCCAAAAGGGGACCAAAACCCGGAGCACCGTAGGTGACAAAGACGGCGGAGTATTTCGTGGGTTTTACCTGGGACAGAAACTGCTTGATCTTCTTCGTCGGCATACCGGAATGAACCGGGGATCCGATGATGATCAGGTTGTAGGTGTTCATATCGTACTTTGTGGCGTCGTCGATGAAGACGGCATCGCAGCTGAGCTCGTGGGCGATTACCTCGGCAACCTTTTTCGTATTGCCCGACCAGCTGTCATAAATAACGATCGGTTGCAGCGTTTTAGCTGTCTCAGAAACCGATTCCACTTTCTTTGATTTTTCAGGTGTCACCGTGGCCGTTTTCTTGCCGGTGCAACCGAAGATGAGAAGAGTCGCAACGAAGAGGATAACTATGTAAAGGCTGAGTTTTTTCATTCTGTTCCCCCTTTTTGAAATTATTATAGTGCTAAAATGAAAAAGAGGGAATGTCAAATATTTTCCATGAAAAGATTTAATTTTTATAACGGTGTCTCGAGCCTTTATGAGAGACCGAAAACAATCAGTCGGAGTCTGCCTCACGCAGTTCCTTTTCATTGTCATCGGCCTGCCCGCGATAGAAGTCGTAGACGCCGGTGTATCTCAGGAATGTCGATATGATGCCTGGATGGATGGCATCGAGGAGCTTCATCACGATAATCGCGCCTGGGCTCACGATAATCTCCTGAACATCCTTCTCAATCGCCCGTATGACGGCATTGGCGACTTTTTCGGGGGTCGTTTCACCGACGATTTTGGGTGCGCGCTTGTTGTAGACGGCGAACATGCCGATGTCGGAGACAAAACCGGGACATATGACGGATGCGCCGACGCCCGTTCCCTTCAGTTCCTGACGCAGACCACTGGTCCATTCCACCAGTCCCGCCTTTGTGGCGGCATAGGTGGCGGAATAGGGTGATCCCTTTTTGCCCCCCAGTGATGACATGGTTACGATATGTCCGCTTTTCCGCTCCAGCATGTGGGGCAGCACCAGTCTCGTAAGCACCATCGGTCCCATCAGATTGGTTTTTATGATGCGCCTTATGTGTTCCGGTGAGAGACTGACATAGCGGCTCACCCAT
>Ga0075124_10000588_pt1 | contig 16792 bp, 16 predicted proteins | sample AntAceMetag02UKS_FD_69809 | JGI IMG/M metagenome (GOLD analysis project Ga0075124, IMG submission 69809) | Saline lake microbial communities from Ace Lake, Antarctica - Antarctic Ace Lake Metagenome 02UKS | ecosystem: Environmental > Aquatic > Non-marine Saline and Alkaline > Saline | place... | reverse complement strand
CAATGCTCAGAACTCCGGTCACTTCGCCGTCGTTAAAAAGCGGTGCAATCCGGTAGCTCAGACAGGAATTGGTTCTCCATTTGCTCACATACTTCCGTTCGCCCTCGATCGGCCGTTTTTCCATGATCGCCGTCCGGATATCATTGCTGATCCCCGCATCCTGGAGAAGCGGATAACGTAGCAGATTGATCTGCTCTGTTGCTTCTCTGGACGGTGATCCGAGGATCCCGATGATCTGCTGGTTGACATATGTGATCTGTCCGTTTGCATCCGCCTGGATGAGGCCGATGGGGATATTTTCGACCAGGGTACGGTATCGTGCCTCATTCTCCCGGAGGGACTCCTCTGCCTGCTTTCGATCCGTGATATCCCTGACGACCGCGATGATGGTGATCCCATCCTCCCGGAGGCTCAGGGATGCTTCATACCACCTTTTTTCATCTCCGATTGCAAGCGGATATTCAAAGGTCTGCGGTTCTCCGGTTGTTCGCAGGATGGCTGCAGCGACGCTGTACTGCTCATAAATGAACAGTGGCAGGACATCTCTGAATGTTTTGCCCAGGAAGTCCTCCGGCAGGGCGTGGAGCTTTCCTTTGTTGTGGTGGACACTGATAAACCGGTCCTCATTGTCGATGATAAGAATAGGATTACTCAGGGAATTGAGAAGGGTCCGGTAGTTCTCTTCCTGTTTTCTGAGTCTTTCTTCCATGAGTTTTCGTTCCGTGATGTCAATTACAGAAACCAGCACCGCCAGGCGGCCCTGATATTCTGTCGTACTCCCCATGATGCGAACCCAGACTCCCTCTCCCGATTTTTTAAGGATCCTGAATTCATAGGCCTTTTTTGCTTCCTTCCTATGTTCTCTTAATTGTCCCCGTTCCTTCACAATCTCCTGGAATTCCGGCGCAACAAATTCCCAGAAGTTCATTGCACATATTTCTTCAGTAGAAAAGCCGGTCATTCTCTCTGCCGCAGGGTTTGCATAAATCCATTGGTTGTCCTGATGGAGGAGGATGCCTGTTGAGGTGGAATTTGCAAGATTTCTGAATTTTGCCTCGCTCTCCTCGAGACGGCGGTTCTGTTCCTCGAGTATTTTATGGGCCTTCTTCATTTCCCCATAGGCTGTCCGGGCTTTCTCTTCGGCCCTTCTCTTATCCACCGCATGAATTATTTTGGATTTCAGCTCGGCAAACTGGGACTTTGGCTCTCCTCCCTTCTGGAGATAAAAATCAGCCCCCAGATTGAGTGCCTCAATGACAACTTCCTCGCGTCCTTTACCCGTCAGGATAATGAATGGTATGGAAATTCCCTGTTCCCTTATCCGGGAGAGCAATGTAAGGCCGTCCATTCCCGGCATCTGGTAATCGGAGACTATTGCATCAAAATAGTCGGTTTCAAGTAATTCCAGAGCTTTTTCTCCTGATTGCGCTGTTTCAGTGGTGAATTGTGCGTCACGTTCCAGGAAGAGCTTTGAGATCTCGAGCAGGGCCGGTTCGTCATCCACCAGGAGGATCCGTATGGCCATATATGAAAATGGGAGGGAGCAGCTAATAGAACTGCCGTTATTGTCCTTTCTTCAGTGATACAGTTGTCATGGAATGCCATTTTCTGTTGGAATCGCCTTCTGATATCAGATCATTCCTCAGAAATAATTCCCTTACCTCCCCTCTCCAAAAGGATTATTGTTCTTCCCGTACACAACGCCAGTCTATGAAGGCCAAGACAATCTGTGGTATGGCAGCTGCCGTCTGTATCCTGGTACTGGTGATGTGCACCGGCTGTACTACAGACCAGCAGCAGAATACTACCCGGCCGGCCGGAACTTTGGGAGATGAGTCCTATGCAACCGTTCTGGATGCGGAAACACTTGATGTACGACTTGACGAATATCCGGTAGATGCTCTCTCGGCAGCAGAGGTATCAGATCTCCTCTATATGCAGGAAGAGGAGAAACTTGCCCGTGATGTCTATGGTGTCTTCTCTGAGACATGGGATATACCGGTCTTCAAAAATATAGGGAAGGCGGAACAGACACATATGGACAGTGTAACCGTCCTCATCGAACGTTACGGACTGGAGAGCCCGTCTGAAACCGCCGCAGCGGGGGTGTTTGCCCATCCTGAACTGCAGGCACTTTACGATGATCTGGTAAAAACAGGTATTCAGTCTCCTGAAGACGCCCTTCGTGCCGCCATTCTGGTTGAAGAGACGGATATCGTGGATCTCCGGGATGCGATGAGTCGGACAGACAACAGGGATATTCGCTATGTTTATGAAAATCTGATGCGGGGATCGGAGAATCATCTGCGTGCCTTTGTAAGAACCCTTGAACAGCAGGGTGAATCGTATGCGCCGGTGGTTCTTACGCAGGCTGATTATGATGAGATTGTCTCGACCTCTGTTCGGCCGGGAGGATTTACCTGACCGGGGACTTCCGGCTGGTGTGGGGTATCCGGAAAAATTGGTTTCGCTCACCGTTTCAATGACTATACAGGGGAATGCGAACGAATATGCCTGTCACCTGCAGATAAATTCCCTGATAGTCGTTATTTTTCCCTCCGTCCGGCAGGAAGTCTGTGTCGACCCGAAGAGAATTTGAAACGATTTTTTGGCTGTCGGATACCGGAGTCTGATCCCGAATGCCGTAAGGTATATATGCAGGTTTTTTGATCCTACTGCAGGGAACGACGTCTGTTTCCTGAGAACAGGGGCATTCACAGCGATCCCTTTCACTCCATCAAAGGGCAGCAGGGCCGGGCAAACCGGATTCTCCGCGGACAGTGTGTCCTTAGCAGGTGCGGCAAATTCTCTCTTTTGTTTTTGTACGACTGCACTTTTCATATGGAGTAACCTCCGGGGGTCTGATGACCCGTTTTGGGGGGGTCGGACGTGCCTTTCTATACCCCGGTTTTCATAAAAAGGTTTGTAACGACGATCTGCTGTTCTCTTCAGGAAAAAGATGAGCTGGCCGGGATGTTGCAGTCTCTCTCTCTTGGATGGGAGGCCGGCATTCACCTCACCGTGGCGATCTCCTGTCCCGTCCCGCTGTGGTGCCATAATGGAGCCGTGCATTACCCTGTCTGGCCCCATTGCGATAAAGGGATGAAAATAACGGGGAGGATGTCGAAGAGGGAAAGTCCGCCGTTCATGCCCGTTTTTTCGTGAAAAATTTTAGGTGATGGCTTTTTTTCCCCTGTACAGCCGGTTCCATGAGTCGTGCAAGCAGGGCTGTTTCATCGAATGCCTCTAAGAGATACTTCACCATGAGCGTCAGTGGAATCCCCAGAAACATCCCCGGTACGCCGAGCACTGCCGTCCAGATTAAAAGGGAGACAATGACTGTCAGCGGGGAGAGGTTCAGCGATTTCCCCGCCATCTGGGGGAAGATGATGTTCTCGGCAACCACGTTGATGATGGTTATGCCGACGATGACGATTGCGACACCGACAATGCCGTATTCCAGCCAGGCAATGGCCATCGGCGGGATGGTTGCGAGGGCAAGGCCAATGTAGGGAATGAAACTCATCAGGAAGACGAGAAGCCCCCACAGAAGTGCCGGTTCGATCCCAAGCGCCCACAGGAGTGCCACCGTCGCAGCTCCTGTTATAAGGTTGACTTTGATCCGGACGATGACATAGGTCATAAGGGTCTGACTAAATCCGATGATCTGTGAACCCATCTTCCGGGTGTTCTCTGCCTGATTGTCAAGTATCTTCTCCCACTCCAGGACCTCGAACAGCATGAAAATTGCAATGATGATGATGAGAAGCAGATCAATCAAAAACTGGATCAATCCGGATAATATCGTGGTGATGGCGGGAATGAAGGTGGTGGTGCTATTGATAATGGTGTCCTGATCCGGGGGACTGATCACAATTCCCCATCCGGCAAGAATGGATATAAGGGCCTCCATCTGTTCGCTGAGAAGTGCCTCATAAGCAGGGAGCGTCTCCTCGAGGGCAGGGAGCGAGAGGCTGAGGATACCGATGAAGAGGATCGCGAGGAGAACAAGCCCGGCGATAAGGATAACAACCGCACCAATGGTTGGAATCCCCCGGTTCTCCAGTATTCGTATTAACGGGACTGCGATGATGGCGAGAAAGAAGGAGAAGAACAGAACGTTCAGAATGTCAGCGGAGAGATTCATGCCCGCGATCACGATAAAGGCTGCCGCACCGGCAATGACCAGACGGGCCGGCGTGGAAAATGACCCATTTTCTCTCATCCTTCGCTCACCCCTTCCGGTGGGTGATCCCCCGTGATGGCGACTTTCCCGGTATGCCTGAGCCGATGCCACCATGTGCGTTCTTCCCGGGTGCCATCGGCACCCATATTCCTCAGAATTTTTTTGTTACAACCCATAATCTGAGCATTATTGGTAATGGCGCTTGCTTCGGCAGGAGTGGTGATACCATCCCCTGGATACTGGGAGATTGCATTTCTCATGGAAATTCCTCCGGGGGTGTGTGATAGTTCGGATGTGGTATTCGGACTGGTCCCTTATATACCGGTAATATATATGAAGGTGTGTGGTGGTTGTCTGCCTGTCCTTATGTATTCGGTAGGCAGATGGGGTTTTTTTTCCAAAAATGGTGTGTAAACGACTCGCATGATATGAAATATATGGGCCTGATCCGGGACATGCAATGCAAATATATAGAGGGTTTGCTATTCTACAGCAGGGAACGGCACCTGTTTTCTGGGGGATGTAGGCGTTTGGAGAATCTTTTTCATCCCACCGGACATGCAACTGTTGACATCACGGTTGTCGGAATGGTTTGAGATGGATGGACGCTGCATTTCAGATCAGAAGAGGAGGATTAATAGTATGGGAATGGGGCCCCTGGGACGGGGCGGGGCACGGCGCCGGACACGACGACGCGTAGTGGCGATGTCCGGGATGCTCAGTGCGAAGAATAAGGCTGAGATTGAAGAAAGTACAGGTAAACCGGTTGACAGCCTTTCAGATGAAGAACTGGAAGCAGAAATGAAGAAGCGGGGTATTACACCGCCTGCACCGGAACCTGAAGGATGATACCATTACTGCGGCCCGGCCCCGCTCCGGTGCCGGGTCTCAGTTATAGACCTTCCTGCGGCAAAATCGGCTTATTTTCCTGTTAAATGGGGGATATTCGTCTATAATGCAGACATTTATCATAATTGTGTGCTGTTTTTAACCATTTTTTTGATACTATTCTCGAAAACCGGAGCATGATCGGGGTATGCGTGGAATGTCAGGATAGAATCCCGGTCCGCGGAAATATCATTTCAGCGGAGAATCCCGGAAGACTGTAATGGGTTGTTTTGCAGCTTATCTGCTTTTAATCAGATTTTTGGTCAATATGCCAATATAACTATATGTCATATCGTGGTATTGTCCATCGTATGGCAGTAAAGGGGGAAGTTATTGAAAAAATTGCGGCACTGTTGACCGTGGCCTTCGGTCTGGTTGCCGCCCTTGCATGGAACGGAGCAATTCAGGCAATCTTTAAAGCAATATTTGGGGAAGCAGAAAACATTCCTGCCCTGCTCACTTATGCAGTCATTGTTACCATCGTCGCGGTGGTTGTGACGATCTGGATTGGAAGACTGTCAGAAAAGGCCAAAGGGGAAGAAACCGCCTGAACAGCAGGTTTCACCTGAATGCTACCTTTTATTTTTTGTCTTTAATGTCCCGGAATGTATGGGGGGGATAACCGGGAGATGCTTTATCTGAGTAATTCATGCGTGAAAAATAGCGGGTTCATCGCGGTTCCATGTGGGTACTTACAATGAGTGAATCTGTTTTTTCCCCATGAACCAAAGTCCTGTCAATGTCTTCGGAATTGTATCGTCTTTTGGTTCTGACGAAGAGCAAGGGAGTGGGTGCCCCCCTCCCTGCAAGACCCCCCCAGGGGTGAAACAGGTCATATACAGGGGGGATATGTGAACATCCCCCTGTCCCGCCTGTTTTCGGGGATTTTTGTGTGCTGCAATTGTGTTCACATCTACGAAAAAGGGGAATTCCTGAGACATTTACCCACACAATTCAGCGAAGAGCCACATAGCGTCCTGAAATGGAATGGATACACCGGTTTTGATGCAAACACCATTGTCTCATTCTCTTTTTTTTCATCCGGGCATAGATCCCGGGAGATGAAAATAGTTGAATTATTGGCTGAAAATGGTCCGTATGATGGTCTGGTGCCGTCACAGATATTCCGATGGACCGGTGCCGGTGATTACGCGTCTCCGGCAAACTCCTGCACACGGCCGACCTGCCCGTCAGCCAGCCGCACCTTGATTCCGTGCGGGTGAGTGGAGGAGTTTGTGAGAATATCTTTTACAATGCCTTCTGTCAGTTTTCCGGTTCTCTGGTCTTTTTTCAGGACAATCCTGACTGCATCTCCCGGGGAGATATTCCGCCTCTGTCTGCCGTCACATTTCTTCTCCATATTTTTGTCTCCCTGTATGGTATTGTAATATCTGTGCCTTTCCCATTGGGGGTAAGAGGGGAAAAGGGTGCGGACGGATGACGATGCAAAAGATATCCGGGATGACAGGATGGTGGCCTGTGCCGGGTGTTTTCATATCAGCCGGGGGGAGAATCCTGTCTGGTGGGAGGGGCCGTCTATGGTATTTAAATATTAAATTTATGTGGTGTATATATATTATTGCCAACTCTGGTGCAGTGCATGGCATAATATTAAGATAATTGCAGTTGAACTGGGTGTGTTGGCTTCTTTGCCTGTCCGGGGGGGATGGCGAGGGGGCCCAACTCTTTGAATCCGGGCTTTTGTTTGGTATTTTTTTCGCAGATAGTTGTTTTTACAGAGGAATCTCTTTCCTGATACGTATTCTGTGTACGGTACAGGTATCCGGGATTGTGCCTCAGAGTGACGGACTGAAGAAAATTATTCCTTATAATGCCTGAAATGGCCGATGTTTGATTAAAAGTGGATAATATTTGGGATATGATAGTTTTATCCTCCCTTCCGGGTGTCTTCAGGGAGATCAAAGTATTAATACTATCCCCTCCAGAGGAATGGTGATGAAACATGAGAGCTACCTGAGTTCTCTGACCAATGCGAAGATCCTCATAGTAGAGGATGAAGTCATCATCGCAATGGCTCTCGAAGATTCAGTCCATGACTTTGGGTACCTGGTTGCAGGGCGTGCAACGACAGGGCAGCGGGCAATTGATCTTGCCATGGAGACGCAACCGGATCTTGCCCTCATTGACATCCGTCTGGATGGGGATATGGATGGCATTGAAGCGGCAGAGAAGATCTTCGGACGCCTGAAGATCCCGGTGATATTTCTCACTGCCTACTCAGATGAGGAGACGCTCTCGCGGGCAATAAAGACAAATCCGTATGGGTATCTGATAAAACCAATCCGCCCGCGTGAACTCTATACAACCATTGAGACGTCCATCTACAAACACCGGGCAGTCGTGGCAGAGGAAGCCCGTGTTGCCTGCCTCTCTGCTGTCACCAGCAAACTGGAAAACCCGGTGGAGCAGGTAAAGGCCAGTCTGAATGGCCTCGTCTCGAGCATACAGAAAGGTACCATGGACCTGGACGATGTGGAAGTCATCCTGCATGCACAGGTTGATGAACTTGAACGGGTCAGGGCGGATCTTCGCGAACTCAATGATACCATATTCCGGGCCTGACGCCTCCCTTTTGGCCTGCCGGTATCACTATTTATTTTGAAGAGCCGGAGGGAAGGTACATGCAGGAATTATATGGCAGACAGAACAGAGATGCCGGCGTATGAGGTTCGGGTGTATGAACCTGAATACCCGCTGAATCTGGACGTTACCCTCTCCTGCGGGCAGCTCTTCCGATGGAGGAAGCGGGATGATACCTGGCAGGGAGTGGTCGGTGGCACACTCATCACCCTTCGCCAGGAAGGGGGGAAGCTGCACTTTACCGGCTGTTCTGAAGCATTTCTTATCTCGTATCTGCACCTTGACTGCGCCCATGAGGACATTGTATCCGGATTCTGCCGTGATGCTCATATCACGGATGCCGTCTGCCGCACCGGTGGTCTGCGAATCGTCCGGCAGGATCCGTGGGAATGCCTTGTTTCGTATCTCTGTGCCCAGAATGCGAATATTCCGTTCATCACCCGGATGATCGAGAATCTGTGCCGGGCCGCAGGGACACCAATTACGGCACCCGACGGGTCAGTCTGGTATTCATTCCCCACACCGGATGCCCTCTCTGCCCTCACCCTTGAAGAGAAACAGGGGTGTTCCCTCGGATACCGGGCGCCCTATATTCACAAAACCGCCGCTGCCATCGCCGCGGACTCCGGATGGGCTGACCGTATCCGGGGTTTACCCTTTGAAGAGGCGCGCAGGGCACTGATGGTCTATCCCGGCATCGGCCCGAAGGTGGCAGACTGTGTACTCCTCTTCGGCTTCCAGAAGTATGAGTCCTTTCCGGTGGATGTCTGGATGCGGATGATCATGCACCGTCTCTATGGCATCGGCAATCCGGATTCTTCTCTTACACCGGCAGAATACGAGCGAATACGCCGGTTCGCACAGGAACATTTCGGTCCGTATGCAGGCTATGCACAGGAGTATCTCTTTGCTGTCCGCGAATCCTATGCAGACGATAAATTCTGAGGCAATGGCCTTATAATAGCCAGGAAAATGTTTAAAAAAAGTGTTTATGTGCCTGCCTTCCAGGAATGCAGGTATGTCTTCTGTTCTTCTGACAGTTCATCGATGGTGACGCCAAGGGATGTCAGTTTGAGATGTGCGACCGTTGCGTCAATTTCGTATGGCACTTCATAGACGCCGCCCGTGAGGTTGCCGCCGTTTTTATACATATATTCCGTGCAGAGTGCCTGCAGGGCAAAGGAGAGATCCATTACTTCCACCGGGTGGCCCATGCCCTTTGTGGTTGCAAGGTTCACCAGTCGTCCTTCTGCAAGCACACTGATGCGGTTGCCGTTCACAAGATACGTGTCGATGCTGTCCCGTGTCTCTTTGGCCTCGGCATGTTCTTCCAGCCATGGGATCTCAATTTCTACGTTGAAGTGGCCGGCGTTTGCGAGAATTGCGCCGGTTTTCATCAGGGGGAAGTGCTCGCCTGTGATGATAGAGGTGTTGCCGGTCGTCGTCACAAAGATTTCACCGAGGGCAGCTGCCTCTTTCATGGTCATGACGTGGTAGCCGTCCATGTGTGCTTCAAGGGCACGGCGGGGGTCTACTTCGGTGACAATGACCTTTGCACCAAGACCGTGTGCCATCCGGGACAGTCCGCGGCCGCAATAGCCGTATCCTGCCACCACAAACCACTTGCCGCCGATGAGGGTGTTGGTGGTGATCATGATGGAGGAAAGAGCGCTCTCCCCGGTGCCGTGGATATTGTCAAATGAGCGTTTCATCGGGGTGTCGTTCACTGCGATGACCGGAAACTCAAGGGCACCTTCGTCTGCCATTGCCCGCAGGCGCTGGATGCCGGTGGTGGTCTCCTCACATCCGCCGATGATGCTCTCGAGGAGGTCGCGGCGTAGCGTGTGAATCCGGTGGATGAGGTCCATGCCGTCATCAATGGTGATATTCGGGGATGCATCGAGGACTTTGTCCATCGCAGCATAATATTCGTCCACTCCGCACCCGCGTGTAGCGTAGCAGTATACGCCGGGCACCCGTCCGAGTGCCTGTGCCACATCGTCCTGTGTGGAGAGGGGGTTGCACCCGGTGATGTGCACCTCTGCCCCGCCGGCGGCCATTGTCTCAACAAGGACCGCAGTCTTTGCCTCCACGTGGAGTGCCATGCCGACAGTCGCGCCGGCAAGCGGCTGTTCTTTTTCAAACCGCTTACGAATCTCTGCGAGGACCGGCATGTACTGCCGTGCCCATCCCATCTTCAGTTCTCCTGAATCCATAGTCATCTTCACAATCCTGTCAATATCATATGTTATGGCGGTTTAAGGGACTTTTTATCATGCTGAACGGGAGTGGTGGGGAGATGAGATGCAGTTATAGCCGGACTGATGAAAATCACTGCCACATCGATGGCAGACTGATACACAATTATCATTATACCCGCCGCACACACCATGTACCACGATGGCACTCACCAAACGTATCATTCCCTGTCTGGATTTAAAGGACGGCAGAGTTGTGAAAGGGGTTAATTTTCTTGGTCTGCGGGATGCCGGTGATCCGGTGGAACTGGCCGCCCGCTACAATGAGCAGGGTGCCGATGAGGTGGTATTTCTGGACATCACCGCATCAAAGGAAGCCCGCGGCATCATCATTGATGTGATTGAGCGTGCGGCAGACAAGCTCTTTTTGCCCCTCACCGTCGGCGGCGGCATCCGTTCCATCGACGACATCCGGGAGATTCTCCGGGCAGGTGCTGATAAGGTCAGTATCAACACCAGTGCGGTGCAGCACCCTGAACTCATCTCAGAAGGGGCCCTGATGTTTGGGTCGCAGTGCATTGTTGTCGCAATAGACGTGCGCAAAAACGATGAGATGCGTGAAGGTGCAACACCCATCACCATGCCGGACGGGTCAGTTGTCTGGTATGAAGTGGTCATCTACGGCGGCAGCCACCCGACGGGCATCGATGCAGTGGAATGGGCAAAAGAGGTCGAACGCCGTGGTGCGGGCGAGATTCTTCTGACGTCCATGGAGACAGACGGCGTAAAACAGGGATTTGATGTGGCGGTGACTGCGGCTGTATCCGATGCAGTCGGCATTCCGGTGATTGCAAGTGGTGGTGTAGGTACCTTTGAGCACTTCTATGACGGTTTTATGGTGGGCCATGCCGACGCCTGCCTTGCTGCAAGTGTCTTTCACTTCGGTGAGATGACGGTAAAAGAGGTAAAAGAGTATCTCAGAGACAGGGGCGTTCCTGTACGCATCTGAGATCTATTTCCATTGCACAGACCGGTGCGTCCAGTTCAAAGGCCCGGATGACATCCGGGTTTAATTCCCCGAATACCCCTGTCTTTTTTCCATCCACCATGATATCCGCCCGGCGTCCGGGAATGAATGCCGGATCTGCTGATTCCTCTATTTCACAGCGGATATGCATCTCCCGCATCAGGGCATCTGCACAGGCGTAAATTTCAGAAAAGTCTGCTTCTGTGTGAATACTCACCGCGGCCACCTTCTGGAAGGTTTCCCTTCCCTCCACGCAGTCACCGATGGCAAAGAGGCGCTGGGGCAGTTCACGGTGGTGGTTAATCTGGAGCGTCTCTACAAGCATCGGGAGAATATCGGTGCGCATGACCGTCTGCTCCTCTGAGATCGGGCGCTGCAGCCTCAGTACCCCGGGATTTGGTTCACGCTGCATTGCGGTGTAGAGCACCCGTTCGTTTGTGAGAGTGAAGGGCATCATCTCTAAAAATCCGAGACCTGCCATGATCTCACGAACGCCGTCCATAAGCACCATCACCGGATGGGGTTTTCCTGTGGTAAATGACTCCGGCAGGGCGGCATCGAAGTTCTCGAAGCCGTAGGAGATTGCCACATCTTCAAAGATATCCCAGTCATGCATGATGTCAGCACGGTAGCAGGGCACCGTTACCTGCACCTGTTTCTCTCCGTCTGCGACAGCCCCAAACCGCATGACCCTGAGATGGGCGGCCATCTCCTCTGCGGAAAGGGATATGCCTAAGAGGCGGCAGCACTCGTCCACACTGACGGTGCGAACAGAGGGTGCGAGGGAGGGCATTGGTGTGCCGTCCACGTCCACACTCTCGATGGTGGCACCGGCATCCGCAAGGGCGGTGCAGATGTTGTTGACCGCGATCATCACGGCTTTTATCTCGGTTCCCGTGCAGTCGAGAAGGATATTCTTCGTTGCGGTTGTCACCTTTGTGCGTTCCCCGTTGATGATAGGCGGGAAGGAGAGGACATTGTCCTCTGCGTCCGTGATGAGCGGGAAACGCTCGCAGTCCCGGACGAGGTGGGCATAATCCACGCCTTTCGGGTGACGGTCGAGGATCTCCTCCATCGTCATCTCTTCGGTAAAGTCGAGGGGCACGAAGGCACGGTCACGCGGTGCTGCCTGGTAGTAAAACGGCGGTGTGACGGTGTCGAGGTCATGCACGCCGATTGCCACCTTGCCGCGGCCCCTGCCGACTGCCCAGTGCAGGGCTTCCTGCAGGCCCATAAGGCTCTCGATGGCCTCTTCGGTTAACGAGACATTGCGGATGACAGCAGACCCGAGGAAGGGCCGAATCGTTGCAAGGCCGGGGTCAACCCGGAAGCTGATGCCGGAGGGGGTCACGGGATAGTCATTGATACCTTCTCTGAGTCCCAGAAATCCCTGCATCGCCCGTGCAACACCTTCGGTGGAGAAGAGGTCAGGCCGGTCGGGGAAGAACTCCACATCGATATGATCCTCTTCGATGCGTTCAATGTCGGCACCGATCATCGGCACCCGATTGATGATGGTATCACGGTCTGTGCCAGTCAGTGTCTCCAGGTATTCATACGGCAGTTTGATGATTGGCATTAGTCTCTCCCTCCCTGCATCATGGGTGTATCACGTATCCAGTCCACGTCACTGCGATAGAGCTGACGCAGGTCTCGCAGTCCCATCTTCAGCATGGCAACACGGGATACGCCGAGTCCCCAGGCAAGCACCGGGTATTTCACGCCCCATGGGTCGGTGACTTCCTCGCGGAAAATGCCTGCTCCGCCGAGTTCAACCCAGCCGAGGCCGTCTACGTAGACTTCCGGTTCAACCGAGGGTTCGGTGTAGGGGAAGTAGGCCGGACGGAAACGTACGTTCTCGAATCCCATTCTGCCGTAGAATTCCTTTAAAAATCCCATGAGGTGGCGGAATGAGACGTCTTTGTCCATCACAATACCCTCGAGCTGCTCAAACTCCGGAGTATGGGTGGGGTCTATGGCCTCACGCCGGTATACCCTGCCGATGCAGAAGGCCTTCACCGATTCATCGGGATGATCCTTCAGGTACTGGATGGAAAGGCCGGTGGTATGGGTCCGCAGCACATTGGTCTGTGCCTTTGCAGGGTCCCAGATGCCCCCCCATCCGACAGATGAGGTGGTCCCACCGTGTTCGTGGATGTCACGAACCCGCTCCCAGCCCTCCGGCAGGGGTGTGGTGCCGTCTAAAAAGAAGGTGTCCTGCATCTCCCGTGCCGGGTGGTCCTGTGGCTGGAAGAGGGCGTCAAAGTTCCAGAACGAACTCTGCACCACATCCCCATACATCTCAACAAATCCCATCTCCAGAAGCACACTGCGCATCTCATCTATCAGGCGCTGGTAGGGGTGAATCTTACCGGGAATGATCCGCTTTGGCAATTTATCTACGCTGTATCGCCGGAGGTTCAGGTTTTTCCAGTCACCGGAGAGAATCTGTTCACGGGTAAGGGTACCAACCTCTTCTCTCAGGTCAAGACCTCCTTTAACAAGTTCCTGTCCGGCGGCGGTAATTGCAATCGTGTAGGCGGTGGTCTCGGTCTCTTCTGCAAGGCCGCGTTTGACGAGTTCCGGCACACCTTCCCTGTTTGCGTCAGGGTCACGGAGCGCCACTTCATCTGCGCCTTCCGGTGCGTCGCCGGTCTTTTTTACCAGCCCTTTTTCGATGGTGACCCAGCCCTTCTTCTTCATCCAGCCGATGGCAATGCGGGCGAGCGGGTGCGCCTGCATGTCTTTCATGCTGATTTCATTCTGGAACGAGGCATAGACCTGTCGTTCCGGGAGACCGAGAGTGGCATACTGTTCCCCTTCTGTGGTAAGGGTGTAGCTGACGGTGATGGTCCGGTCAAGGGTGGCAATGCCCTTTTCTGCACAGAGGTGGGCAAACTGGACCACAGCTGCTGCGGTTGTGTTCAGTTCTCCGGCAATTATCTCTGGTGTGGCCTCTTTTATGGTGTTTAACACCACCATCAGGCGTTTTTCATTATATGTCAGTTCCGCCATTATCGCTCATCCACCTTATGTTCCACTTCATCCATCCGTTCTTTAAAATCAGAGAGGAATTCTTTGACCCGTTCGTATGTTGCCTTTTTGCAGGTGCCGCACATCAGTTCACCGGCTTTGCATGCCCGGCAGATCTCTGTTAATTCATCATCGTCTTCCACCATGTGGAAGAGGTTGAGGAGATAGACTGAGCACTTCTCCGGTTCACCGCCAAGACGTTGCTGTTCTTCAAGGGTCATCCGGCCGCCGGTGAGGGCGCCCATGATCTTCTTTTTGACCGCTTTCTCTGTATCGCAGAACCCGATAAAGCTCTCAGGGACACTCGATGACATCTTGCCACCCTGCAGGCCCTGCATGAAGTAGTGGTAGGTGGAAGACGGGGTGTAAAATCCGTATCCGCCGAATTCAATCTCGATGGTGCGGACTGTTGCATCCACGTCGGAAAGACTGCCGCCTTTGATGTCAACGTGCCCCTCGTATTTCTTTGAACCGGGGAATGCCTTGTGCACGGCTGTGAGGGCACCTTCAGGTGCGTTTTTGGACCGGACACTCACATGTCCGTCCCGCTTCTCGACGGTGAAGAAACGCAGTTTGTATGCGACATCACGGGTGAGACGGATGTGGGGGTCCTGGTCAATCCCCACCGGGACGATGGTGGGTGCAGGACCATCTGCTATCTGCGGGAAGAGAATGTCTGCAACCTGCGTTGCGACACTCATTGCATGTGCGATGGCGGTCTCCTGCCCGAACCCGTATATTGCCTGCATATCGGAGAAGTTCATTTTGATGGCCGCTTCAAAGGCGAGGTCTTTGAGGCGGTTATTGGTGCTCTGGTAGTAGGTATTTCCCTCGTATCCCAGTGCATAGAGGCAGGAAAGGTACTCCCTGCCGTATTCGTTGCATTTGTCCCATGAGATATTGCGCACAGCGTGTGCCTCACGGTCAGCGACTGCCACATACCCGTTTCCACCCTGCTGCACATGCCAGACAACCTCCTTCATCACCATCAGGTGACCAAGGTGGGGATGCCCGGACGGCATAAACCCGGTCAGGACATGAAAGGGTGTCCCATTGTTCATGGCATCAGCTATCGGGCGGTAGTCACGGTGCCCGATCACAATGCCCCGGCGCATAAACGCCGGTGGGTTGCGGATTTCCGGGAGCATGGGCTCAATCGGTTCGATTCCAAACTCTGTGAAGAGTTTATCCGTGTCGATGGACTGGTTTGCAGACCATGGGTTAATCTCCGACTGCATAGAAACAGATCACTCACAATTTGATTCGCGCAAATTCAACGAATTCAATACCATTTTGTTCGGCACATGCAAAAAGCATCTTCTTTCTCACGCTGTGTGCAAGCCTCACCGAACGTGAGATCACACTCATAGGGAGGGACGCATCGGGGGGGAGGGCATGAACCAGCAGTTCGGAATGCTTCTTCTCTCCTGAGTAGACACGGAAGTGGTGGCCGAATTTGTAGGCAGTACGGGGGAGATGGCCACGGGTGCGCAGGTATGCATAGACCTGAGACTTCTCTTTCCATTCTGCATCTTCTTTCGGGATATCCTTCCGGATGGCTGTTCCGTTCTCATCTCCTGTTATGGTGAGGCACCCTGTGTCAAGCAGATAGAGGGTCTCCATGGGGGAGAGCATCAGGTGTGCGGCGTCAAGTTTTGTGCCAAACCAGAGGGGGTCAGGGAATGCCCCGGTGTTCTGCGTGATGACGGAATTTCCGGCACGGATGGCGGTTACCTGTGGGATGTCCGGTGCCGGGCCTGCTTCCTTCAGGAGGTCGGTCTTTACATCATAGTAGGTGAGTTCGTCTTCGTCGTCAACTGCGGCGAGGACAAACTGTTTGCGCATATGCACCGCTGATTCCACTTCGCCTGCGAGGTCACGGAAGGTGATGAGGTCACGCTCTGAGAGCACACGGATGAGATAATTTGTTCTCCCTGTGCCGGGTCTCTCTCCCCGCCGGAATACGCGGAAGTCATGAGGGCCGGGCAGAATAACATAGCCTCTTTCCCGCATATCCCGATAGACCAGAAACCGCCGCATAAACCCGGGCAGGGATGAGAATTTGGTGATAAGTGATTCAAAACTCTCATCTGTGACGGATATCTTCTTTTTCAGCACCAGATAGAGGCCTTCTTCCGGAGATAGCGTGAGCCCCTCTTCTGTCTTCCGGCCATACCCGCTCTGGTCATACAGGGCATGTCCGTCCTTTCCGAGCACCACCATGGTGCCGTCCCGTCTCGCCTTCACTGCCAGTAAAATTGGGGATGATATCTTAAATATAGTTGGGCAGGGATGCATTTACGAGACCGGTATCTCCTGCTCCTCTCCTGCTATCTTCCGGACGCATGCAATATTTCCGCGATCGTCCCGGCGATCGTCTACCGGTGTCTCACAGATGAACGGGAGGCCGTGCAGCGCTGGATGGGTGACCACTGACCGGATGCCTTCCATGCCGATGTTCCCGAGGCCGATGTGTTCATGGCGGTCACGCCTTCCATTGAGTTCGGATATGGTGTCGTTGAGGTGGATGACCTTCAGGTGGGAGAGACCGATTGCTGCGTCAAAGTTCCTGATGGCTGCGTTTGTTGTATCCACCGTTCTGAGGTCATAGCCTGCCGCAAATGCGTGGCAGGTGTCAAAACAGATGCCGACCGGTCCGTGCCTGCCCACTCCTTCCATGATGGCGGCTATTTCCTCAAAGGTGGTGCCGATGCTGTTTTTTGTCCCTGCCGTATTCTCGAGGAGAATCATCACCTCGCCTTCAGAGGCTGCTGCTCCCTTGCCGATGGCTGTTATGGCCCGTTCCCGTGCCTCATCGGCGCCGCTCCCAAGGCTGCTGCCCAGGTGGGTGACAAGATA
>Ga0075124_10000585_pt1 | contig 16803 bp, 24 predicted proteins | sample AntAceMetag02UKS_FD_69809 | JGI IMG/M metagenome (GOLD analysis project Ga0075124, IMG submission 69809) | Saline lake microbial communities from Ace Lake, Antarctica - Antarctic Ace Lake Metagenome 02UKS | ecosystem: Environmental > Aquatic > Non-marine Saline and Alkaline > Saline | place... | reverse complement strand
CCGACAGGTTTGCCAAAACCACCTTGCCGGGTGCGATTTCCCGAGTGCTAAGGGAAACGATTCTCCGCTCCCTTCCGCACGGACTCAAGCAGGCGTATAAGGCCAAGGCATACGAAATCTTCGGCAAGAAATACACGCCCGAGGAGTGCAGGAGGCTCTGGCCGAAAATGGTTGCTGGTTTTGAGGAGCTCGGCGTCGATGCAGAGCAACTCGGTATTATCACCGGGAAACCGGACGGCAAGAAAATGACGGCGCGGGACTATATGAAGGCGCAGACCATATTCCGGCAACTCAAATCCGGAGAGACCGTGCTGGCGGAACTGGTGTCAGACCCACTCGAGGCGACGAAGGCATCGCTCGCCAAAGAGTTGGCGGACGACCCATTCAGCGAGGGCAGGCACACGACGAGAAAGAAGAAACCCGCACCAGCACCCGAGGCGAACAACGAGATGGCGGCATGGGCTGCCGGGGGTGCCCCAGGAGCGCCTGCAAAGGCGGATGGCGACCAGGAGGTCGCGAAGCCGGCGACTGCCGCCACAGCGCCGAAATCTGCGCCTCCTGCACAGCCGGTTGAGGAGCCGGCAGTATCTGTAGCACCGGCCGCATCGGTAACACCTGCGAAACCGGCAGGTTACTCACTGGCAGAACTTGCAGACGAGGACGGCGAAGCTGCGATGCTCGACTTCGTGGCAGATGTGACCTCGAACCTCAATGCGCCGGGCGTCACCGACAAACGACGCGAGGAGTGCCAGAATATCCTGAGGCTGGTCGACGAGGGCGGAAACGCGAAGGTGCTTCACAAACTCTGCCAGGACGGAAATGCCGACATGGGCCTGCCGCTCTGGAGGCAGGGACTGAAGGCGCTCAGGGAGGTCCGGGGCGCGTTGGAGAAATTCAGCAAGTAGGAAGGAGTTATGGATGAGGTACGAAGTGGTTAGCGTTGCGGACGCGAAGGCGAAAGGTCTTCCTGGGTCGGAAGACATAGAGGACAAGGATGATTGCAGGAGTATCCTGTATCGCATTGACGATGGTGGTGTTTACCACTATTTTCACTGCGATGGCGGCGAACCGGAGGACAACTGGTTCTTCCGCGACTGGTCGTGGGTGCCGGATGAGCTCAACAAGCTTGCGGCAATGATTCCCGTCGAGTCGAAGGACAAAAACCCCGAGCATGAGAAGCCCTTATAGGAGCTGGCGCGCTGGAGAAAGAACGCTCTCGACACGAGAGAGAAAGGATTGGTGAAGTTGTGGCCAAGAAGAAACAGAAGGGACAGGGCGCGCTCGATGGTGTCTATCCCAAAATCAAGAGCAAGGAGCTCGTCACCAAGCTGGAGCGGATGTTTGCTACAGAGCAGGCGGCGAAAGAACACGGCGAGTCGAAGGCGGCGGTAAAGGAGGCCGTCAAGGCATTCGTCCTGGGATTAAGCACAGAGGAGCAGGCAGGCGGGATTGTAAAAATAGGACGCCATGCAATCCCGTTTACCGTGTCGGAAACGGCGAAGGCGCACGTGGAGTTCGAGCGCATCGCAGCCACGAAAGTGCGCATCAAACTGGATGCCGATGTCGAACCGGACGAGGGCAATACAGAGAACGATTAGCCCGCGAGGGCCCTGGGGCGTGGGTGCGGCTATGACAGACGGCCGCATCGCGCCTAGGCAATGAAAGGAAAGAAGGGTAATGAGAATATTGAAATTGAGTGCAGTCAACTTCAAGCGGCTGAAAGAGGTCGAGATCCGTCTGGACCCGAAAGCCAACATGCTGATTATCGGCGGACGCAACGAGCAGGGCAAATCGTCCCTGCTTGACGCTGCTGAGTTCCTGTTCTGTGGAGGGAAAAGCAAACCCAAAGGAGCCATCCGGCGTGGTGCGAAATCATCGCAAGTCGTCGGCGAGACGGAAGACCTGATTATCTCAAGAAACATCACAGCGAAGACAGACAAGCTGGAGGTGAAAAATCGCGAGGGCGCGGTGTTCTCCTCTCCGCAGAAGATGCTCGATAAGCTGGTCGGGCCGCTCAGCTTTGATCCGCTGGCATTTGTGCGACTCGGCGAAACGGCAAGCGGGTGCCGGCGGCAGGCGGAGATTTTGCGCGGGCTCGTGGGACTGGATTTCGCGGCGATAGACGGAAAGCGCAAGGGGTTGTACGACAGACGAACTGAAACGAATCGCAAGATCAAGGAGCTCGAAGCCATCAGAGGCACTTTCCGCTCAGTCCCGGACGACACACCGGAGGAGGAAGTTGGGCTGAAGGACATCATGGCGGAGCTGGACGTTGCGCAGAAGGCAAATCGGGCCATCGCAGAAGTCGAGCGTCAGGGGAGCGCAGACGAGGACGCGAGGGACGAGATGGAGGAAGTAATCGCCCTGCGAGAGAAGGCGCTTGCGGCCATGAAATCGGACCTCAATGGAATTATCCAGCGCATCACGAACAATCGTACTGCCCGGGCGGAAATGCGCAAGGTCGACGAAACCTCTATCCGACAGCGCGCGGAAGACATAGAGATCATCAACCAGCACGTGCGAGCCAAGAAGAGCAACGCAGAAGCTGCTACGAAACTTAGCCAGGTACGGGCCGAAGCGGAAGGGCTGTCAAACGAAATCGCAGGCATCGACGCGGAGAAAGAATCGGTGCTCGCGGCGGCGAAGATGCCCATCGAGGGCTTGAGCTTCGATGAGGAGGGCGTGACATATAAGGAGACGGCGTTTGAGGAGTGCTCGCAGGCAGAACAGCTTCGTGTCAGTGTGGCCGTTGGGTTGGCCGAGAATCCTGAATTGCGGGTGATGGCAATCCGGGACGGCAGCCTGCTTGACGACACCAGCCTGCAACTCCTTGACGAGTTGGCAGAGGAGCACGACGCGTATCTGTGGATAGAGCGCGTAGGGAAAAACAAACAGGAGATGAACGTCATAATCGAGGATGGCTTAGTGGAATTCGCAAAATGATTGCACATCTTTATTTTGCGACTAATTTCAGATTTAAGTTGATATTCCGTTCAAACGCATTAGAACATGAGCGGCTAAGAGGTACTAAAATGAAAGCAATCAAAAACCCCGCGAGACACGCATTATGCGTGTACCTCTTAGCCGAGACTCGCGGGGCTTTTATTTTAGGAGACCGCCTGATGGCAAAAGGGTATAAGCTCACAAAAGAGGCAAGGGAAAATATTCGGCAATCCAAACTTGGCAAAAAAAATCCCTTTTATGGCAAACGCCATTCTGTTGCAACTAAATTGAAAATGAGCCAAGCTCGCTCAGGTTCAAAAAATCACATGTTTGGCAAGCATCATCCAGAAGAAGTAAGAGAAAAAATCAGGCAGGCTCAGTTGGGTGAAAAAGGACATTTTTATGGACAGCAGCATACTGCCGAAGCGAAAAGGAAAATTTCAAAGGCTCACATAGGAAATAAATGGGCGTTGGGATATAAGCATACTGACGCATCTAAAGCAAAAATGAGTATAGCTCAAACGGGTAAAAGGAATCCGATGTTTGGCAAGGTTCTCAGCAAAGAACAAAAGGAAAAAATTAGCTGGCTGGGTAAACATCATAGCGAAGAAACCAAAGCTAAAATACGCATATCCCATTTAGGGGAAAAGAATTATATGTTTGGCAGGACCGGAGAAAAGCATCATAACTTTGGTAAATCTGTGAGTGAAAAGCAGAAGCAAAAACAAAGCGATGCGATGTCCGGTGAGAAGCATTGGGCTTTTGGAAAAAAGGGAAAGGACTGTCATAATTTCGGTAAGCATGCTAATGCAGAAACACGTGCAAAAATGAGTAAGTCACGCTCAGGTAAGCGAAATCCAATGTTTGGCGTGCATCGCTTCGGCAAAGAAAGCTCCAACTGGAAAGGTGGTAAATCATTTGAGCCGTATCCCGCTGAGTTCAATATAGCCCTCAAGAGGAGAATTAGGGAGAGAGATAATTATACCTGTCATATTTGTGGCAAGCAACGAAGTAAATGTGTGCACCATATAAACTATGACAAACAGGACAGTCGCGAAAACAACCTAATAACACTTTGTAACAAATGTCATTCCCGCACTAATTCAAATCGAGATTTCTGGTGTAATGTTTTGTTTACCACGCTCTTTTTGAGAAGGGAGGCTATTTAATGGCACCACTCTATATTGGCATCGATCCTGGGAAAACCGGAGCTATTGCATGGACCGGCAGCAAGACGGGCTGGCTGCCGGCGCCAATGATTTCAGGCAAGAAGAAAAACGAATACGACGTGAACGGGATGCGCGATATCATCGAGGAGCTGGTGCCCCAGGGCATCGCGTTTGCCGTCATCGAGCGCATCCACGTGATGCCGAAGATGGGGAAGTCTGCCGCGATGACATTCGGCCTCGGCTGGGGACTGTGGAGGATGGCCCTTGCGTTCGCCAAGATACCATGCCAGGTCGTCTCCGCCTCGAGTTGGCGCAAAGAAATACTGAGAGGGATGCCGGGCGATGATCCACATCAGAAGGCCATACTCGCGGCGGAGAACCTATTTCCAAACGTGAAGTTGACGGCAACCGACCGCGCGCGGAAACCTAACAGTGGCGCATGCGATGCGCTGTGCCTTTGTGAATACGCGCGGGTGGTCAGGACGTTCATGGAGGACGAGAAGTGAAAAAGCCCCCGCACGACTGCAAATACTTTTATAGTAACAAGAAAAGGCGAATGGGATGTCTCTTCCACGGGTTTATGTGGTGCTTAGAAACCAAGCAGGCAGATGCAGAGAGATGCATGGGATATAAATCAACCATCAAGTGCAAGGGAGGAGGCAAGCACAATGACGAAAAAGCAACCACAGAAACCGTTCACTGAATCGCAGAAGAAGGGCGTCGAGGAAATAAAGACACTCATCGCCAAGGCGTACAAACCGCTTAGGCGGAATATGGACCGACTGCACAAGGACAAGATGGCGGAGGCCCGACCACTGGAAAGGGAGCTCGCGGAAATCAATGATAAATATGATGTCCTCATCCTCCCGCTCCAGGAGCAGATTGCGGAGCAGCGCAAAAAGATAGTTGACCTCCTGACGAAACATTTTGGAAGGCAGTCGATTGTCGTAATCGGAAACCTGAAAGTCTGCCGCCAAAACTTCGTCGAGATGGAGGTGCACCAACCAGAGCTGCTCCTGGCCGCGCTTGATGCAATCGGCAAGGGCGACCTGGTGACTTACGAGTTCACGATTTCGCCCATCGCCAAGCTACTCAGGGATGGCAAGCTGGGCGATATTGGCCCTGAGATTGTCGAGTACAAGGATAAATTTGGGCTGCAAGTCCGGAGGATAAAAAAGGATGCAACGAGGAAAACATCGCCGCGGAAGTCCTGAGAACGCCCTTCTCAAACGCAAGGCATTCCGGTTGCGGATGGCGGGCGAGACACAAGCGGATATCGCGAAGAAGGTGGGCGTCTCTGTTGCCAAGATATCGAAGTGGGAGCGTGGCTGGATAGACAGCAAGGGCCGCAAACACGCAGGCTGGAAAGAAGAGATGACCCGCATACTGGACGAGCAGGAAAAGGCAGAATACACGGAGGGGCTGGCTGTCAAGCAAAAACGCATTGAGACATACGACCGTCTGGCACAGATGGCTATCAAGAAGATCGAGCGGGACTTCCCCGGCATCGTAGCCAAGACGCCGGCGGACGCAGCGACGCTGATAAACGAAGTGCGGAAGTTGGGCCTGGCCATCGCAAAAGAAAAGGACGAGCTCCCCCGGCCTGGTGCGCGCGGCGCGCAGACGAACATCACGATGATCAAGAATGACTTCACGCTACAGGAGTTTTCTGACAGGTTCGAGCAGCGGACGCGAATCGCGGAGGCGAAGGTCGTGAAGGTCGTGAAGGCGGTGGAGCCTGGCGAGGAAGCAAAAGATGCGGAGGTGAAAATATGAGTTGTCGGGCAGGACGATGGGCGGCTGGGCACAACCTGCATGGCAGTGTACGCGGGCCAATAGCATCGAAGTTGAAGGTCCGTTTTAATGAACTCATCTGCCCGCCACACAGCGGCGCATTTTACAGCCTGCATACGGCCGTGGCATTTGAAGTTTTCCGCTGGATGATGCTGACGGGAGACCCGTACAGGACGAAGGACTATCCACAATCTGGTGTAAGGGAATTCCTCGGGAACCATGTCGGATGTGTGAATTGCCGTGGCGTGGATGGATTCAGCGATAACTGGAAGCAGGACTTACGCGCCCGCTTCTTATCGGCATTGTTGGACCCAGACGCGACGGGCGTGGTCCGGCAGTGGCGACACGACTACAAGATACAAGTCGGGGCAAGCAGGATGATTCCAGTGCGGTACCGCAAGCCGATGTTCTCCGATGGGATTTCGTCTTCCAACTGCGAACTGCTCCTTGATAGGATATTGAAGGACGCTCCTGGGGGCAGGCTTAAAAAGCAACTGAACAAATATCATGCCGATGCAAATCATGTGCAAGCTGTAATTCTCGTCCCGTCCCTGTATTACAAGAAATGGGTCTTTGTGATGCACTACGGAGCTAAGAACGATTGCTCTTCGTGGGCGCAAACAATAACCATCCAGGGCAACGACGAACTGTTTACGGATTTCCTACTTCGGACGGCACTGAAGCTGCAGGATGTGTACATCGATAACCGCACCTGGAAAACCCACATACGCGACGTATGTGGGGACGTGTCGTTTGATGAACTACGAAAGGTTACAGGAGGCGCAAGTTGACATCTAAAGAAGAACAAATCAAGCAGTGGCTCACTACGACGAGCGGCTTCGTCGAGGGCTTGATGAGCATCGAGGATCTGCCCGCGAAGCTCGCCGATTATCAAATTCGACTCATGCGTGATCCCAGGAAGTTTCGGGTGATAGAGAAGGCCCGCGGCGTCGGGTTCTCCTTCGGCTGCGCGGCCGAGGCACTGGCGAAGGCGCACCTCAAGAAAAACTACACCGCTATTTTCGTCTCCATGAACTTGGAGGAGGCGATTGAGAAAATCCGCTATGCCAACCTGCTCTATGAATCCATGCCGCTTCGCTGGCGCAAGAAGAAGGTCGTAGACAACAAGATGACCATCGAGTTTGAGGATGCCTCCGGCAGGAACCGCGCGCGTCTAATCTCGCATCCCTGCAAGGACCCGCGTGGCAAGCACAATGCGGATGTCTACCTGGACGAGTTCGCTCACTATGGAGGCAAGCAGCGCCCGATCTACGTGGCAGCAGTGCCCATTGTCTCCCGCGGCAACGGCCAACTTACCATCGGCTCAACGCCACTCGCCGCCGGCGACCTGTTCCACGACATCATAAAGCAGGAGCGCAAGAAGTATCCGATGTTCACGCGGCATGCCATCCCCTGGTGGCTCTGCACTGACCTCTGCGAGAATGTGGAGAAGGCAAGTATTGAAGCGCCGGGGCTTCCAACTTCGGAGCGGGTCCACAGGTTCGGCAAGGAAGTGCTGATTGATATCTTCTATTCCCTCGAGCCTGCCGACTTTCAGCAGGAATACGAGCTGCTCTACGCAGACGAAGCCACCTCGTATTTCCCATACGAATTACTCTTCTCCTGCTGCTCGGATAATCTCAAAGTTTCCGGCGGTGTCGAATCCCTGGTCTCGGATTGCTCAGGCGAATTCTACGCCGGCTTCGATGTGGGCCGCACGCGCAACAAATCCGAACTCATCGTCCTCGAGCGCGTCAAGAAGCGGCTCTACTACCGGTACGGCAAGGAGTTCGACAGGTCGAAGTTTAAGTACCAGGAGGAGTTCCTGCGCAAGATGCTCAAGCGATCCAAGCGCTTCAGGCGGCTGTGCATCGACAAGCATGGCATCGGCATGAACCTGGCGGAGAACCTGCACAGCGAATTCCGTTCGCGGGCCGAGGGCATCGCATTGTACGGCCAGATGAAGGAGTCGCTCGCGGTCGACACGCACATCACCTTCGAGAACGAAGCGATTGTAATCCCGCGCGACCGGCAACTGATGCAGCAGATCCATTCGATTAAGAAGACGGCAACGGAGGCGGGTTATTCTCGCTACGACACCGAGAGGAACGAGTCGCACCACGCAGACAAGATGTGGGCGCTGGCGCTTGCCATCCACGCGGCAGGTGGGCAGAAACGCAAGAGGAAGAAGAGGTCGATTGGTGTATCCATCGTGTAGCGGCCAGGAGCGGCCAGGAGCGCTCACGTTGGCGCGTGTGGGCTTGCAGGAGGCGAACTGGTGTATATGGTACAGGAGGAGGCAAGCAGTGAGATGTAAGCACTGCGATACGGAAATCAAGTCGTGGGATTGTGAGCGATGCCACAAGAGGGTAACTGACCAGTGCAAGCTGTGCCACGGCGAGCTGGTACACGATATAATTGTGCCGCAGTTCATGCGTCCGCAGTTCGGCGGCAAGAGCGACCCGGCATGGGCGGACGACGAGGACGCAGGTGGATATGGCGCGATTGCGCGGCGGGCAATGGAGGATGGATTATGACGAAGACGGAGAGTAAGGGGAAGGCGCTCGCGCGGAGCCTGCTCTACAGGATTCGCGGGCTACGCAAGGAACTGCCGGCCAAGGTCGAGAAGCCGAAGAAAGCGGAGGCGAAGCCGTGAACTGGACACACAGATGGCATGGCCGAAAGTACCTGCCGAAGCGCCACGGCCAGTTGTGCCGCGTCTTAGTCAAAGGCAAGGGCCGGGCGGCGCTGGTCGAGTTTGAACCGGACGGGTACCGAGCAAGAACCTCGATTGCGTGCTTGAGGCGATTGGAGAAGCAATGACGATTCCCAAACAAAAAGTCTTCCCACTAATTCTTGAAGAGAAGGAACGCGAGGCGATCGCCTTTATTCAAGAGCATGAGCCACCCGAAGGCTATGCACTTGCGTTCTCGGGAGGCAAGGACTCCGTAGTCATTTACGACCTCGCGGAGCGTTCTGGTGTCAACTTCCGCCCGCATTACTGCAACACCACAATCGACCCGCCAGCCGTGCACAAGTTCATCCGCAAGCACTATCCAGATGTGAAGTGGCTACGTAGTGAAAAGAGCTTTTGGCAGTGGTTTATGACAGCCAAGCGCCCAGAAAAGCCAAAGCCCAAAGGGCCTCCTTTGAGATTGAAGCGATGGTGCTGTGAATATCTGAAGGAACTGCCAGCCAAAAACGAAGGGGCGCATCTTTTGGAGGGCATAAGAGCAGGTGAATCAAACAAAAGGGCAAAACGTGGTCAGGTCAGTAAGCACTGCAATGCAAATCAAACAATATACGCGCCAATTTTCAACTGGTCAACTCAAGATGTATGGGCCTATATCCGCAAACACGACTTGCCTTACTTGTCACTTTACGAGAATGAGGGTTGCCGACGTGTGGGCTGTGTCATCTGTCCATTTCTCCGGCCCGTTGAAAAGCTACGCTCGCAGCGCGACTTCCCCGGCTTCTGGCGGCTACTCAAAATCTACTGTAACAAGCTCTATGACAAATACCACGACACGGTTGACTGGATAGGCCGGTTTCGGGACGGCAACGACATGTACGAATGGTGGCTCGCGGACATGAGTATAGACAAGTGGCTGGAGGAGCGATGAGCATAGCTGAAAAGCAGGTTGTCTTGAGCCTCTTCCCCGGCGCCGATTTATTCGGCAAGGCGTTCGAGTCACGGGGGTTCTGCGTGGTGCGCGGGCCGGAACTCCTGCTCGGCCAGGACATCCGCGATTTCCATGTCCCTCCCGGCAAGTTCGATGGCGTGATAGGCGGGCCGCCGTGTACTAAATTCTCGGTATGCCGCAACCGGAAACAAAGTCCGGATGCTGTTGATTTGATAAACGAATTCGCGCGGATAGTTGACGAGGCAAAGCCAAAGTGGATGGTTATGGAAAATGTGCGAGGCGCGAAAGACAGCCTTCACATTCGCAATGATTGGCTTGCGCGTACTGTGCGAGATTATGATTGCGGCGGCCTTACACATCGCATTAGAACGTTCTGGTTTTGGCCGGAGAGCGTTGCCGAAGTGATTGATGTGCCTGAAGTGAGAAGAGAATGGCCAGGGCCCCTGCACACTCTTTGCGCTTCTGATGGCAGGCGTGGAGTCAAGGGCGGCTGGCACGCACAGGGTTTTGCCGGGATAGGCATTCGCGCAGCTGCGGAAGTGCAGGGGTATCCTGAAATCGGCGAAGTTCTGCATGAATGCCGCAATAAGGGTATCAATAAGCATCTTGGCGTTCGCTATCTCGGCAACGGCGTGCCCCGCGCGATGGGCGAGTGGGTAGCTGACCAGGTGGTGAGATGGCTGGAGAAGCAAGGGGGCAAGTCATGACATTTTGGGATGTGATTACTTATGTGTTGGCAGGTTTAGCTGGCTGGTTAGCAGCTTGGTGGTTTGAGGGAAGAGGGGGCAAATGATGGCTAACAAGCAGTGGACGGTAGCGGAAATCGTGGCCGACTGGCTGAATGCGCACGAGTACGACGGGCTGTACTGCCCTGACTGCCCCGGTGGATGTTTCTGCGACATGGCCGAACTGGGCTTGATCTCTTGCGACGACGAACGTTCGTATAACTGCCGTCCAGGCTACAAGGTGCCTTGCGATTGCGGTGAGCACGCTTTCCACATCGTACCCGAGAAGAAGGATGTGAAACAATGAGTGACGATGACACGCCGGCGCGCAAGCTGCCACAAAGCCCGGAGACAGAGACGGCCCTTTTGGGGTCCTTGCTGTTTGACCCCACCGTAATTGGGGATGTGAGCGATGCCGTAAGTCCGGATGACTTCTATGTGCCGGCCAACCAGGTCGTGGCACAAGTTATATGGGACCTCTGGAGTAACGACGAGCCGATTGATCCCGCTATGATTTACAACGAACTCTGCAAACGAAAACAGGACTCGGTGGCGGGCGGGCACGAGGGTTTGATGCACCTTGTGGACGCGATGCCTGAAGCGAGCCACGCGGTGAACTACGCGAGGATCATCAAAAACAAAGCGCTGCTCCGGCAGTTGATTGCCATAAGCAGTGCGAACATCAAGAGCGCACTGGATCCACGCGCGGACGTGGAGGACGTGCTCGACGCCGCAGAAAGCGAGATCCTCAGACTCGGACACAGCGCGCAATCGGACGCCGTCCCGCTTCCTGTCCTGCTCACCACGGCCATCCGGCAGATTGACGAGATGCCACGGGGCAAGCCGATCATCTCTGGCCTGAGCACTGGATTCCCGGATATCGATGAGCTCATCTGTGGATTGCAAAAGAGCAACCTAATCATCCTCGCGGCCAGGCCGTCCCTCGGCAAGACCACGCTGGCGCTCAACATCGCAGAGCACGTCGCGCTTGAAGAAAATGTTCCTGTTGCAATCTTCAGCCTGGAGACTTCGGCTGATCAGATCGCCACGAATATTCTGTGCACGCACGCCCATGTTGATATTCAAAAGCTCCGCTCTGGCCACCTCGCCGACAAGGATTTTACCAAACTCGCGCTCGCCACTGGCGTCCTGCAGAATACGCCGGCCACGTTGTACATCGATGACTCGGGTAGTCTGACACCCTTCCAGCTCAAGACAAAGGCCAGGCGGCTCAAGACGAAGCACGGCATCGGCCTCATAATCGTTGACTACCTGCAACTCATGCACGCGAATAAAAAGAGCAGGGAACTGGAGATATCTTTCATCTCGCGGCACCTGAAATTATTGGCGAAGGAGCTCGACATCCCAATCCTCGCAGTCTCACAACTGAGCCGTAAAGCGGAAGACAGGAAGCGGCCGCAGCTGAGTGACCTACGTGAGAGTGGGGCGATCGAGCAGGACGCGGACGTGGTGTTCCTCCTCTACCGCCAGGACTACGGCAAGCCAGATGCGCCGAGCGCCTCGGTGACGGAATTGATCGTGGCCAAGCAGCGCCACGGGCCGACGGGAAAAGCCAGGCTACTCTTTCTTAAGAACTATTTGCAATTTGCCAACCTGGCAATCGAGGACGAGGACGGCGAAGCCGAGCAGAAGCTTTGGGATCAGGACGAGGACGGCAATCCACCATTTTGAAGGGGAAGGGACAGTTTGAATGACCGACTGGCGCGAACTATTCAGGTGCGGCAACCTGGTCTACGACGAACCGGACGGGCGCACGGGTGCCGGTTCATAGGGATAGACAATGACAGAGATTATTGTATGGGTGCTGTGGAGTGGTTAGAGGATGCGGAGGTACAATGATACCAGGGTGGCAATCGAAGGCGCTCCCGGTGGCACCGTTCAAGCCCACAGGCGCACGAGGAAGGACAGGATTGGAGGAGGTAAAATGACCGTATTCGCAGAACGCATTCAGGCGCACATCGACGATGGGAAAAGTATCTGTGAGGGGCTATCCAGCGAAGGGCCAGCTATAATCCGCAGGCTCCAGGACCGCGGCTCAGGCAAGCTAAGTCTGCGCACCCTGGCCGTCGCTGCCAAGCTCTCGCCGACGTATCTCAGCAAGATCCTTGCGGGCACGCAGGTCATCTCGAAGGGCGCGTATATGCGCCTCAGCGTAATAGAGACACAGTGGATTGAGCACGATGCGAAACAGAAAGGAGGCAGTGAGGCGAAGTGATGGCGGTGTGAATAGTGACAACGTTTTCCACAGGAGAAATGCGAAAATGGCAACGGGCACAATCAAGTGGTTCGATTCTGCAAAGGGATATGGGTTCATCGTCCCAGACGCCGGCGGCGATGACCTGTTTCTACACGTTACGAATATCGAGGAAAAGGGAGGTGACCCACAAGCCGGGGACCCGGTGCGATATGAAATCGGCGAGGGGCGCAATGGGATTGAGGCCAAGAATGTTGTCTATAATATTCTGATGGCGTGATTCGGGGGAGGCGGAGTGATACACGACGAGCTCATCAAGCGCGCCGTCCGCTGGCTCAAGCGGTCAAGAAAATCGGGTTATGGCTTGGGCATGTTGCGCTACTACCTAACTGCACCTGGACTGCTCAAGAATGCAACACTGCCGAAGTATTGGGGCGTCCTGGAATGCCACCCAACGCTCCTGCGCCGGGTGAAGATAGCGGTGCCGGTACCTAACGAGGACGTGGACTGGATAAGCGAGTGTGCGATTCTCGCGTCACAGTGGCCCTGGAAATCATGGAAGGAAGAGGAATGACGTACTTTCTACGACGCTGGTTGTGGGTATTCTTCGATATCGGAAATGCGGTTCTGGACATGGGGGTGAATCTATGAAACGAGTCTTTATTTGTTCTCCTTACAACGCGAAAACGGACGAGGAGCTGCAGGCAAACCTTGTCTATGCGCGCGAGCTGTGCCACGTAGCCATCAAAAATGACTGCGCGCCCTTCGCACCGCATCTCATTTACACGCAGTTCCTTGACGACAACGACCCTGTGGAGCGCAGCATGGGGGTTAGGGCTGGATGCATTTTTATGGAGTCATGCCAGGAACTGTGGATCGGCGTTGCGCGCGGGCTGAGCGAAAGCATGAAACTTGAAATCGGCTATGCTGCAAAATTCCTCGGCATTCCAATTTTTGGGGTAGCTTTCGGTCACCACGGCCTGGTCAAGTCAGAGCCGTTTCATTCAGGCGCATAGCTTGGGCGGGGGTGCCGGGAAAGTATCGGCCTCCGGCCAACCAGCGACGCACAGAGCACCGTGTACGTGAGGATCGACGACATTACATACTTCCATACTTCCACGCGCTGGTGCGGAAGTCGTGGCTGAGGATAGGCGGCAGATAGAGCAACTATTGAGTATTCCTTAATTATTCGACCGGATGGGGAGATACCGCTTGACACCGCCCTGGAGCACGATGTATGATGCCGGCGGCTGCAAACGGAAGGATGCGAAATGCCCAAGGAAAACTTAGCCCCACGAGTGACACGCCCGTGTGTCTCTTCCGTTTGCAGCGGCTCGTGGGGCTTATTCTATCAATAGGGGGAAACGATGGTTGGTAAGTCGGAAAGTGACCGTCGATTACTGGAGAACTGTAGGCTGGTTTATCTCTTGCTGAAGCGGCTTCATTGTAAGACTAAGATTGAAAAGTGGTTGTCGCTGTGGGAAGAGTTTGAAATAGGCACAATGGAATTTTTGAAGGAAGGGGCAGCCATCACAACGATGATGCAGCGGTTGGCCCGGAGAGAATTGCTGACTCAAAAACCGGGACAACGGAGTTTTGGCCGTCAAAAACCACTGTCGAGTTGTGAGCCGAGCCAAGAACAAGTGGATGCGTATGTAGAAAAACACTACGAGGAATTGATTAAGGAATTGCTTTTCTCGTCTGACGCTTCCTCCCACTGGACGGGGAAAACCTTTTCTGATATTTACGCTGTTCGTATCGCGAAGGAAGTTTTCAATGCAAAGGAGGACATCGCTCGACTGGTTGTGCAGTACGGTCTCGACCCGACACCGCTTAACGCCCTGCCCTCCATGTTTCGAGATAATTTCGGCAAATAAGAGTGAGGGAAATTATCGAAGATTCTGCTTGACTTGCCCCCAGGATGGCTTATGATGGCGGCGGAAACAGTGCGTGGAGGCTTCTTTTTATGCAAACAAAATCAGGCTTAGGGCCAGACACTTCGAGGGCTTCCTCTCGCTGTTTCCACCTGGCCCGGCCTGATTTTTTAGGAGATTGAGACATGGAACCGGAGAATGACGGAGAGGTACAATCGGTGGAAGACCAAAGAGCTGTTGCGTGGGAAAGAATGTACGATGCTTGGAGTGAAATTCAAATATGCGCACACGTTAACGGGTTTCTTCAGGGTTGCCACGAATGTCCCATGCGCCCCGTGCCCGGCCCAGTTTATTATTGTGATTTGCGCAGCAAGTTCTTTGCCCGGTCGGTAGAACTTATGGAAGTAGGCATCAAAAAGTCCAAGGAGGGAATGAGGGCACGCCAGAAAGGAGAAGGTTAGAAATGGCAAAAACACCTATTCTAAAGCCAGAGGAAATCGAGCTTGACACTTTATGGCGCGGGCAAATCGCCAAGTGGGAAATATATCAGAAAGAATTAGACAAGGAAAATTCTCGGTGGTTTATTAAAATCGCCGTTAAAAATCCCACAGAAACCATCCAATTTGAAACGATGTACGTCAGAGGCGTGTGGTGGGAAATAATACGGTTCTCCGGGGCCGGTAGGCGCAAGGGTTGGATAGTGGCTGGCGATAACCAACCATTATCAATAACAGCACTTGCGTTGTTTTTGAATACAGGCGCTGCCGAATTATTAAAAGCGATACGGAGGCTTTCTGAAACCAAAAGACTACTCTGTTATTCCTCTTCTGCGGAGTCTGATGTGGCCGTAATTTCTACTTATCCTGAAATATCCTCGGATATGCCAGATAACCCTGATTTACGCAATAAGAAAGAGATAGAGAAAGAGATAGAGAAAGAGATAGAGAAAGAGATAGAGAAAGAGAAGAAGAGAAAAGAGATAGAGAAAGAGAAGAAGAGAAAAGAGAATGAAGCGGCACGCCAAAAGGCGCGCCTTGTGTTTGATTATTATCTCTCGAAGGAACTCAAACAGTATCGGGTATTCAGCACTTGGGAGCCGAAGATAAAAACACGCTTAAAAAAATACTCCGTTGACGACCTGAAGCTCTGTATCGACAACATTGCGGCTTCGGAGTGGCATCGCGACAATGGCCAACACGGGCTCCAGCAGATAGTCGATTCTGACAAGCGGATAGAAAAGTGGCTCGTGTGGGAAAAACCGAAGGCAAACAGTACAGGGCAGCAATCCAATCGTCCGTCAAATCTTTACGTCGAAGGGAATGGTAATAACTATGCCGACAGAAAACCAGACGCCGAAGGATAAGCCGGAGCCGAAGCCCAATATCACTCCGTGTAACCTCTGCGGAACTCCGCTCGAGTATCACCTCCTGGACCGCTATACCTCCGCCGGGGAGCCGACACAGGTCCCCGTGTGGCATGAAGATGGCGTTATCTCCTGGACGGACCAGGATGGCATCCTCCGTGCCGCCTGCCCGAACACGTCCTGCCAGGCGCACGCCAAGGTCGTCACCGCGGACATACTCAAAGCCGGCCGACTCGCACTACTCAACACCCACGACTTCCAGGCATCGAGCCTTTACATCCCACCGCAATACCACGGCGCCGTCTTCGAGGACGCTCGGCCGCCCGCCGCCAAGGCTATCAAGGACTGGTTCGATGCGCCACGTCCCGGCATCCTCCTACTGTCAGGAATCACAGGAACGGGAAAGACACGCCAGCTTTACGCGATTCGGCGCGCAGCCTACCTCCACATTCACACCTCGCGCCTACTCCGCATCACCGACGCCATCCTCGAGCTCCAGGCACTGGCACGCGAATCCATGCGCGACCTGCAGTCCCACATCCACAACCTCGCCACCTTCCCCGGGTACCTCCTCTTCGACGACCTCGGCACCGAGAAAATCACAGACTACGCCCTCGCCACCTTCGGTCTCCTGATATCCTCCCGCGAAGAGTGGCAACGACCCACCGCCTTCTCCTCCAATCTCGCACTCCCCGCCATCGAGGCCACCTGGGGTTCCCGCATCGCCTCCCGACTCGCCGGCGGAACCATCGTTACCTTCACCGGCAAGGACCATCGAAAACGTAGATAATCACCCGCACACACAACACCTCTCCTCTCCTCAACGTCTATAGTAAGAGACTTAACATACTGTATAGTATACTAAGAGACTCTTACCGCGCACGCACACCCGCATACGCACGCGCGAGGCACGAGTGCATAAGAACCCCTGCAGTCACATTCTCTCACCCCCTCACACACTCCATGCACCTACTCTCACAGTTCTCACAGTTCTCACAGTTCTCTCACAGTTCGCTCACACCCCTCTCAGAACATTGTCAGACCCTCTCGTCATTCTCATGCTCTCCTCACCCTCT
>Ga0075124_10000584_pt1 | contig 16827 bp, 15 predicted proteins | sample AntAceMetag02UKS_FD_69809 | JGI IMG/M metagenome (GOLD analysis project Ga0075124, IMG submission 69809) | Saline lake microbial communities from Ace Lake, Antarctica - Antarctic Ace Lake Metagenome 02UKS | ecosystem: Environmental > Aquatic > Non-marine Saline and Alkaline > Saline | place... | reverse complement strand
AACAGTAACTGCTGATTTTGAAGACTATGATGCTACAGAAGTAGAATGGGATGGTTCAGATTGGATTATTGAGAACGATGATGGTGACGAAGTACCTGTTACATCATTAGACCTTAAAGATTCAGACTTCACTATTGAATTCACTGATGAAACAGAAATTTTTGTTGCTGGTATAAAGGTTACACCAGACGTTGTTGATGTTGACGGCGATGATGATGAAACTTTCACTGTTGGAAATGGAGCAATTGTTAGTGAACGTGATAGCTGGAAAGATGGAGACGATGATAAAGATTCAGTCACTATCTCAGTACCAGAAGAAACTGTCAAAGCAACTTTAATTGTAGAGTAAAATCTACATTTTTTTATTTTTTTTTTGATTTGATTAACATATAAAATAGAGAGAGATAATAACAATGAATGGAACAGTTAAATTTTTCAATAATGCTAAGGGATTTGGCTTCATCACTGGTGAAGACGGTAAAGACTATTTCGTACACATTACTAACATTAGTGATGGGTTAGAATTAAGAGACGATATGCCAGTATCATTTGAAGTAACAGATGGCGATAGAGGACCTAAAGCAACGAATGTAACAGAATAAGATATATAAATCACGGAGATGATAACCATGAATAAATTCGCAATTTCAAAGCGTAAAAAATGGTGGGACATCTGCAAATATTTCTATATAAAACGCTTATTGAAGCAACAATTCATCATTATTTGGGTCAATCGACCTAAGAAGAAGAAAAAGCAACGATAAGAGCATAGGACTTGCCTATGCAATTTTTTTTCTTAATAATTCTAAAAACGACGCATATAGGTCGATTCTAAGCCATTATAATTCTAAATAGGTACTAGTATGTGTCTAATAGAAAAAGTGTCTTAGAACGCAGGTATCTGCGTCTAAGAGCATAATATAAAAAGGTACTACTTCTTAACTACTGTAACTGGTGTTTTCTGGTATTTATTCCACAAAAAGTCAATTACTGTAGCTGATGCTGCGGTTAATATTGTTATTGCTTGGTCTGCGTTCATAAATGTAACGCCAATGCCAACTAACAATGTAGGAGTTGCAATTCTAATAATTGTTCCACCCAACTTCTGTAACTCAAATTTCTCTATTTTACCATCAGCCAATGAACTTTCTGCCCAACCAAGAACACTTCTTATAATTGGAAAGCCAAGACTGTAAAGTACTGTATCCCATGCCATTTTATTTTACCTCGTTTATTTATATAATATTGCCAGTGCTTTATACGCTGGACTTGGGTCTGTATCGACCGTTCTGTTTAATGTAACCTTTAATTTTAAAGAAGTACCAACAGTAGCGAAATTATGAATGGTTTCTACTCCCATCTTATAAACTTCATAAGTACTTCCACCATCATTACTTACTTCATAAACATCTTGAGTAGTGTCATAATTGTCATATTTTCTAACTTCACATTGTGTGACGTTAGCTGCCGTTGTATAAGTATCAAATGTTATTGTTCCTGTTGTCAGTCCGTCCCAAAGCTTTATACTTCCATCACTTGCTCTAGTAACATTACTTAAAGTTACACTATCATTATAATTGTATCTATCTTCAAAATTAGAAGAATAAGAACCTAACATACTATTTGGGTTGTTAAATCCAGATAAGAAACCATCATAGTTAATCTGAGGAATAAACAAGTCTATTAAAGCAGTAGAAGCCTTAGTAACCTCAATAGTAGTCTTTATATAAGACATAAAATCGTGAGTAATCTTTTTAGCAACAAAACTTCCATTTACATTACAAAAAGGTACAGATATGGTTATTTTTTCACCTGGATTTATAGTCTTAAGTCCTAAAGCAGAAAATCTACCAGAAGAAATAGCTGAAGAGTTTAAAGATAGTTGGTAATCAGCCATAGAATCAAGCTCGTCCATAGTATCAACACTATCATCGTTAATAATCTTATCTTTAATCCAAAGATTAGTCTGAGAGGCTGTATCACTCTTAGACTTGAAACGAATAACGTTATCACCTATAGTAGCACCATAAACATAAACTCTATTAAAAACTTCAGAGTTTTCAGTGCCGTAATCAGACATACTAAGCAAATTAACACCATACCCTATTGAACAATTTCCATTTGTAATAGCTTCTCTATTGAATATCTTGATTACCCAACCAGAATCATATTCTAAAAAACAATCTAATTCTACTATTTTACAAATATCCGTCATTACATTCCAACCTTTTCTATGCTCATAAGTAAGATTTATAGTATCTGTAGGCAAACCAGTTGCTGTATCACTCCAAGTAACTTCATCTAAACCATTATCATAAGTAGCTGTAACCCAAGCAGTACCATTCCAGTATTTAAGAGTAATATCGTCATAAAAATTATAGAATATACCACACAAAGCGGCACCTATAGTTGAAGCTCCTTCTACACCAGTAATAGTCTTATCTGCTAATTCTGGATATTGTCTACCATCTATATTAACTGTAAAACCAGAACCGTTTCTATAAGCGTATTTAACATCATCTATCTTAGCTCTAAAAATCTCTGTTGTAGCATCTGTGCTATCAGCATAAAAAATAATTGTTTCTCCACCATCAAAAAGATTAAGAAAAATACCATCATTATTAGATAATTCAACTGTGAAACTAGCTAACTTACCAGTAGCCTCTCTACTTATCTTAGCAGAAACAATGTAGTTATCAGCTATAGCACCACCGTAGCTATCTAAAACGGTGTAATCAGTACCACTATCGGCGGTAATTACTATCTTAGTGTAATCCTGATATGTGCCTGGAACAATAAAGTCTGAGCTTGGATTACTTAAATTTGTTATTGGCATTAACTAACATCTCCATCACATATATCAGCTTCTGAAGTGCATGACCTTAAATAAAAGTCAGGACTAAAAGATTGTGTAAAGCTTGAAGCACAATCATAGTTACCTAAAAGATAAAATTCTTCTGTACCGCCATCTGCTGTATCAGTATAAATATCAGTCCAAGTATCATTAACAACAGCTGTATATGAAACACCATCAGTGCCCCAATAAATATTAATACAAGCTTCGTCAATAACATATTTAAATGTTAAATTACTATTACCGTCTATATTAACAGCTGTTAAATCAAGAACAGGCGTTGTAGCTGTTTGTCCAAAAGGAGTGGTGTTTAAACTAACACTCCAAGGATAAAACTGTATGCCTGAAGCTCCAGCTGGTAAATCATAATCATAATCACTATAATAATTAGTTACTGTATTACTAGTTGTATAAGTCTCATCATCAGCAGTAAAATTAATAACGTCTGTACCGTAAAACAATAATGTGACATTAGAAACATTTAATGTTCCGTTTTGCTCTGATTCAAAACTAATAGTCGGATTACAATAATCAGTAGCACAGGTAATAGTAGATGAACCAAAAGTTATTTCGTTTGGAGTCTGAATACTGCTTAAATCAGATAATATTACTGTTCCTGGTGAGTAAGATTGAATTTCTATAGGAACCAAACAACTTCCATCAGTCTCTTTAACACACGTAGCGGCATAAGCAGTTATCGTACTAGCAAAATCTGCTGATTCTTCTTCTATAGACGCAACAGAACCAGAGAAAGTATGAGTAGTCAAATCTCCGATAGTTATGCTAACATCAAAAGGATAAATATATAATTTCTGAAATATTTCATCAAACCCATAAATTGAGTTATATAAGTAAGCAACACCATCTAATACTACTGCATCAGCATAATAATTTGAAGCTGTAGTTGTCCCTATATTTAAAGAGGATATTGTTCCTAATAAAGACCATGAATCACCAACAACATCATATTTAAACACATCACTTTTGTATCCTAAAGACCCAGCTCCTCCCCAAGCATAAACGTATTTTCCATCTTCTGAAATAAAACTAGCCATTCCCCAATAAGGGTCTGTAAGAGGCAGAGCACCAGCTGTACTCCATGTATCAGTAGCTATATCGTATAACTCTGAATATTTACTACTATAAGCAAAAGTAAATAATGTTGTAGAGTTTAAAGTTTCAATATTTCCACTTGACCTACCATAAGTAGTATCATCAAGATTTGTCCATGAATTATCAGAGACATTATAAGCATTTAGTTCTTTCCAATATGTTATAGCATCTCCAGTTGTAAATCCACCCAAAACATAAACTATACCATTATTATAAGTGCACGTGTGATATGCTAAAGGATGAGTCATAGATGTAAGCGCAGAAGACCAAGTATCAGTAGCTATATCATAAGAATAAACCTTATCATAATAAGTAGATGTGCCATCAAAGCCACCCAAAACTATAAAAGCATCGTTAACAGAATCATAAACAGCACAAGCTTGTTGTCCAATATCATACGGGGCGTCTGTTAAGTTAGTTATTGTGCCAACTCCACCATCAATATCATATTTTGTGGATAGATTCATTTGACCTGTCGCTCCTCTACTATAAGAACTAGAATAAACCTTTCCACCAAATCTATAAAACGCATTTGTGTCTTGAGGTCTTCCTACATTAGAGCCTCCTTGTACTTTCTCTACAGTTCCATTAGCATAATAAAATATTCCACTATTGTAATAATCACCGTCACTTGAAAATCCAAGAGAATCTTGTGCCTCTCCAGAAATATTGTAAGTAGCTAAATAACCATCGAATCCTGGAGTTACAGTCATATTAGTATATCTTACAGAATTTAAACCTAAATGGTCTGTTGAAACAGAAGAACTTCCATTACCAAAAAAATCAATGTAATTATAATCACTTCCTAACAAACCAACTATTTGAGTAACATCATCATTAAAAGTAATCTTCGTGTTTTTAGGAATATCTAAATCAGTATCTAAAGTTGTAACTGTCTCATTGAAATACATAGAACTCTCATAAAATCTATACCAACCATAAGCATCAGATGCTTGTTCTAAAAAAACTAGATTCCAAACTGTAGGACTTGTATCATCTATACATTGTATTTTAAACCAATCATTAGCTCCAACAGATTCATATACTTCAAATCGTACCTGAACATTATCAAGATTACAATCATAATCTTCTAATGTTTTATTTGCTGTAACGCCAGCAGCAACAAAATATTTATATTGAAGAATTGTAGCGTCTCTAGTTCCACTACAACTAGAACAAGTAAAATTTTGATAAACAGTAACAAGGTCATTATCAGTATCAGGACTACCGTAAGTATTATAATCTTCATCGTAAGTAAGAGCACAACTATGTGTACCGTCCCAAGTTCCAGTACAACGAACAGAGTCTTCATCATGTTCAACATATGTAGAACTAACTGATGTATAAAAAGACGTGTTTCCAACAACTGTATAAGTTAAGTTCTTAACTATACTATCATCTGATACTGGTTCTAAAGTAACATTCTTAGCTTCTGGTGCGGCGTCAAAAACAACAGTATCATCATCAACTATATCGAACCAAGTAACAGCTTCTTCGTGTATATAAACTGTAGACCAAGTACTACTAGTTCTTAATACAGTCCAAGAACCATCATCACAATACCAATTTGTAGCTCCGCTAGTAATTGGTTTATTTGCTCGAACACGAAGATTAAGTGTAGTAGCGTGTTCATTCCAACAAGCATCTGGAATAAGCAAATCGAATATACCGTCTCTATCTCTAACTTTCCAAAATGCTCCCTCAGCAAAAGAAGGCTTAGTATAATTAATATAAATGTACCCATCATCAACTATACCATTAGTGCCAGTATAAGTACCCCAATTACCATCATATCCTAAAGTGTATGGAAGTTTATTCCAATCACTAACAACGGGATTATAATCACCAGTATATAATAAACTACAATCACCATCAATACCTGTCTCGTCAGAAACATTAGCTGACTCTTGATAACAAAAGTTACCATAAATCTTGTTGTTCTCACTACTAGCGTTCCACATATAATAAGTACTACCTGTACCACAACTGAAATCATCTCCTAAAGAACTTATATCAGCAGATAAACAAACTGTAGCACCACCATCGGTGCTCTCAGCAGAAATATTAATCTCACTACCATCCTCAACAATAACATCTACATCTTCAAACGCGTTAAATGATAAATTGATTTCTGGTGGGTCGAACATTCTAACATTATAAACTTCGTAATCACTTGTAGGTCTATACCTAATTATAAGCTTATCAGCAACAGAAGACTGTTGAAAGACCTTAGCGTAATAATTACCCTCTTGCCACTCAATCTTCATTTGATGTCCAAAAGTCTCTGGACTATTAGCAAGACGAGTCTCGCCAGTATAAAGAATATCTCTATATTCAAAGTGAACTATCTTACCCACAGCATTAGTAATCTCAAGAGTGTGAGAAATTGGAAACAGAGTGACATCAGTTGCAGTTGAATCAAAAATATAGGTATCAATTGTAGAAATGTTATCCTTCCAAGACGCTAACCTAGTTATAGTCGTAATGTCTCCAGTCGTATCATAAACTACGTCACGAGCACTAGCTCGCATCTTCTTAGTTCCATCATACAAATGAACGTATTCAGTAGCTCCAAGAACCCAAGAGTCGTCTTCCCAAACAAAGAAACTTGACTTAGTATCTTCAACAGTAAGTTTAACCTTATCTGGTATGAATATATAAATAGACGCTGTTAATAGTACTAAAATAAGTACGGCGCTGAGTGTGATTGTTGTCTTACCTGCTTTATTCATTTTTATGCCTCTACTAATTTAAAAGTAACGAGAAAACTCATGTTCCCTCTTTCTGAAGTATCTTGAAATGCTAATGAATCAGGAACCATATAATAGTTACCATCATGTAATCCATCTACATAAGCGTGAGCAGCCACATCATTCAAAGCCTCAATAGCGGCTCTATTAACATAAAGATTGGTTGAGCTTGTTCCATACACAACAGCAGAGATATCTATCTCCCATTGAGTTACGTTTGCTCCTATAATATCTATTTGGTTTAGTTTTTGACCTACCTTCATAATTCGTTGTTTCTGTTTCTTTACAGCGTTTAATCTAGTTGCATTAATAGTCACGCCTCCAAATGTGAATGTTTCTGAGTATTCTGCCATGTATAATCACCTAAATTGTTTTTAATTGTCTTTGTAATTCTCTCGTAAATTTATAAGCGAAGTCCTCTGGGTCTCCAGAAGCACCATTGATTGTAACATTACCAATAGATACATTTGTACCTAAAGCACCAGTATCTTTAACACCTATAATAGTATCGTCTTGTGAAAATGGAACTGCTGAAGCGCCAGGTCTCATAACAAAATCATTCATAAAAGACTGATTTGGTTCTGGATTTGTCCACGGATTGTATGGAGTATACTCGCTCGTTCCTGAACCACCAGAAGCAGCATCTGCCACTGCGGCGTCATAATCGTTTGTGTGTGTTCCATCACTAAGAGTATAATTCGTACCGCCAGAACTTCCACCAGAACTTCCACCACCACTACTTCCGCCACCACCGTTGGACTGTGCTCTCGCAGCAGCTAACCAATCAGCTGTTAATCCTTGAACCTCTGTTCGTTGTAAACTAATATTTTCTAAGATAGTTATTGTATCAGTACTTATACCTAGTTCTAACGCTGTAACTGCTTGTTGGGTTAATCCATATTCATCAGTCATGTCGCTTTGTTGTTTCTTTAACCTCTCTAATTCATCCCAGTTATCACTAATAGCTTGTTTAGCTGATGAAAGAGATGATAATTCAACAATATTACCTCTCTCAACCTCACTAATATATAAGCCTAATTGGTATTTGTTCTCGCCAATACCTAAATCGTACTCTAATTGTGCTCTTGTACGAGCCTCTTCTAATCTTTCAAGTTCTGTCAATTCATTAGTAGAAGCGTCTTCTTCTGTTTTATCAGAACTAAACTTAGAAGTTGATAATAACATAGATTGAAATCTACTTATTGTACCAGATACATTTTTACCTAATTTGTTACCAGATGATAATGCAGAAGTAATAAACTGATTAACAGTATCTACCCAAGCACTATAAGAATCAGCACCATCTCCAAGAGCATCATTAGTGTCTTCAACAGCATCTTTTAATCCTAGTTGTGCTAAAGTCTCTCTTTTAATAGCAATTTCTATGTCGTGAATGTTAGCGAGAGCTTCTGAATCACCAGAAAATCTTGCTTTCTTAAGATTATTATATTTATCTTGGTCTAACTGAATTTGCTTAGAAAGTGCCTTATTGGCAGTACTATAAGCAAATGCCGCTTTCTTTTGAGCAACAGCAACCAAATTCATTGCCGCAGCAGTACTACCAGTTACACTAGCTAATCGTGTTTGGTAATCTATAGCATCAGCATAATGTTCATTTAATCTAGCCATCTCATCAGTATAAGTTGCTAAATCATTAGTTCTAGCGTATTCTTGTTGGATTAATTGTAATTCTTCTTTGTACATCTCTAATTGTTTTGTGATGGCTACTAATCCATCACTTGCAGTAGCATATCCAAGATTGCTTTTAGCAAGTTCTTCAGCTTGTTCTGATAAAGCGTCTTTTGTTTCACTAGCTACATTACCTAATGATTCCATATAATACTCTATATCTGTTAAAGACTCAGCGGCTTCTCTTTTACCACCCTCTAAGAAAGATTCCCAATACTTAGTTAATTGTACTACAGCTTCTTGTTCTTGTTCTGTTGTAAGTGGAACTCTTGTTTCTGCATCTACTTCTTTTTTAAACGCTCTCTTCCAAATATTAAATTGTTTAAAAGCTTCTTCTACGCCTTCTGTCTCAGCAGTAAAATAAAATTTAACTTCTTGTTCTTGAGCCTCGGTAAGCTCTGTGTTTCTATTCATACCTTTTGCTTTTCTCTTTATTGTTTTGACATAATCTTCAAAACTATCTTCGTTTCTTTTAGCGATTCGTTTAAAAACCTTGTCATCTCGCATCATCATTTGCATAAGAGGACCGATAGGAGTAGCACCCAGTATGGTAGACGAACCTTTACTAAAACCATCAATTTTAGAACCAACAGTAGAATCTTGTATACCACCACCCATTTCTTGACGAATTAACTTATTAACATTCTTAAATTCTCTACCGGCAGTAGTCATATCGTTATAATTCTTAAGCATACCAGCACTATCTACTCCAAAACTAGTTGCGAAATCTGCCCAACCAGAACCAATATTACCCCACATAATCTTCCATTGATTAGCAGTAGTACTCATCTGAATAGTGAACTCTTCTTGAAGCGAAGTAGCTAAAGCGAATTCTTCAGAAGCTAATATAATATTCTTTTTCAAATCAAGATAATTAGATGCTAATGCTAAAACAGCTGAACCACCAACACGACCAAAAAGCTCTGTAGCTATTTTAACTCTGTCAGTCTCCCCTTTAGTTGTAGCAATAGTTTGTATTAATGTTAAAAATGCTCCGTTAGCGTCTTCACTAATAGATTTTTCAATATCACTAGAAAGTGTTCCATCACCATAAAATGCGGCTATTTCCTCTGTAGATGAAGCCATTCTTGTGAAAACAGCTCTCATACGTGTACCAGCTCTCTCAGCCTTCATTCCCATATCTACTAAGGAAGCACCAATAGCGGCCGCCATATCAGAAGTAATACCTAACTGATTAGCAGACGTTGCCATCTTAAGCATAGCGGCAGAAATCTCTTTACTATTTGCGGCTGTAGTGTTAGATAACTCGTTTATCGCACTAGCCATATTCTCTGCTTTCTTAATAGGAACATCAAAAGCCTGTGATAACTTAGCAAGTGCCAAAGCGGCTTCTTCAGAAGTAAGAACTGTAGCAGTTCCCATCATAGCAGTAACTTTAACAAAATTTCCTATATTTTCAGTACCACGAATACCTAACTGACCAGCAATACCAGCTAACGTAGCCAATTCTTTTGCTGACTCTGGTAAAGTACGTGATATATCAATAAGTTCACTTCTTAAACCATGAAGTTCTTCCTTAGACATCTTTGTTCTCTTCTGAACAATAGCCATCTCAGTTTCTAACTCAACAAGAGGCTTACCTAAAACTCTCCAAGCCGCAGCTAAAGCCGCAGCCAACATAGCAAGGTTAACAAACATCCAACGCATCTTAGTGAATGTTTTTAAAGAATTCTGTAAAGTGTTTTTTAATTTTCTAGTAGCACCAACATTCTTAGTATACTGAACCTCCATCTTCTTCATTTGACGAAGTTGTGTACCAGTAATTTTATAACCACGAGATTGTAAAGCATAAAGTTTTTTAAGTTCAGACTCATACTTAATCATTTTCTGAGTAGTATGCGTAAGACTTGTACCAACCTTTTTTGTTGTAACAGCTGATTTGGCAAGAGAAGCTTTAAGTTTATCAACCTTACCAATAGTAACATCAGCAACACCACCCATCTTCTTAAGTTCAGTCTTAATACGTGTAATAGCATTAGTTATGTTTCCAGCGTTATCTAAAGTCATAACTATTGGTACGTATATGTAGTTGGTGCCTGTTGCCATTTTAATTATTTACCTTTCTTATTTGCTTTATTTTTTCTATCCATATCTCTGTTATGTGCTTCTACTAAACCACTTATTTCAGCGTAAGTTAAATTTCCAATATTATAAAACGTGTAGCCAAGGTTGTGAAGGAAGAATTGGGTGTCCAACTCAGCTCTCTCGCCCTTGACTCTAACTAGTTTTTTGCGAAATCATCCTCTGTTTCCAAGATTGCTTTTCTTTTATTAGCACCAACTCTGATACCACTTTCTCTAAATATAGTGTTAACAATAACTGTTGACAATGCTGGTTTCATATGCTCGATTTCTTTCTTATCAAATTTTGGAGATGAACAGTGTTCTAAAATAATATCACCATCTAAATCTTTCTCTTCTTCATCTTTGTCTGATATTTTCGAGAAGATTTTCTTAATTTTCCCTCTTGGAATAGGGACAACTAAAATCTTTTCTCCCTCATACTCCATTTGTAATTCGTCGTCTTCATCTACTTCTACTATTACTTCTTTAGGCACTAATTCGCCCTTTTCGTCTCTATCATATAATGCTGTTTTTTTGTCTAATACCATTTTTCTTTCTCACCTTTGTTTATATTTGTTTTTTGTTAAAAAATTAAAAAAAAATAAAAAACTCAGAATTTAATCTGAGTAATCATCCTGTGTGTCAACAATGTAAGCCTTAGCACTTTCTACAAATACGTCGATTTGTTCAGCAACAACATCTTCTGGAGAACCAGCGATATTCATTGTGTTGAAAGCACAGCTTCCAAGTACTAATCGTACATAATCATCAGTAGCTAACTTAGTGCTTGCACCAATTGTTCCGCTTCTAACGAAATCTAAAGCAATTTGATATTTATTCAAAGTAGCTTGGTCTGTAGTAGCACTATCGCTTCCTAAGAATCGTTGATACATAAGCTTGTTCTTGAAATGTAATCCAAGACTTGCTCCATAATCTCGTCCTTTAACAACCAAAGCTTTAAGACCTCTGAGTGATTGTGGGGTTGAGCATGTACCTGAAATATACCAGATTGCTTCTAAGTTGTTATTGATGTTAAAGTCGAAACTATTAACTTCACAAACTTTAGAATCAGATTCTACTGCTGTATCGTATTCTATAGCGCCACTAGTTGAATAAACTTGACCTTGATAAAATACGTAAGGGTCAGCTGTTGACTCACTAACTGCGGCTGCTGCTGCTGTTGAAACATTAACATTTTGAGCAATCCAATCAACGCTTACACTGATAGGGTCATCTACACTACCTGAAATAGCTAGTGAGTTAACTCTACATCCATCATAAACTCTTTTAAGATTTGCTGTACCTGCTGCTGCTCCTGAATCTTCTTCATCTGTTAATTCCAATGAGAAACTTGGAAAGCTATCTGCACCTGGTGATGCTGCACTACCCATAACGTGTACATAAGATGCTCCAGTATGAATTCTAGGTCCTGAATCAGTTGTTGCTGTTGAACCTGAGTCTTCTCCAAAAGCCTGTCTAAAGAAGTCTCCGCCTTGTAAATAATATTCAAATGAGCCTGATACTTCAAATTTTCCAGGAACAATATTACTATAATCTCTACTTCCTCCCATTGTTCTAATTTTCATTAAGTTGTTACTTTCAGTCGGGTTTACTGATTGTACAAGTCCTATAGGTTTGTCAACCGTGACTGCTACTCCATAAGTTGCCTCGTTGCCCCAATAAAGTGACTGTTTAAATCCGGTATTTACCATTTTTTTTTCCTCCTTCGATTCTATTTATTAAATCGTCGTCTTTTTTTATCTATTTCACTATGACATTCAGAACAATATGTGATTCCGTTATCTAAATTCCATAACTTTTCACATTTGTTAAAATTATCATAATTCAACTTATTATCTTTAATAAGCTTACTTAATGGAATTATATGGTGTGCTTCAAGATATATTCCTCGACGTTTACATTTTTGACAAGTAAACATATCTCTTCCGTATATCATTAATCGCCATTCTTTATACTTTTGTGAATGTCTTATTGTATTGTTTAAATTTTGCTTCTTTTCTTCTTTCCACGTAGGGTGGTCTTTTCCAAATTGACCTTTTGTTTTTTTAACCATAACTTGATTAGCACATTTATTTGAACAGAATCTAATCTTTTTTCTGTTTCCTAAGTAAGCATTAACTAGTTTACCACAAAATTCACATTCTGTAGTTACTTTTGTCTTACTAGTTCCAACGTTCCAAGATTTACATCCCTTCTTAAAAATGTTTATTCACCGTCCTCGTGTGTTTTTATTGCCTCTTTTAATTCTTCCACTGTCATAGAATAGTCGGCTTCTATTCCGTTAATAGCCGTATAATCTAGAAGTTCATCTTTTGTTGGTTCTTTTAAAACTTCAACATCTCTAACTTCCTCTATTTTCTCCTCTTTCTTAGGAGCTTTAACTTTCTTCTCTTTCTTTCCTTCAGCCAAATAGAAATCTTTATTTAAGAGTAATCTTTCAGTGTCTTTTTCTGACACATTTCTAATTTCATTCTTGCTCCATTTAATCATAACGCCTGAGACTTTAATTCTAAATGTTTCAAGAGTTCCTGAATATCCTATTTTAGTCATTTTATCTACCTCGTATAAATTTATTGAAATTTTTAAGCACAATCTCTTCTGTGGCTTCACCACCTTTCTCAGCTCCAGCTTTCATAAAATAATATGGTGATTTTTTATTTGTTTTACCCCAACCAATGTGCTCTACAATTGGAGCGTAAGGTGCTGAAGGTCCTCCAGCAAATACCACACCTTTAATTCTCATTATACCACTTTGTACAACTGGTTCTTCTCCAAAACTACCCATTAACATACCAGACGAATTACCAGATAATTGACCTTGTAAACTAGACTGTGCTTCTGTCTTAACAACTTTCATTATTTCTTTAACAGATGCAATAGCTGTTGGTATGAATTGTGCAAGTGGGTGCATGGCTGGATTAACAATTATTCTTGTTTTAGTAGCCATTTTTAACTACAAACAGTATAAAACTCAACCCTGATACTAACCGCACCAAAATATAATTGAGTCTCTGCATCATACCCCACAGTAGTTGTGTTTAAATGTGCATAGCACTTTACTCCCGCTGTGAATAACGTGCTGGCTTGTGATTTTAAAGTGGTCTTTATAAGACTAAGATAATATTCGACTAAGGCAGCGTTCTTATACTCAGTAGCGCTTATAGTGCCTTTAAAGCCATTTTTAGAATAAAACCATACGTTCATATAAACATATTCTCGTTCTGCATAATTAGGTCCTATAGTTAGAATTGTAGAAGGATTATCGACTTTTTTAATTTCGATTTGTGGATATTTAGGCATTACATTAGGCTCATCTGCGAAAATCCATAAACTGCCGTCTCTAGCTGTCGCTCCAGCGTAAGTATATGGGTCTGTAAGATTAGTTCTTAAAGAATCTCTAACTGTATTTATAGCAGTAATTGTGTCCATAATGTTCCCCCACGGGTGTACAATAAGCCTCCACGAAGCCTATAGCTTTCTCTATACTATTAATATGAATGTTCTAGTATATAAATGTATCGTTTCTAGCTAGTCATCTTAGGTTCCGACTTATTAGCCTTACCATCACCATTAGCTCGTTTATTAGTGTCAATAGTGTAATCAACTGCGATTGCTTTCTTCTTATCTTCTGGAGTAATACCAAATCCTTTATCAAGACTAGGTTTCTTACCCATAGTTTTTTTATCGTGTACGTATGTCATATTTTCTCACCTCTTTTAATCCCAACCATACTCTCCTCGATAAGCGTTCTTATCAAAGTTTTGGTTGATTTTTTTACGATTTACGCCGTAAATTCCATCGTAATACTTTGTATCTGAACTAAGTTGAACTCCAACCTTGTGCATTAACAATGTCTCTACCATATCTACTTTTCTAATCATAACAGTAAGCTCCTTACTAGTTTCACCGCCAGAAGTAGCGTCTACTTGCTCAAGCAAAGCCTGACAAGTTCTGTAAAGAGAAAGTTTGTGATATATATTTGGAACGTATTGAATCTCAACGTCTTGACTAATATCTAATGTAACACCACTAGAAGCCACTGGAAGAACCTCAATCATACCATATCTACTATTAACCTTATATGAGTCATCAAGAAATATCTCTGTTTTGGTAGTTGTACCGTAAAATACTCTATCTACTCTGTAAATGTTTTCTTCTCCAACGTAATATCTTCGTTGGACAGTACTATCTAACTTTTCAACATTAGACCATATAGCGTGTACTGGTGTACCGCTCTCAATGTAAATCATATCATCTATCTGAGTAATCATCTTAAATATGTCGTCGCTTGACCATCTACCCACAGTATCTATTGTTTGTTTAACATCATCAACTGAGCAAAGTCTAAGTAGTTCCTCAGAAGTTACTGGGTCTGAATAATCTGAATAAAGAGTTGTGGAACTATCATAAAATCTAATCTTATACCAACTAGTTCTAGTACCAGCTAGGTCTGTATATGTTGTTATCCACGTATTAGCAGAAGTCTTAACTTCTCCATCGCTAGTAGAAGCAACTTCTTCTAGTACTGAATATGCTCCGTAAAGAGTTGAAGCCTTATTGATTTCAACTAGTGTTATTGCGTCTTGTGCTGGTTCTAACCAGGATATTTTTTGTGCCATTTTATTCACCTCTGTCGTTAAAACAGATATATTTATAAGCCTTACTATTATAATGAAACTTCTAATATTTAAATGTTTCGTTTCATATGTCTATATTCAGCTATAATTCGTTCAATTCCATGAAACATGGACGTTTTCTTAGCAAGGTCTTTCTCCATACTAGTTTTTAAACAATTATATGAGTCCATAGTGTAATCGTAAATGCGATATAAATGTCTAGTATCGCTTCTCTTATCAAGATATGAATCACGCAATCTATGTAGAAGTTTGAATTCTGTTTTTTTTGTTATAGCCTCTAAAACATAATGTTTATAAATCTTTGCTTCTTCATCTATTTCTAGTTCTTCAGTCATTGAGGGTCAACTACATATGGACGTTTCTTGAAAGTAGTTTTTATTACTGGTTTATCCACGCCCGATTTTTCGATAATAATAATTGGTTTATTAACAGAATTATCTTTACTACTTAAAACAGGCTTATCATTAGTTGCTGTCTCCAATACTGGTTTATTAGTTGGTATTTGACTATTAGTAAGAATAGGCTTACTATAAACATAATCAATGTCTGTAATAATAGGAGCATCTGGAGAAATGGCTCCAGATGTTTTAACAAATACATCTGAATCTATAGTTTCTATGATAGTTTTGAAAACCTTAGCGTCTGAGTCAATAGTAACATCATAAGTATTCTTAATTTTAGCGTCTGATTCAATAGTCTCTGTGTTTACAGCCAATATGTAAGTATTACTACCTATTGTTTTTTCAAGTGTGTATTTAACGTAAGCATCTGAACTAATCGTATCATTCTTTGTATCTTTAATAAAAGTGTTGGAATCAAGTGTTTCTTCTTCTACTCTCTTAATATAAGTATCTGAATCTAAAGTCTGTTCTCTTGTTTGTAAAACGTACACATCAGAATCTATAATCTCCTCATTATCTACAACTTTAATCTGGGCGTCACTACCAATACTTTTACTATTAAGTTTCTGTATAACAGCATTAGAATCTATAGTTTCTTCGTAAGCAAGATGATAGATGTGAGCATTACTACCTATGGTTTTATCATAAGTTTCTTTAACAAAAACGTCTGAATCAAGCGTTTCATTCTTTGTGTCTTTAACGTAAGTATTCGAATCTAACGTTTCTTCATTATCAACTATCTTAATATAAGCGTCTGAATCAATTGTAACTTGAACAGTTCCTGCGCCTATTTGTGCGTCTGAATCAATAGTTTCTTCTTTGGTATCTTTGATATAAGAATCAGACTCTATAGTTTCTTCGTTAGCAAACCATTTAACGTAAGAATCGGAATCAACAGTCTCTTCGTTAGCTAAAACTTTAATCTCGGTATCTGACTCAATGGTTTCTTGATAGGCTAAATGTTTAATATGTGCGTCACTATCAATTGTTTCCTCATTTGCCAAGATTTTAATATAGACATCGGACTTTATACTCTTACTATTTAATCTTTCTATTACAGCATTAGAATCTATAGACTCACTTATTACATTCAATATGAAACTATCACTATCTATATACTTTCTATAAACCCAAACTTCCTCTATTGGAATACCTGTTGAAACATGTGCATCACTATCTATAGTTTCTTCATTAGTACCAAAAATTTTAGCGTCAGAATCAATAGTTTCCTCTTTAACTTCTAAAACGTAAGTATCAGAATCTAACGTTTCTTCATTT
>Ga0075124_10000575_pt1 | contig 16889 bp, 15 predicted proteins | sample AntAceMetag02UKS_FD_69809 | JGI IMG/M metagenome (GOLD analysis project Ga0075124, IMG submission 69809) | Saline lake microbial communities from Ace Lake, Antarctica - Antarctic Ace Lake Metagenome 02UKS | ecosystem: Environmental > Aquatic > Non-marine Saline and Alkaline > Saline | place... | reverse complement strand
CGCTTTTTTTATGTAGTCTTTCAACACGTCCAGGAGTTCTATCAATAGTTTCCGCAAGTTTACCATTTTTGTAAATATAAACCTTCTTTTCATCAAAAGAGATTTTAAAAGTACCTGGCAGATTACACTCTTCACGCGTACGACTTGGGCCATGGACGGCACACTGTCTATTTGTGACTATCATACTTTGAGCTGAAAATGACATACCTAAACAGAGCAATAGTAACTTTTTCATAAGAATCCCCTATAAGATTAAATTGTTTTTTAATTATATAGTGTTTTTGTGCAAAAGTTAAATTATAACATTTTGTTACATAACAAAAGGGTGCTTGCGTACAAATGCTTTAAGGTATGTTTCATCTAGTTCGCGTGCCATATTGGCGCGTTTGTGGTATTGGCAGAGAGTGCGCCTTTTTTTCTGATTTTTAATTAACGGTAGATACTCTTCTTTTGTTGCATATCCTTGTGCTTTGCATTTTTCTGACAAGGGCGAATGGTCTTTTTGTGATGGTGCCTTAAATGAAAACTGGAAGGTGCACATCCAGCAATTTCCCAATTCGGCGCCGTAGATATCTGCTTCCCTTTCGATTTGAGAGAATCGTTTTGGATGTAAAATATACATGCATTGATGCATTGCATCGAATTGTTTTTTGTGAATGGATTCATGCATGAGCGAGATTCTGCGAATGCCTACCGGTGCATTATTCATGAATTCTTCTTTAACAAAAATATAGCCGTTGCACATGCATGCAGGGCTGTATTTATAATTTGGCGCTTCCGGCTTTAATTTTTTGACGGTTATATGCTGTTCCTTGGGAATGCCGACTTTTTCTTGTGCTTCTTTGCCCAGTTTTTGATATTGTGCGGAAGCTTCTTTGTTGCCATAGGTATTATAGGCTATTTCTTGTTGCATGTTTAAGAGCCACTTAGTGTAATTGTTGCGCAGTTGATGTTCAACAGAAACTTCAGGTGATCTTATCATAAAAAGTGAACTGGCATATAAAAACGCTAATGGATTCATAAAAAGGTTCCTTTTTTATCGTTCGTATGTGGAGCTTGTCCTGAGTAAGCGATAGCGCATCGAAGGGAGATGCTTCGCTCCTCACCACGAACGGAAGAGTGGTAATTCTCCCTACCGTTCGCCCTGCTGTGCCCGCCATAGCCTACGTCTTCGCTAAAGCTACGCCGTACAGGTTGGCGACGGCTGGAGGAGCCGATGTAATCGGCGCCTCCCTTCGAAAATACTCAGGATAAACTCTGGGTGCGAACTGATTTAATCAATTGAAATTAGTTTAAATCTATCGTAATTTTTAGCTTTGAAAAAAGAGATGGTATCATTTTTTTGGCTTAGATTGTACGTTAAATACAATAACAAAAAAACTCGAAGAAAAGGGTGAAAGACGTGAAGAGATCTTCGTTGCCACGTTTTGTTAAGGATCGTTTGCATAAAATTTTACAATCATTTCCCGAAATAAAAAAGATTGTTGCTTTAATTCACGATGCTGGCGGGCGGGTATTGCTTGTTGGTGGTGCCGTTCGTGATTTGTTTTTAAAAGAGCTTCCCAAGGATATTGATATTGAAGTGCATGGCGTCAAAATTGACGACCTTCAAAAGATTTTAAAAAAGATGGGCAATGTGTCGCTCGTTGGTAAATCATTTGGCGTTTTGCGTTTAAATGGCCTTGATGTTGATTGGTCAGTGCCACGTAAAGACAGTAAGGGGCGTAAGCCGGAAGTTGTTATGGATCCGCAGATGTCGGTCGAAGAGGCCTTTCGTCGTCGTGATTTGACAATGAATGCGTTGGGAATTGATTTAGACACGCAAGAGTTAATTGATCCGTTTGATGGTTTACAGGATTTGGAAGATCGTGTGTTGCGTGTGCCGGATAAAGAACTTTTTGTTGAGGATCCGCTAAGATTTTTTAGGGTGATGCAGTTTATTGGCCGTTTTGAAATGGAGCCGGATGATGAACTTAATGAAATCTGCAAAAAGATGGATCTTTCTAAAATTTCACGTGAACGTATCGAAGAAGAATTTTCCAAGTTATTTTTGAAATCAAAACGTCCATCGTTAGGTATTGATTGGTTGCGAAAGATTGGACGTCTGAAAGAAATATTGCCAGAAGTGTATGACTTAATTGGCGTTAAGCAAGACAAAAAGTGGCATCCTGAAGGTGACGTGTATGTGCATGTGCTACAAGTGTTGGATGCAATGGCAGAAGTTTTGGGAGGTCCTTCGACTCCCGCTCAGGATGATCGAGGGAAAATGGCAAACACTTCAGGGTGTTTGTCAGAGATGTCTAAACCTGGTCAAGCAGGAGGCTTTTTGCCAGAGATGTATAGGCCGGTCCAGCAGGATGCTGGCGGTCAAGCTGGAAGCTTGTGGGCTGCGTTGTGCCATGACTTGGGCAAGCCAGCGACAAGTAAAGCTTGGGGTGATGGCAGAATTTCTGCGTATGGCCATGAGCAGGCTGGTCTTAAGCCAACGAAAAAATTATTGAAGAGATTTACGCGTGACAAAGAGTTGGTTGATGGTGTATGCAAATTGGTTGAACATCACATGCAGCCGGGCCAGTTTATTAAAAATAAGGCTAAGCCATCAGCATATAAAAGGCTAGCGCACAAACTTGCACCACAGATAACACTTGAAGAGTTGGCGTTATTTGCTTGTGCTGACAAATTAGGGCGCAATCCAAAGCAGAATTATTCTGAAAGTTCAGTTCCGCATAGCTACAAAGAGGCAAAAAAATATTGTAAAGATGAGTTTAAATTTGTTGATAAAGCGAAAAAACTTAACGTGTTAGATCGGGTTGAAAAGCCAGTTTTGCAAGGTAGAGACTTGATGGGTGAAGTTGAGCCTGGACCAGAAATGGGACGGTTAGTGAAAAAGGCCTATGAAATTCAGATTGAAGAGGGTATAAAAAATAAGAGAGAACTCAAAAAACGAGTCCTCTCTTGAATTTTTGCTTATTTACGGACTGATTCATGAACAATTTTTGCGATTGTTTTTAATGTAGGATTGCCTTTTTTTGAGAAGGCAAGTGAAATTGTTGATCGTGAAATATCTGCTTCTTGTGCAACAAGGGAGCGATTAACACGAAGGTAAGAATCTAGGATTTCCATATAAGTTTCTGTATCATTTTCGATGAGACATTGAAGGAGAGCTTCTGCAACCTTTTTTTTATTTTTAAAGAGTTTTTCAGGTTTAAATTCAGTTACCATTGTTTTATCAGTGATATCAAATTGTGGTAAATTGTCTAACGAAAATGCGTGCTTTTTTGATGTTTTTTTCTTGTTCATTTTTATATCCACCAATTATTAAAATTATACTGTTGGTACTTGCGATAAAGTAGATACGCCTGCCATTTTTCCATCGCAACTCGCAAAGTCCTTTTCCTAAGTTCTTAACATCACCAAAATAAGTGTATGTTTTTATTCGTTCTATTCGAGAAGCTATTTGGAGTTTTTCTTTATTGGTGAGCTTGTTAAACCACTTTTTAAAGTTTTTTGTTTCTTTGATTTGTATCACATCTACACTTTACATCTACTCTTTGTGTTTAATATATCAGTCAGTGATGAGATGTGCAAGAGTTTGATTGGTGTATAAGATTCAGATTGAAGAGGGCATAAAAAATAAGAGAGAACTCAAAAAACGAATTCTCTCTTAATGTTTTTTATAATCCTTTTCCTAAAATAGAAGAAAGGGTGCTTTCTCTTTCTTTGCGCAATTCTTCCAGAGCTTTTTCTATAGGGTTTTCTTCTAAAGGTTCAGTTGGTTGAACGATTATTGGTCGCATGGCAGAAATTGTTGGATCATGAAATTCACATAATATCTTTTGTTTTTTAAGCTTTTCAGCAAATTCTAAAATTTCTTCCCGTGTGTTATAGCCCAGTAACCTATAAAGAGGTCCAAAAAAGGAATCGTCGAATTTAGAGAGTTTATTTTCTGCCTCTTCTTCGGCGCACATATAACATTCAAGGTTATGAAGGGCGGTTGTTTCGGCTCTTCTTTCAAAGGTGGTCCTAGACCAAGATTTAGGTTGAAAGAATCTAAGAGGAAAAAACCATAGCATGTTATTAATAATTGATTTTTCTGAAGCAAAATCTTTTAGATGTTGGGACTCATGTAATAATGTGGCCCGTAATTTTCCGATTGGTGCTGATGAAAAGAAATTTTGTCCTAATCCAATTCTACGATAGAGACATTCTCCTGCGCAGAGCCCATATTTGCTTAAAGAAGGCACTTCATATATGAGGCTTTGGTCTTCCTTTTTTATGCCGATTTTAGTTTGGGCCCATATACCCAGTTGTTGAATAAGTTCATTTTGGACGATTTTAGTGAAACCTCTTTTTGTATATTCTTGGGTTGCATATCTTTTGGATATGAATTGTACGAGTTTGTTGGCTTTAGACGTAGCAGGGAAGTGGGTTATAAAAAATATTAAACAAAACAATAACCTTTTCATAAAAATCTCCATTTAAGTTATTTTATACACCCTTAATTATAATTCAATTAGAATATTTGTCAAGGCAAGGTGGTTTTGAAAGCGCTTGCTTGAAGGCGGATTTGGGCAATTTTCAGGTATAAAAATGGTTATTTTTTAGCGACTGATGAATAGCTGCATTCTTTGCTCCAGCATTCGAGGATATTTTTGCCTGCTGCTTTTTGATAAGGAGTATTGTTGAGCCAGGACCAGAAATGGGGCGGCTAGTGAAAAAGGCATATGAAATTCAGATTGAAGAGGGCATAAAAAATAAGAGAGAACTCAAAAAACGAATTCTTTCTTAATAAATTATTTTGTTTTGTCCTGTTTTTTCAAAGCCTCAGCGCTGCGTTCTAAAAGTTTTGTTTCTTTTATATCGCGATAAACGTCCAGAGTTATGCCTTCTTTTTTAATTTTTTCGTTTAATACTTCTTTTCGAATGGTGCGAATGGTTTTTTTTGCGGCAGCGAAGGTTAAGGCTGAACTTAAGATGGGGACTAGGTAAAAGGATTTGTGTAATTTGTGTCCTGCGAGAGTTCCAAGGCAAAATAAACCGATGCTTGGTAGTGTGATAGGATTTTTTAGATGGCTTTCGCTAGTCCTCAATATTCTTAGAGCGCCAATTGGTGATAAAGAGTGAAAAGGACATTTTTTGGATTCTTTAACCGTTCGTGATGCTTTCCATAATTCGAAGCTAGATGCGTACGTATTCATGGCTTTGAGGCCATCTACGCACAATTCTTCTTTAGGGGAGGCTTCAAATTTTCTCTTAATAGATAGAAATTTGGAAAATATTATTAACGGATACCTTGTTAAAAGGTCATTAAGAAGAGCCGTGATTATCTTTGAGCTTCTGCATTTTTTGCACTTTACAAACTTTATGCTTTCTGTGTCTGCTTCAAATTCATAGTGGCGGGATGACGGCAAAAGGCGAGGGATCTCTTGGTCTTTGTGGTGGCCATATTTATTTTGCAATGAGTGTAAGCATTCATGTGCGAGGGTTTCTCCAGCGTCTTGAATTGGGGTCTCGGCAAGAGCCTGTTGGTTCAGGCATATACGATTTTCGTTGCTGTCAAAGTATCCATATCCACAAGCTATAGATTTTTCTTCAACGAGGGTTTTTTTTGGTAATAATCCTTTTTTTCGAGCATCCTTAACTAGTTCTTGTATAATTGGATCAGATAAGCTATCGCGATGCTTAAGAAAGTTTGGTTTTAAAAAATCAAGCCAGCCGCTATTCATGATGGTTGGTATTAGTGTGAGCAATAGTAAGAATTTCTTTTTCATAATAACCTCCAAAAAAATAAGAGAGAACTCAAAAAACGAATTCTCTCTTGATTAATTATGGCTCTAATTCGCCGTCTTCAATTCTTTTTTCAATAGATTTTCCAATTAAAAGAGTGATGAGGTTTTTAATCTTAAAGCCTGTATAAATGCTAGTTAGGGCACCTAAAACTCTAGGCATAGGGTCACAGCCTCTCAAAGCAAGGTAGGCTCCTAGCCCTGCTAGGGCCGGTAGATAATATATAACTCTATATAATGCTTTTTTTTGCATTTCTTGGTGATAAGGGCAGGTGATGCTCGACGCTTTCTTTGTATATGTAATTTTTAAAGCTTGAAAAAGATTAAGATAATTCTTACAAAATAAGCTTTTCAGTGGAAGTTTGTATGAAAATTTCTGCGCACAAAAATAGCATTGAGTGTGTTTTAATGCTTCTGTGTCAGCTTCTGTTTCGTGATGAGGATATTCAGGATTTATTACGGGATATTCCCAGCTACCATTTATGAATTCTAGTGGTTGTTGTGTATGAACAATTTCATGAAGCATTACTACTTTTTTAACTCCATAAGGAACAAATGTCTGATTATGTGAATGGTTGATATAAATCTGATTATATCTTTTTCCAGAACGTCCAATTTGTTGAGTACATGCGTAACAGGGATAATTTGTTATTTTAACTGGAGGTAATGGTTTTGCGCCAAGTTTTTTGATGCCATACTCCTGTAATCGTTGAAAAAGTTTAGGGGCAATACTATTTGTATGCATACCAAAGTTTTTTCCAATGGAAAGACAGGATAAAAGTATTAATAACCTTTTCATAAAACCCTCCATTTGTAGGTTATTTTTAGCCACCTTCTTATTATAATTCAATTAGAATATTTGTCAAGCTGGATGTGACATTGTAAAGGACTTGCTAGAGGGGTTAAGCAACAACTTTGCAGGCATGAAGAAAGGGTTATTTTTTATCGACTGATGAATAGCTGCATTTCTTGCTCCAGCATTCGAGTATTTCTTTGCCGTCCTTTTGTTTTTTGACTAGGAATGGCATGTGGCAGAGTGGGCACGGTTTTTCTTCGATGTTTCCGAATATAGCAAATCGACATTTTGGATACTTTGAGCAGCCCCAGAATTTGCCACCTTTCCATGCTTTTTGTGAAACGTCGCTTTTACAGAGCGGACATTTGAAGGGGGCGAGTGGTTGCTTCGTGTATTTACATTTTGGGTAACCGGAGCAGGCAGTGAATTTTCCGTAGCGACCAATACGTTCTTGGAGTGGCTTGCCACATTTTGGGCATTCTTCATCAAGGAGCTTGGGTTTTTCTGGCTCGGTGAGTTTGATTGTATTGTCCGTTTCACGTGTAAAGTTGCTCGTAAATTTGCATTCCGGAAAACCTGTACAGCCAACAAATTCTCCTGCACGACCGGTGCGAATGACGAGTGGTTTTTCACATTTTGGACAGGTGAGTGATGTTTCTTCGACAGGTTTTTTATGCTTGGTTCCAAGGAATTTTTCAAGATCTTTTCTGAATTCGCCATAAAACTCTGTGAGAAGATCATCCCGCTTCATTTTACCTTCAGCGATCTTATCAAGATCCTCTTCCATCAATGCTGTAAACTTTGGATTCATGATTTTAGGAAGATTTTTGGTTAGCATTTCAGTAACACGTTCACCGAGCGGTGTTGGTTCAAAACGTTTTTTTTCATCTAATTTTGTATATTCACGCTTGCGAATGGTGTTTAGAATTGTAGCATAGGTACTTGGTCGTCCGATACCTTCATTTTCAAGGGACTTTACAAGTGAAGCTTCAGTAAAGCGAGGTGGCGGCTGAGTAAAATGCTGTTTGGGATCAAGCTTCTTTAAAACTGCCGATTCTTTTTCTTTAAGTGTAGGTGGTAGTTTAACTTTTTTCTCTTTTTCGTCTTCTTCTATGTTGTAAATTTTGAGAAAACCATCAAATATTAAGGTTGAGCCGGTAATTTTGAAGGTATAGGATTTACTTTTGATGACGACTTGGCGCTGCGCATAAACAGCTGACTTCATTTGTGAGGCGACAAAGCGTTGCCAGATAAGTGTATAAAGTTTTGATTCGTCTGAATTCAGGTATTTTGAAATCTCTGACGGTTCATGGTTTGTGTCAATTGGGCGTATCGCTTCGTGAGCGTCCTGTGCAGCGGCGCCGCCTTTCTTTTTACCTTTAACATAGATTAATGATTTCGCAGGTAAATATTCTGCGCTAAAATTAGTTTTAATAAATGAGCGAACATTTTTTATGGCTGTATCTGAGATACGTAGCGAATCGGTACGCATATATGTAATAAGCGCAGTAGTTGAATTTCCTAGTTGTACGCCTTCATAGAGCTTTTGAGCAACTTGCATTGTCCTTTTTACTGAAAAACCAAGACGATTGTATGCAGCTTGTTGCAGTGTACTGGTCATGAATGGTGGTAGTGGATTTTTTTTGCGCTCTTTGTCTTGAATAGAATCGATTATATAATCTTGTTTTTTTATATCAGGAAGAAGAGCATCCACTTGTTCTTTGTTGGAAAGGTCAGCCTTTTTATTCTTTAGGTTTGGCCCGTTTATATGGGTAAGTTGCGCCTCGAAAGAATCATCTTTGTGAGCAAAGGTGCCAGTAATTGACCAAGATTCTTCAGGTTTAAAGTTCTTTATTTCGGTTTCGCGATCAACAATAAGTCTTAGTGTTACAGATTGAACACGTCCTGCAGATAAACCTTTTTGAATTTTTCGCCATAATACAGGGGATGCCTCGTACCCTACCCATCGATCAAGCACGCGTCTGGCTTGCTGGGCAGCGACTTTTTTTAAATCAACCTTAGTTGGATGTTTAATGGCTTCAACGATTGCTGGTTGTGTGATTTCGTTGAAAGTGATGCGGTGAATCTTGTCTTTATTCTTAAATTTTTTTTCAATTTCCTGTTCGATGTGCCACGCAATAATTTCCCCTTCGCGGTCAGGGTCAGGAGCTAGAAAGATTTCATCGCATCCTTGTGCTTGTCGGACAATATCATTAATCGTTTTGCTTTTGCCTTCAAGCGTAACGTACTTAATTGTTAATGGCGGACCAAGATCGACACCGATTTCGCGTTTGGGCAAGTCTTTGATATGCCCTAGTGTGGACATAATCTTGAATTGTGGTCCAAGAAACTTAGAAATAGTTTTAATTTTTGCTGGTGATTCTACAATTAATAATTTTTTCATCTATACCGTAATTTTTTATGCCTCCCATATACATATATAATACAGGCTAGGTTTTTGATAAGTCAAATCGAATATGAATCTTTTGTCACAATTGCAACGTTTCTATCTCTGAAATTTTACGAAACGAAATGTTTTTGGTATAATAATGAGAGTGAATACAGCTGAGGTTAGGGTCTTTTGTAATAAAAGTTAAATAATATCCTATTACTCCTTTTGGGATTTCCGTCAGCACTGCAACTTTCCTTTGTTTTTAGAGTGGTTCATCAGTGAATCATTTACATTAGGGAGAGGTTTGGCGGATAAAAAGTCGGCGGCGAAGTTTGATTTACCTAACGATTGAATCAACTTCCCGCCACTTCAAGATAGTCTTGTTCAAGATTATCCTGTTCAGGATAATCCTGTTTCTTACTTACCATAACATAGGAGGAATTTTCAGATGGTAAATAAAAAAATAGTATGTATTGGTTTGTTGGGTTTAACATTGGCCGGTTGTGGATCACGCTACAAAGTTTGTCCGCTCAAATATGTTAAACGTAGCAAAGCTGACTTTGTTCAGAAAAAAGATGGTCTCGAAGTTCGTGTGCGGCAAGTAAAAGATAAAAAAATATCATCATTTGTTGGTGGTGCATGTGTAGATAATCGATTGAAGGGCATTTTATTAACAGTTAAAAATTGCTCGGATAAAAAGATTGTTTTTGATAATGAAAATATTGGATTGGAATTATTATCAGAGAAAGAATTACTTCAATTTTTTTCTAAAAATCGTCTAAAAGGTATTGCTATTGGGTTGGTTGGTGCAACATTGTTGGTTTTCACCAGTTTTTTGGGAGTCATGACCCTATTTGGTGCGGTTTTCAGCGGAGGATTTTCTGCTTTGGCCACTTATTCAATTACGGCGGGATATTTGAGTGCTCTTTGTGGAGCTCCCATTGTATTGGGAACCGGCGCAAAGGATACATATGACTCATCCGTATTCAATAATTCTTTAAGAAAGGACATCTCTAAAAAATTACGTCAACGATTTATTGTTTTGCCGAATAAAAAAGAATCATTTTTACTTTTTGTTCGAAAAAAAGATCTTACTAAGTCATTTAATATGACGTTGCTCAAGGGTGAAGAGAAAGTTCCATTTACGATTACATTGAAAAAAATAAAGTTATAGGAACAAGGGATTTATAAATTATAAAAAATTAATAAGCATTATATTTAACAAAAAGAAGCCCTTCGACTTGGAGGGCTTCTTTTTGTTGGGTGTATTTTCATCTCCATTTTGTGTTACAATTGCTGACAGATTTGAGTTTGCTAAGGAGTTGAGATGATAAAGATTTATAGCGCTATTTTTTTATTATGTATGTCTGAAGTAGGGGCGATGTATCATCTTCCTTCACGGAGGGGAATGCCATTTTCAAACCCGAGGTTGGGAGAGAGATCTATGGTGGAGATGGATGAGTTTTCTGGGGTAGAAAAGTTTTTTTGTGATAAATTATACCAATTTGAGCAACACGCGAAACAAATGGATATTGAAGATGCGAAAAAATATGCTGCTGAGCAGTTGTGTGATTATATGTATACAAATGAGCTTGTGGAAAGAATAGTAAGTTCCCAAATGCTTGCTCTTTTTGAACGATATGGATTTGATGTAAATGTTGCATGGGTTGGTCGTTCGAGAAATTTTTGGTTTAATGATTTGCTTTCGACGCTGCTAGATAGAGGGATTTCTTTGCCTTTAAGATGCTATCATGATGTTCTATATATTGAGCCTCCTGAGAATTTTTTATTTGGTATAGAAGGCGGTGTTTTGTTAAAAGATAAAAGATTTTCAAAAAGGGCTGATAAATTTTTAAGAAAATCATGGCGAAAGAGATCTGAAGGAGATTATCTTAAAATGATTATGTTACAATATCCTGAATTTGTTCAATCTAGCCCAGATTTACTTGTAGGAAAAACATATGGATATTCTGATGAGTATACAGTGACTGCTGAGGATGTTGCACATATTAAGGAATGTGCTGAAATCAATCGTAAGCGTCGGCTTAAAGTTGCTCATGAAGAAGTTGTTGGTAAGCAAAATGTGGTAAATTTTTTGCGTTCACGGGAATTAGGAAAGAGATAATGAAAAAGCCCTCCGATTAAAGGAGGGCTTTTTTTATTTCGTAGATCGAATTAAAAATTAATAACGATCAAAGCGTGGTTTGCTGTTAAAGCCACGACGATCACCACCGCGATCACCGCCACGTTCTTCTCTTTCACGAGCTTCGCTTACACGAATGTTACGACCATCAAGTTGATAGTTGTTAATCATTTCGATTGCGCTTTTAGCTTCGCCGTCTTCTGTCATTACGATAAATCCGAAACCTTTAGATTTTCCGGTCATTTTATCCATAATGATGCGTGCTGATTCAACGGCACCATGTGCTTCGAAAAGGGTACGAAGATCTTCTTCTCGTGCGGAATAAGGCAAATTGCCAACATAAATATTCATAAAAAAATTACTCACAAATTAAAAACAAAAATATTACTTACATTAGGAAACAAAAAAAATTTCTATAGACCCCTTTCAGAAAAAATACTAAACATAATCTGATTATAACAGATTTACAGCAATATGGAAGTATTTATGCATATTCCCAAAAAATTCCATTTTTGGTACAATGATTATCAAAGAAACTAAGGATTGGCTTGTATGATCGATGGACTACGATTAGAATATACTGTATTTTTCATGGTTTTGATAGGGGTGCTTTTGATAGTTGCCTGCTATATGGGCTTTCTGAGGAGGCCTGTTGTTTATCGTTATTCCCTAGCGTCATATATTGCTGATAAGAAGAGTGCATATCCGTTTTTTGTTCCCTTTTTCTTTATTTTACGTCTCTTTACCCTGATTCTTTTAGGGTTTTTGGTATCTCGGCCACAACTTCCTGATAAACGGACGCGAGTCAATGTTGAAGGAATTGACATTATGATGCTGCTAGATGTTTCCGGGAGTATGATATGTTTTGATGATCTTGATGATCGTAAGACTCGTATCGAAACAGCCAAGGAAGAGGCTCAACGCTTTGTCGATCAACGAGAGACAGATTCAGTTGGTCTTGCTGTTTTTGGCAATGGTGCATTATCTGCTTGTCCATTAACGCATGATAAAACAGTTTTGCGCGAAATTATTCAGGGCCTTGATCTTGGAACGATGATTGATGATCGAAGTACTATGCTTGCGCATGGTATGTTGACAGCATTAAATCGCCTTAAACAGGATTATCCTGAACAGGACTATCCTGAACAGACCTCACCTGGGCAGGTCTCACCTGGGCAGGTCTCACCTGGGCAGTCAAATTCGCCAAGCAAAATAATGATTGTGTTAACCGATGGGCAGCCAAGCATGTATGATGCGCCGATTGAGTTACCGTTATCTATTGCAAAGAAATTAGGTATAAAGATTTATACTATTGGTATCGGTGGCGAGCAAGGAGGCTATTCTGCTGGGCCGCATGGCATGCTTTTATCTGAGGGTATGCAGTTAAATGAAACGTTATTGCAACATATAGCCGATCAGACGGGCGGGGCATTTTATCGTGCTCGTAATGCAAAAGAGATGCGCTCTATTTATTCAACAATCGATCGTCTTGAAAAGCGTTCAATACCAGTTAATTTGCATACACGATATTATGATATTTTTGAGCCATTTTTGTGGTTGCTTTTATTGCTTGTTGTAGGTGAAGTATTGTTGTCAGCATTTGTATGGAAGACATTATGATAATTCAGTGGGGAGCGTTATATAATTGGTGGGTACTTTTTGTTGCCGCTTTTGCGGTTGCTTTGTACTGGTATAAATATATTAAGCGTAATCGTTCTGCTGCATTGCTTGATAAGCGTGGTACATTATTAAAAAATTTTAGCCCAACAAAAAATATCATGAAAGCTTTTTTAGCTTCGGTTGGTGTTATTTTTGTTGCTCTTGCTTTGTTGCACCCGAAATGGGGACGCATTGATGAGAAGGTTGAGCAGCATGGGCGTGATATTTTTATTGCTTTGGATATTTCGCGAAGTATGTTGACGCAGGATTGTAAGTTTGGTCAGGCGGGGCCTGGTCAGGCGAGGCCTGGTCAGGCGAGGCCTGGTCAGAAGGGGTCTGATCGATTGGCTATAGCAAAACAAGCAATAAAATCTTTAGTTTCAGCGTTAGAAACTGATCGTGTTTCGTTAGTAGTTTTTTCAGAAAAAGCGCGTATTTATTGTCCGCTTACAAAAGATGTAGATCTTGTAAATACGTTTGTTGATCAGATTGATCATACAACGATAGGTTCAGGTACCACACTGCTTGATCAACCAATTCAAACTACAATAGAACAGTGTGAGCGGTTTCCTGATCGTAAAAGTAAATTGTTGTTGTTGGTTACTGATGGCGAAGATTTTTCTGATTCACTGGATGTTATAAAGAAAAAAGCGAACGATGCTGGATTAACTATTTTAATTATTGGTGTTGGAACGAAGCAGGGGGCGCCGATTCCGTTGTACGACGAAAAGGGTAAGAGAAACGGTTACATCAAAGATTCCAATGATCAAGTTGTAATTTCACAATTGCATCCTGAATCGCTGCACAATCTTGCTGAGGCAACGGGTGGAATGGCTGTGATGCTTGATAACAATGGGATGAATGTATCGAATCTTGTTGCAAAGATTAAACAATTTGAAAAAGAGAAGCAGGGTGCCCATAAGGTCTCTGCGATGCGTGAACAGTATTCATGGTTTTTGCTTGTAAGTTTTATCTGTTTTTTACTTGAGTGGTTATTATGAGATGGCTCATTATTATTTTTTTATTCAGTAATATTTCACATGCTGGAATGCGTGATTATATTGATCGTTCAACAGCATCATTGATGTGCGCAAAGGGTGACTATGCACAAGCGCAAAAATGTTACGAGCAACTTATTGTTGATAATTTAGATAGTGTAGAAGCCAAACGTAATATTGCCGATTGTTTTTATGAACAGCAACAGTATGATATAGCATCAGATTATTATGATCAGCTTTTGTGTGAGCCAGCTCTTGAAGTAGAACATAAAGAAGAAGTGCTGTTTAATCATGGCTGTAGCTACGCACAGCGCAAAAAATACGAACAAGCCTTGAAGTCATTTGAGGATGCTGTTGCAATAAATAATACGCCCCGTCGAGCGTTGCCCCATCGGGCGTTGCCCCGTCGGGCGTTGCCCAGTCGAGCGTTGCCCCGTCGGGCGTTGCATGATCGTGCACAAAAAAACATTGAACTGCTCAAAAAGATTCTTGAGCAAAAAAAACAACAGCAACAAGATCCTTCGACTCCCGCTCAGGATGAACGGAATCAAAAGAACGATAAAAAAGATCAACAACAAAATAAAGACCAAAATCAGCAAAATCAATCACAAAACGATCAGCAGAATAAACAAGATCAACAGCAAAAAGATAAGCAATCAGATGATTCTAAAAATAATGAGCAGAATAAGAATCAATCCGAACAGGATAAAGACCAGAAGGATAATCAGAACTCATCGGATAATTCTAAAAAACAAGATTCCTCAAATCATCCTGAGCGGGAGTCTAAGGATGAGCAAAAAAAACAGGGCGAATCCAAAAAGCAACAGCGTCCCGATCTTGATAAAAAGAAAGAACAAAAAACAGGGAATGATAAACAGAAGCAAGGGGATCAGCGCAAGCAGGAACATGGACGAGATAAAAACTTGCAGCAAAATCAAGGCGATGACCAAAAAGATGCACAACAAGGGCAACAGGACGGAAAGCAAGGGAAGCAGCAGCAAGGTCATGATAAAGCTCCAGGTCAAGAAGGTTCTCAACAACAAGGTGCCACAAAAAAAGCATCATCTCAACTCGATAAAGAAATGCGTGCAGTTTTGCAACAGGCTGAAGATTTAGAGAAGCAGGGCCGGCATCTATATTTGCAAGCACTTTCTGGACAAGAGGAACAAGAAAAGGGAGGGGTGCATGATTGGTAAGTGTTTTTTTCTCGCTCGTACTCTACGAGGGCATCTTGCGATGCCACCTCAGGGCGAACGGATGAGAAAAAATCAGGGCCCGGTTTGTGATGGCTGTTTTTTAAGTACAGAATTACAGTCAAAAAACGTTCATCCTGCCTGTCCGTCGAAGCCTTGGCGTAGTCGGAAGCGGGAGTCGAAGGATCTTGAGCGTGGTATAATAAAGATGATGCAGCTATTTTTGTGTGCATTTATTCAGGCGGGGGCTGTTTTTTCATTTTGTTCCATGCGTGCGATTGATTTGTCGGTGAAGATATCTGATGCCAATGGACATAAGATTGAAGAAGTGCGGCAAGGTGTGCCATTTTTGTTAACGGTATCAGTTTCTGGTGATAAGCAGAATCTTGGTGAGCCGCGCATTGATCATCTTGAAAAAGTTGATAATGTTGAACGAATGCCGGTGACAACAAGTATTATGTTGCTGAATGGGCGGCAACAAGTTAAAAAAAATTATGTATATCGATTGCGTATAGATTCAATTGGCAACTATGTGCTTGGGCCGGCTTATTATGATCAAGGAAATTATCTTGTGAAATCGGACGCAGTATCATTTTTTGTGGCGAAATATAATAGTAATGCGGAGGGTGAGACGAGCGATCCATTTGTTTTTGTTTCAACGAATAATAATCAGGCATATATTGGCGAACAGATATTGTTGACGGTGCAACTTTGTTTTCGCAAAGAACTTTCGCAATTTAGTTTAGAACAATTTAAATCTCAGGCATTTACCACTACACAACTTTATAAACCAGTAAATGAAAAGATTGCTTACGATGGGCGTCAGTGGTCATCAGTTCGGTATACGTTTGCATTGTATGCAAAAAAGCCTGGGGCGATTATTGTTCCTGCATTGCATGCACAGTGTGAGCGTGAAAAGGAGTCTGTTGCTGGGGGGTTGATGGCACATTTTAGTTCATGGTTTGGAAATGATACAGAGATTGTGAAAGTGCAATCGCAACCGCTTGAACTTTCAATTAGACCATTGCCTGTAGTTAATAAAAAAAGTATCGGTGTTGGACATGTAGAAGATTTTAGTATTTCTGTTGATAAACAACAAATTGAACAATCAAAGGGTATTACTGCAACACTTTCTCTTACTGGCAATCTCAATTCGAATGATTCATTATTTGGAAAGTTGGTTGTTCCGAAGGCGTTTAGGGCGTACGAGTCAAAGGTAGCAATTGATCTAACTGATACTGCTGGTATTTTTACAAAAAAACAGGAATGGATTTTGCAGGCATTGCAGCCTGGGAAAATTACGATTCCATCGCAAGAGATAACATATTTTGATACAACAATTAATCAGTATAAAACGTTGAAAACTCAGCCAGTTGTATGTACCGTTAAGAGCCTTGCGCTTCCAAGTTTGCCTGTAACACCGGAACATAAAAAAAATGTTATACGATTTGAAGAAAGAGTGCCGCAACCATTGTCGCTATTGTCTCTTTTGTTATTTATTTTAGTGCCGATTTTTTGTATAATTTTTCATTATTTTATTCGGTTGTATCGGATTCCATTGCAGCGTATGCGTCGTTATAGGAAAATGTATGCAATGATAAAAGCGTCGCAACGAAAAGATGAACGTGTGTTGTTATATGAGGCGTGGGTACTGTTATTTACAGAAAGTTTGGGAATTGATATTACGAAAAAGCAATTAAAGAATGTTGGGGTGTTATTTTTGCATGGTAAGACTGAGCAAACTAAGTGGTTTTATTATGTTGCTGCGATGGAAAAATATGTTTTTGAGCATTCATCAGTATCGGATAGTGATACAGTTTATCGAGATACATTGTTGTGGTTGAAGCGGTTTAGGACGGTTGTATGATAACGATGATCTGTTGGTTTGTTACCAGTATGCCACTGTTGTATTGGCAACTTTT
>Ga0075124_10000574_pt1 | contig 16909 bp, 12 predicted proteins | sample AntAceMetag02UKS_FD_69809 | JGI IMG/M metagenome (GOLD analysis project Ga0075124, IMG submission 69809) | Saline lake microbial communities from Ace Lake, Antarctica - Antarctic Ace Lake Metagenome 02UKS | ecosystem: Environmental > Aquatic > Non-marine Saline and Alkaline > Saline | place... | reverse complement strand
CCCGTCCTCGTTACCCCTCTTGAGTTTAAGGAGATCAGAAAGGTGGGGCTGGCTTATGACGGAGGCCCGCATGCGGAACGGGCCCTCAAGATTGCGGCGGAGCTCTCGATAACCTTGGAATCAACCCTCACGGTTTTGATTGTTACCGGCGACGATGAAGAGACCAGGATCCTTAGCGAAAAAGTCGGATCATTTCTCGATCCCTATGAACTTCAAATGTCCCTTGAGATACGGAGCGGAAAGGAAGAGCAGGAAATCGTCCGGTTTTCCGGCGAAGGTATGGTGGATCTCCTTGTGATGGGTGCATACGGGCACAGCAGAATACGGAAATTTATACTCGGGAGCACCACGTCATACGTGATAAGAAAAAGCGAGATACCCGTGTTATTGATACGTTAGGGGAATAATTTCTTCGCAGTTGTCTCCAGATAGGTCATCGATTCGTATCGCGTCAGGTCATAGTGAATCGGTGTGACGGATATGAAGCCCTTCTTCAGGGCCGTGGCATCGGAGTTTTCCTTTTCCATATTGGGAAGTAATGTTTCTCCGGCAAGCCAGTAGTAGGTGTTGTTCCTCGGGTCCACTCTCTTTTCAAAATCTTCCATAAGACGGGCAGTTCCCTGCTCCGTAATGGCAACCCCCCGTATCTCCTTTTCCGGAATAGCAGGGATGTTGACATTCAGGGTCATCCCCCGGGTGTGGTTGCTTTTCACTGTAAAAAGGGCGATCTTTTGCGCGAAGCGGGCTGCGAATGAAAAATCAGCTTCCTCTGTCAGATCGTCGAGTGAAACCGCAATGGAGGGAATTCCGAGTATGGTTCCTTCCGTGGCGGCCGATACCGTTCCGGAATAGATGACGTTGATACCCACGTTGGCGCCTCGGTTGATTCCTGATACCACAAGATCAAAAGGTTTTTCCGCCAGTTCCTTGACGCCGATCTTGACACAGTCTGCCGGGGTTCCTTTGACTCCATACCCCCAGAAATGCCCCTCCCGTTTCACCCTGCGAACCATCAGTGGTTGTGAAAGGGTAATGGCGTGGCCCACGGCGCTCTGTTCAGTCTCCGGTGCCACTATCAGACACTCCGCCACCTGTGAGAGCTCCCTCTGAAGCGCCCGCAAACCCTCGGCATATATTCCGTCATCGTTGGTAAGGAGAAATCTCATCAGCCTTTCCCCCTCTTATTGTATCTGCTCAATTTCGTTGTCGCTCACCATGAGTATATACAAAGTTTTTTCCGCATCACCCGTTTCGGAAAAGGAGGTTGTGCCCGTTATGCCCGGATAATCCTCAAGCAAAAGGAGGTTGTCCCGAAGGTCACCCCTGACCTCGGTGGGCATTTCAATCATTACGGTAACAATAATGCGGGCGGCGTCGTAGGCAAGGGCCTCGAGGTTCCCGGGTTCCCGCCCCAGGGCGGTATAGAACCGGTCGATAAATTCCCTCACAGATGGTGAATGGCTTTCCAGAAAGAAGCCATCCGTAAATATGGCCCCCTCTATGTTTTTGGTGTCGATGTCAAGAAGCTCGGGAGAATTCCAGCTGCTCGTTCCGAGAAGCTGAATATTCGTGACGTCATAAAAGGCCAGCTGGGGTGCGATCATCAGAATTCTTGAGGATGAATCGGGAATAAAAAGTGCATCAAAGTCGATAAAGGGTTCCGCCTCTTCCGAATCCTCCTCACCTTCCGGGGAATCGAGACGCACGATAGACTTTATCTCCTTGCCAAAATCTGTCTGTGCGGTGTCGTAGGATTCGATGCCCCTGATCTCTCCGCCGTAGTTCACAACCTCATCCCAGAAAAGATTCATCATTTCGGTTCCGTAGCTGTCATCGGGATATAAGATGGCAAAGCTTGTGAGCCCCAGGTTTTCAAAGGTGTATTTTACCAGCGACTTTATCTGCATCGTGCTGGTCAGAAAATTGCGGAACACGTAGTCACCTGTTTCGGTGATACCCTCTTTCTGGGTCAATGTGAGAATCGGGATACCGATTCTCTGTGCCTCATCAGCGGCCTCAATGGACGTGGTGCTCCCGAGGGGGCCTATTATGCCTATCACATTGTCTTCCTTGGCGAGCTTTTCGACTGCCTCGCGGGCAGCGATCGGATCGCTTTTGGAGTCTTCGATTATAAGCTTGACGGGGATTTCGCCCCGGGAATCGAATATGCCGACGGCAAGGATGATTGCATCCAGTACCCTCTCACCGTAAACGGAATATCTTCCCGTGAGGGGGAGAATGCACCCGATGGCATAACGGTCGGTTGTTCCTATCTCCGATATTCTCTGCCGAAGGTCTTTCCCCCGTTCGGCGAGGGGGTGTCCGAAGTGATAGAGGAGGAATTTATTGAGGCTGCTTGCCGACTCTTCAAAGTTTCCCATTTCGTACTGGGTTCGTGCCAGTCTGTAGAGGATGTATCCCGAGGGGTATCGTATTCGGGACATCTTTGCCGCATCCTCAAGCTCATCGAGGGTGAGGCGGTCCTCTATGATAGTTTCTATCCGCTTTTTTACGGATGACTCACGATCTTTCCCGGAACCCACCCGGAGCGATTTTACATAGAAAAGGAGTGCGTCATAATTCTTTCCCCTGGCTGCGAGGTTGTCACCAGAAAGAGAAAATATTCGTGCCCTGAGACGTGAAGATATTTCCTCCTTCACAAGTCTCTTGATGATCTCCTCCGATTTGTCATACATCCCGAGGCCGTGATAGGAGGCGGCAATGAGATACCGTGCTTCGTTATAGAGGGGATCTCCCCGGAACCTCTCCGGGACAGCGTGAAGTTCTTCCAGGGACTCCCGGTACCGTTCGTCTCTCTGAAATAGTTCTCCCCGTCTCAGATGTGCCCAGGCGGCCACCTTTCCCTGGGGCACTCTTTCAAGGATCTCTCCAAAGAGGGTCAATGCCCGGTCGTTCTGGCTCTCCTTAAATGCCTCTTCTGCGTTCCTGAAGGTGAGACTGACTTCGCGGGGTATCTCGTCGGGCAGGATCTGTAAGATTTCCTCTCTCTTCATGTATAGACCGGCACAGCCTTCTAGGATCAAGACGAGGGCGATAAAGGCGGTAAATACTATTTTCTGCAATCGAATCATGGTCTCGTTTGTCCTCTTATCTGCCAAGTTCGTTTACGTAATCCAGGGTCTCTCTGGCCATCTGCGGCGAATCGATAACGAATGAAAGCTCATTGTTATATTTCAGGGCGGAACTCGTCAGATTGTGACTCCCGATAAACACGTATCTTCTGTCTATTACTGCCACCTTTGTATGGGTTTTGGTCTTCGGGGAGTCAAAGATCACCTCGATACCTCCCATTCGCAACCTCTCTGCCGTTTCCCTGTTATTCCTGTTTATCATTGAGTTCCGGTTTGTGTCTCGTTCGAGTATTATTTTTACCCTTACCCCCCTTTTGGCTGCCGCTATCAGACGGCTGAGTATCATGTCGGGGTAGCTGCCCTTGTATCCATTTGTCTTGAAAAGGAAGTAGGACATTACGATCTCGCTTTTTGCCCCCTCGAGAGCCTTACTCATGGCCTTGAAATACTCACCATCGGCGAGAAGGCGCCCTCGGCAGATATTCGTCTCATATTCCCGGGAGGGTGATGAGGATAAGGCGGTCGAGGGTGGAAAAGAGATAAAAATAGAGGTGAAGACGAAAAGAATCGATATAATGAAGGTCTTGGCAAAGCCTCTATTCATGATTTTCTGGCCGAAGTGGTATATAATCTGATATGCTACATAATTTGTAAGAGGAAGTCGATATAAAAAATTACATAAGCCGAATACCATAGATAAAGAAATTGTTCGAGCGTGGCGCCCATTTTTTTCAATCGGTAGATGAGCTTCCTTTGACCGGGAGCGCATCCGCAAGCCCCGCCTTGTAGGCGGGGTAAGGGGCGCAATATAAAACAAACATATTCCTTACCGGGAAGCCCCGTCCTGTAGGCGGGGAGCTTTACCTGCCCGCGGGGAGACCCGTGAGGTCGGGCCCTTTTCATTGACAAATGAGGTTTTTTGGAATAATGACTCGACGCGAATTGAATTGGGAAGCGAACATTCCCCGCTTTCTGCGGCGGTGTTAGCGAGAGAATAAAAAAACAAGCATTTTCCTTAACAATCAGAGATTCCCCGTAATGTGTTGCGGGGAGCTTCAATCTTCAAAGGAGCGCGGAGTCATTATGAAGGATTTTGAGTTGTCAGAGTGGGAAAGCAGGATTGTCACCCCTGAAAAGATAATCAAGAAGCTCAAACCAGGCATGAAAATATTTCTGGGGACCGGTGCAGCGGAGCCGAGGACGCTGATTAAACATATCATAGACTCCGATGAATCAAACCTGAGAGATCTTGAATTTATTCAGCTTCTGAGCTTGGGTGATGCCCTCCCCGTTGACAAGGACCACTCCTATAAATACAGGCTGAAGACCTTCTTCTCCGGGTGGCTGGCAAGCGAGGCCATCGAGGCGGGGAGAATAGATTTTATTCCGAGTTACTTTTCCAAGATTCCTTTACTGGTGAGTGCCGGTGTCATAGAGATCGACGTGGTCTTCGTTCAGATTACACCTCCCGATAAAAACGGCTTCTGCAGTCTCGGTGTGGCAGTGGATATGGCGAGGCGCGCCATGGAAAAGGCCTCCCTTGTGGTGGGGGAAATCAACAACGATATCCCCTTTACAATGGGAGATACCTTTCTGCACGTCAACGATTTTGATTATCTTGTCCGCTCCACGGAAAAACCGCTCTACTTTCCCCGTCGTCCCGCCGCGGAGGTCCATGAACGATTAGCGTCAAATATAGCGTCGGTTATCGAGGACGGTAGCTGTATCTCTTTTTCGATCGGGCCCCTCTTTGAGGCCCTTCTCAAGTATCTCGTGCACAAGAGGAATCTCGGGGTTCACTCTCTCGTCATGACCGATGCTCTTATGGACCTGATAAAGAGCGGCGCCGTGACGAACACAAACAAACGGATATTCCGGAACAAGAGCGTAACCTCCTATGCACAGGGGACGCCGGAGCTTCTCGAATGGCTGGACAGAAATCCCCTGATCGAGTTTCAGGGAATAGAGGTGGTCACAAACCCGAGGATTATAGGAGAAAACGACAAATTTATAAAAATACTCCCGGCGCGAAAGGTGGACTTGAGCGGCGGCATCGCGTTGCAGTTCGGAAAAGGCAACGTCACCCTCGATCCCAATGAGGTGCAGGAGATCTATTCAGGAGTGGAGCTTTCCAAGGGGGGGCGATCGATTTTTGGCCTTCCCAGCCGCAACCTGAAGGGAGAGTCAAATATTGTACTTTCCGTGAAGGATCTTCCCGGCCAGTTTACCAATATGGAGTCCCTGGATTTAATCGTCACGGAATTCGGTATCGCGTCACTCAGGGGGCGCACCATGCGTGAGCGTGCCCTCGCCCTTATTGATATTGCGCATCCCGATGACAGAAGCGATCTGGTTCAGAGGGCAAAGAAAGCCAACATCCTCTATCCCGATCAGATCTATATGGCAGAGTCAGGCCATCTTTATCCCGATGATGTGGCAAGCACCCATATATTCGGGAACAACATTACCGTTCGCTTCCGTGCCATAAAACCCTCCGACGAAGATGACATGAGGAGACTTTTTTACCGGTTTTCGGACAGGAGTATCTATTACCGGTATTTCAGTCCTATCAAGACGATGCCCCATATGAAGATGCAGGAATATGTAAATGTTGACTACAAGAGGGCCATGTCGATCGTGGGGCTTATAGAGGAAGCGGGAGTGGAGCGCGTCATCGCCGAAGGGCGGTATACACGTTACAAAGACAGTTCCTATGCAGATGTGGCCTTTGTGGTTGATGAAACGCTTCAGGGAACGGGAGTAGGGACCTATCTTTTTGAAAAGTTGATAAGGATAGCCCAAAAGCGGGACATCGAGGGTTTCAAGGCCGACATTATTGCCGACAACAAGCCGATGCTCAAGATCTTTGAGAAATCGGCCTATCCCGCGCATGCCTTTGTCCAGAGAGGCGCATACGAGCTTACCATGCCCTTTAACGAGGAAAAAGGTTCGTCATAGACAAAAAAAGGGGAGAGACCAGGTACCCTGGCCTATCCCCTTTAAGATTGCAACTTGTTCGTTCTTACTCTTTATTTACCTCTTCGAAATCCGCGTCCACCACGTCATCATCGGGAGTCCCGGCCTGTCCTTCTCCGGCTGCACCCGCTTCTGCTCCGGCACCTTCTTCTTTTGTTGTTGCCTTTGCATACATTGCCTCAGCCAGTTTGTGTGATGCTGTGGTAAGCTCCTCCTGGGCGGCCTTGATTCCCTCGAGATCGTCATTTTCCATGGCCTTTTTGACCTTTTCGAGTGACGTTTCTATATTTGATTTCTCGGCGGCATCGATCTGATCGCCCATCTCTTTCAGGTTCTTCTCGACGCTGTAAACGAGGGTATCGGCCTGATTTCGTGCCTCTATCAACTCCTTCTTTTTCTTGTCATCCTCTGCATGGGTCTCAGCATCCTTCACGAGCTTATCTATCTCTTCTTCTGAAAGACCGCTTGAAGAGGTGATCTTGATGCTCTGCTCCTTGCCCGTGCCGAGATCCTTGGCCGAAACATGCACGATGCCGTTTGCATCGATATCAAAGGCAACTTCGATCTGAGGCAGGCCTCGGGGTGCCGGAGGAATCCCCGTGAGTTCAAACTTGCCGAGGGTTCTGTTATCGCCAGCCATGGGACGTTCTCCCTGAAGTACATGGATGCTGACAGCCGGCTGATTATCCGCCGCCGTCGAGAATATCTGGCTTTTCTTTGTGGGTATCGTCGTATTCTTATCGATGAGTGTCGTCATAACGCCACCCAGCGTTTCGATACCCAGTGAGAGGGGGGTTACGTCCAGAAGCAGCACGTCTTTCACGTCACCGGCCAGGACACCTGCCTGAATTGCCGCCCCGATGGCAACTACCTCGTCGGGATTTACTCCCCTGTTAGGTTCTTTCCCGAAGATTTCCTTTACCTTTTCCTGCACACGCGGCATGCGGGTCATACCACCAACAAGAATGACCTCGTTGATGTCTTTCTGTGAAAGACCTGCATCCTTGAGTGCCGTTTTGCACGGGGCTTCGAGTTTTGCAATAAGGTTCTCGACGAGCATCTCGAGCTTTGCCCGGGTAAGTTTCATATTCAGATGCTTTGGCCCCGAGGCGTCAGCCGTGATAAAGGGAAGATTGATATCGGTTTCCATCGATGTGGAAAGCTCCATCTTTCCCTTTTCCGCCGCTTCCTTGATCCTTTGAAGGGCCATATTGTCGCTTCGAAGATCGATGCCCTGATCCTTCTTAAATTCGTTGGCAATATAGTCTATCAGGTTCTGGTCGAAGTCTTCGCCTCCCAGATGGGTGTCTCCATTTGTCGACTTAACCTCAAAAACACCATCGCCGAGCTCAAGTATGGAGATATCAAAGGTCCCTCCGCCCAGGTCAAAGACGGCGATCTTCTCATCCTTCTTCTTATCAAGACCATAGGAAAGCGATGCCGCCGTGGGCTCGTTGATAATGCGGAGGACATTCAGCCCTGCAATCTTTCCCGCATCTTTCGTGGCCTGTCGCTGTGAATCATTGAAGTAGGCAGGCACCGTAATAACCGCGTCGGTTATCGTTTCGCCCAGGTAGTCCTCGGCCGTCTGTTTCATCTTTCCGAGCACCATCGATGATATCTCGGCAGGGCTGTAATTTTTACCCTTTATGCTTATCTGCGCATCGCCGTTTGAGGCCTCCGTTATCTTGAAGGGGCTTATGGTAACATCGTGCTGTACCTCTTTCGTTGAATGCTTTCTTCCTATGAGTCTCTTTATCGCGTATACGGTATTTTCGGGGTTGGTAACGGCCTGCCGCTTGGCGACCTGGCCGACTAACCTCTCGTTGCTGTCAGTAAAGGCAACCACGGACGGTGTAGTCCTGTTCCCCTCCTGATTTGATATGACTGACGGATCACTGCCCTCCATGACAGCGACACAGGAATTTGTCGTTCCCAGGTCAATACCTATGATTTTCCCCATTTTATATAAACCTCCTTACCTATATAAATATTCTATTTTTTCTTTTTTCCTTTTTTTACACGGTGTGCGATGGATACCTTTGACGGCCTCAAGAGTCGTCCGTTTAAGAGATACCCCTTTTCGAATTCTTCCACTATTTTATTATCGTCGATCTCATCGCTTTCCACCTTCATCATTGCCTCATGAAAGTTGGGATCAAATTCCTGGCCGATCGATTCGATGCTTTCAACACCATGTTTTTTTAACGATACCAGTAATTGCTCGTATATCAGTTTCAATCCATCCACAAAGGCATCGATATCCTCGGAGTTCGAGACATGATTCAATGCCCGTTCCATGCTGTCAATAATCGGTAATAACTCCTTTATAAGCTTCTCATTTCCATAATTTAAGAGATCGGTGCGGTCTTTCTGGACCCGTTTTTTGTAGTTCTCGAATTCAGCGCTTATCCTTAAATAACTGTCATAATTCTCGAGGGCCTCTTTTTTTGCCTCTTCCAGTTCAGTGAGGGGTTCCTCGCCTTCGGCTGCCTTGAGCCCGTTCGTTTCTTCTTCTGATATCTGTGTACCCTCAGCACTCATGTCTTTTGTCTCTTCGGCCGGTTTTCCAAACATTACGAATAATCAACTCCTTCTCGATTCTTTTTATCCCTCTGCCACGGCAAAACAGAAACTGCCTCTATTCTTCCGGTTTCTTGAAAAGCTTGTAATCTATCATTTCGCAGATAACGTGCCCCACGGTAATATGAACCTCCTGAATACGGGGGACACTATTCGAAGCGACATTGAGGTGATAGTCTGCGATGCCGGCCATCTTTCCCCCGTCTCTTCCCGTAAGGGCGATGGTTATCATGCCTCTTTTCTTTGCATCTTCCAGGGCCTTCACAACATTTGGAGACGAACCGCTGGTGCTTATTCCCCACGCGATGTCGCCCTCGTGGCCTAAGGCCCGTAGCTGCTTTGCGAAGACATCGGAAAAATCATAATCGTTGGCAATGCTCGTTAATACCGAGGTGTCGGTACTGAGCGCGATTGCCGGAAGGGGTGGCCTTTCTATGGTAAATTTGTTGATAAATTCCGCTGCCAGATGCTGTGCGTCTGCCGCGCTTCCCCCGTTTCCGAATATGAGGATCTTCTTTTCACCCTTCAGTGCCTCGGTGATTGCCTCGACGATCCTGACAATTCTTACGAGGTTTTCGTTGACAAAAACCTCTTTGACGTGGCTGCTTTCCTTAAATGTACGTATTATGATGTCTTCAATATCTTCCATCTTCACGAAGTACCGCTACTTTTTAAAAATAATATATTTATCGATCTTTCAGATGTCAAGGAAGGTGAGGATAATTAATTGATTATGAAAAATTGAGGTCTCTTTGAGGTGAAAAACGGTTATTGGCCATAAAGGGTGCGGGCAATCGTTACAAGCCTGTCTTTTGTCGTTGCATCTTCTTTGATTTCGTGAATGGTCCGTACCTCACGATCGGCGCTCTCGATAAGGCGGTCCCTCCATTTAAGCTGGTGTTCCCGCTTTTTTTTCAGAAATTCGCTCTCGGAGCATACATCTTCCGAAAATATCCTGTTCAGTATGTAGCCCTTTATCTCTACGCCGAAGCCGGAGAGAGACCTCCCTATGGCCAGCGCCTGTTCGACGGGAAGCCTCTCGGGGTTTGCAACAATCCATGTTGAGGTGTCCCGGGAGAGCATGCCGAGTACATCCTCGGTGAGCTTCCTCCATTTAGAGATAAGCTCCAGGGGTTCCTCTCCCGATTGTCCCCTGAGCCGGGAAAGTACACCTCTCATCTTGAGATAGAGTTTCTGGGCCTCGCCGAGGTGAGAATAAAAGAGGTTCTGGATGTTGAGGAGATTCAGTGTCGATGACGTGGGGGCCGTATCCCAGATGATATGGTCATATTTTTTCAATCGCTTCGCTTCGAGGACGTAGTCGAGCATAAATTCCTCATCCAGGGCGGGTACCCCCTCGATATAGTCGAGGATGCCCCTATCGACGGGGAGAAGCGACGAGATTACCCTGTAGACATCCTCTCCGAACTTTTCCCTCCAGAGTTTAAGGATGATGGGCCGGGTAAGCTCGATGACATCGAGATTTTTTTCGATACTGACAACGGTATCCTGAAATGCCCGATTAAAGATGCTCGCGAGCGAGCCCGACGGGTCGGTGGAAAGAAGGAGAACATTTTTGTTTTGCGAGAGATGAAAGGCCGTGGCGACAGACATCGTCGTTTTTCCAACCCCGCCTTTACCGGTAAACATGATAATCTTTCTCATGAGAGTAAACGATGCGGAGTCGGGATCATCCCTTGTCCGAAAAACCGCCCCCCTTTTTTCTGTCCCGCAGCTCTCCTATTTTACCCCGGTTCCAGTGGGATACCCTCGAAAAATAACCGGTGATTCGAGTGATTTCCTCAATGTTATCGGATCCGCAGTGAGGACAAAGGTTTCTCAGACCCTTCACCGTTTGGTTACAGTCGATGCAGGTGGTAAACTCCGGTGTAAATACCAGGTGCTTCCCCTTGCTTTCCCTGAGGGCTCTCGTGACAAAATCTGCCAGCGCCTGGGGCGAAGGGCTCTCGTCGGCAATGCGGATATATGTTACGGCATCGCCCTCGAAAAGGGGATGAAATGCCGCTTCAATTTTTACCCTCTCCATGGGATCTATCGATGCCGAGACCGCACAGTGTGTCGAGTTTGTATAGTATATCTCTCCCTTTGAAATATCTCCCTTAACAAAGTGGCCGGCCGTTGGTGAAAAGTGTTTCATGTCCAGCCTGGCAAACCGGTATGCCGTCGTCTCCGCAGGTGACTGTTCGAGCATGATCCGTATGCCATTCTTTGTACTCAGTTTATCGGCCATTTTTTTCATATGCGTAATGATTTTGAGACCGAATTTCCGGGCCCTTTCCGATTCGTGCAGCTCCTCTCCCGTCTGGATCTTGACCAGTTCGTTCAATCCCACCATTCCCGCCAGGTATGTTGAGGAGTCCGTTTTGATATAGGGGGTTCCTCCGCAATCCATGGCGAGAAGAGAGAGTGGACCTTCACTTCCCAGCGAAAGCAAGCCTTCGATAAAGTGTTTCTTTTCGACATGGGCCTGAGCCGTTATTTCCATGGTCCGGGATATGAGAGAAAACAGCTCCTTATCCTCTCTCTTCGCCCTGTATCCAAGCCTCGGAAGATTTATCGATACATTCTGAATTGCCGCGTGTCTCATTTCCCAGGGTTTCTCTGCTGCACGGACTCCGCCAGGCCCCTTTTCGAATGAGATAGTACCGCATTCGGAGAGGGAGACACTGTTTTGCCTGTCGAAGACAAAATGGGTGTTGCCCTTCTCGAGTGCCACCCGGCAAATCTGGTTGAGAAAATCCTCATGGCCCGGTGTCTGAAAGAATTGTTCCGTTATATGGACCATGGGTCGGGGAAATACGAAGGGTCGTCCCGTGGCATCTCCCTTTTCGTATACCTCGAAGAGTGCCGTGGCGAATCTCCTCGAATCCTCTCCGTATTCTCCGTAGGTTCTGCCCGTGTATTCGCCGCCCGGTCCCAAGGCAGGGGTGTCTCTGAAGTGGTTCGGTATCTCCCAGTAAAGGTGAATGTCGGTGAATATTGTCTGTCCGCCTCTCCCGACTGCCTGCTGGGCAAATTCATAGACGAGCATCTGTGCAAGCTGTTTCACCTCGTCATCGCTCAGATTCACGAGGTAGGGGGCGAAAAAGATATTGACTCCATCCCATCCAACGGCCCCCGCGAAGTTTCCCTGGAGGGCCGCGGCAAACCGTATGATATGAGCCAGGAGCGTTTCTGCATGCTTTGCCGGGGACGTCACCGCAATGGAATTGGGAAGGTTAAGTCCGAATTTTTTTATAAATTCGATTGACTGACAGGAGCAGTAGGGCCTGTCCACATATCCCAGGTTATGGATATGAATGTCCCCCCCGGCATGGGCAAATCCGACGTCATCTGAGAAGACCTTGAGGAGGGCGTATTCCCTTTTTATCCCCTCGGCCAGCGTGAGATTCGTTCCCTCTGGACTGTGCGGTATATTGGCATTTTCCTTGTTGCTGTACAAAATCAGCTGTTCCACGTCGAAGAGGGGAAAACCGAGGCGTGCGTGCATTTTTGATGCCTTTTCGAGCCCCCGTTCTACGAGCTTTGCATCAACGAGCTCCCGAATAAGGGGGGCAGTGAGAAAGTCGATACCCGATGCTGATATCTGGTGTTCAACCTCCCTGCTTATCTCCTGGGCCGTTTCGATATCGACGTTGGTTTCACGAATCAGGGCATCGACGATACGCTGTCTGTTCCAGCCCGTGATGTCTTCCTTCGATGATCGTACGAAGAGTGTAAGGTCGGTTGTCTCATAATTAGCCATGCGAAAACTCCTGATAAAAAAAATCAGAAATATGATGCAGGAATTCCGGACGGAAAGTCCCGGCCCGGATTTTCGCATCTTTTCTGAACTAAAAAGATAGCATTCCCCGCTTATTGCTGCGGGGACCTACATTATCAGATATTTGTCTTTACCACTTCTCCTATGGAGCCCAGCGCCTTCTCCGCCGCTGCCGTCAGTTCTTCATCGTGCTCATGATTTGTGGAGAAAACCCTGAAGTGTACCACCCGTGCCGGAATAAACCGGTAGATATCTCTCAGGGGTTCCAGAGATGTCGTCTCCGTTGAGGGGTTGAAAACGTTAATTCTCTTGTCCCTCTCCGTTATCGGGTTTATCGGTCGCGGGTCCTGCGTTGCAAGATCGACGCGAAATTCTATTTCTCTCAGCGACCGTGGAAGACAGGCCCGTATCTCAGCTTCATAATCCTCTGCCTTCGCGAATTTTACCCCCTTCTGGATCTGATCAACGAAAAGTTCCGCCGAAAAGGACATCTTCCATTTGACCTGTCTCAGGTGAAGCTTTTCCCATTCCCGGGCAAGTTTCTTCTTCTTCCCCCGCTTTTCTTTCAGCCACAATGTTACCTCATTGTAAAGACTCCACTCATCAAGACCCAGGTATTCCTCCAGATTGTCAAGGGGATTGCCGGACATTATCAGGTTCATCGTGTCCCTGAATATCTCCTGGAGGTGAAGGTCGAGGGCCCTGGTTGTACGGTGAAAATAGACGTTTGCATAGAGGTTCAGCCTGGCGTTCAGAAATCTTCCGAGGGCGGAGTTTCCCGCCTGGTGGAGCGTGAGGCCATCTTTCGTAAAGAATGTATAGAAGTAGAGTCTCTTGATGTCGATGATATCGATGGAAAAACCCGTCATGTAGGCGTCCCTCTGGACATAATCGAGATTGTCCACCGTGTAGATCCCTGAGAAGAGCTGTCTTAAGAGGATGAGCCACTGGGGATACTCTTCAGTTCCCTCTTCCGGTTTTTTGATAAGAAAGGCGATGTACCCCGGGTCAAGGGTTTCGCCTTTTGCGAACTCTCCCGAGGGACTTCGTTTGATCTTTCCTATGAGCCCCCCCAGTTTCTTGACGATAATCTCCTGTCCCAGTATTTCGTGTGTAAGATCGTACTGGTCCAGAAAGTTGTCATCGAGGAAATGGCCGTAGGGACCATGCCCCACGTCGTGGAGGAGTCCCGTCAGCCTGAGAAGTTCCTCTATGAAATTTATCGAAGGGATATCGGGAACGACTTCACTGAGGCTCGGATAGAGATAGCGTCCGAAATCACCCGCCATGTGCATGGTTCCCAGAGAATGCTGAAACCTGGTGTGTTCCGCCGCGGGATATACCCAGCGAGCGCTCTGGAGTTGATGAATTCTCCTCAGTCTCTGCATCCAGGGTGAATCGATGATATCCTTTTCGGTCTTCTCAGGGGTGTCGTCGCAGGGGACGGTAAACCAGATATACTGGTATATCGGATCGGCAATCAGTGCCTTCCCCCGGTAGATATGTGCGATTTTTTCGTTTCCCCGCTTCATGAGATAACAATTACAAAACTTTGATTTAAATAGCAATATAATCTTCGATTTGACTGAAAATATTCGGAATACCGGGTGACATACCCCACTATTCCATATCGAAGATCTTCCCCGGATTCAGGATATGGAGGGGATCGAAGATTCGTTTTATCTCTTTCTGGAGGCGGATACTCTCGGCGGAAAGTTCCATCGAAAGGAAGGGTTTTTTCGCGATACCAATACCGTGCTCGCCCGATATGGTTCCGCCCATGGCAATAACCTTGCGAAGGAGGAGCCGAACCCCTTCTTCCACATTTTTCCTCTCCTTTTCGCTTTCGGCGGTGATGTTGAGATGGATGTTTCCGTCGCCGGCGTGGCCGAAGGAGAAGATCTTCATGGCGAAATCCTTTTCGAATTCGGGAAAACAGGCGACAAGCTCAGCGATCTTTCCTATGGGAACGACCACATCTTCGGGTATGTAGACCGGGGAATAGTCTTCTATCCGGAGGGCCACCTCCCTTCGTATTTCCCACATCCTGGACCGTTTGATCGAATCGGGTGCCATGATGACGTTGATAGCCCCGGACTCCATGCATATTGTTCCCATCTCCTCTATTTCCCGTCCTATGACGTCGGGCGCGCCGTCCGTCTCGACGAGGAGGAAGACCCCCGTCTCTTCTTTTTCACCGTAAGGGAGAAGCTCACCGACCAGATCAAGGCATCGTCGGTCCAGATATTCTATGGCGCAGGGGATATGGCCGCGAACCAGTATATTGGTGACACCTTCCATGGCCGAGGTGAGTCGGGAAAAGAGGGCAACCATTGTCGTTATTGCGGGTGGTTGGGGTATGAGTTTCAGGATAAGTTTGGTGATAACCCCCAGTGTTCCTTCGGAGCCGACAATGAGATGGAGGAGATCATAGCCCACCACTCCCTTTCTGGTCTGGACTCCCGCATTGATTTTTTTGCCCGAGGGGAGCACGGCTTCGATACCGAGCACATAGTCCTTCGTCGTTCCGTACTTTACACAGGAGGGACCCCCGGCATTGGTTGCCGCGTTGCCACCTATGGAACAGGTGTCAAGGCTTGCGGGATCGGGCGGATAGAAGAGATTTTCTTTTTGAACGGCATTTTTCAGGTCCAGATTTAGAAGGCCCGGTTCGACCGTGGCTGTCAGGTTTTCCCTTTCGATCGAAATGATGCGGTTCATCTTTGCCAGCGACAGGACTACGCCCCCGAAAAGGGGAACAGCGCCGCCTGCAACACCGGTGCCCAATCCCCGGGGAGTGACGGGAAAGCGATGTCTGTTTGCCAGGCGCAAAAGATCCTCTATCTGATCTGACGACGTTGCCTCGACGACAAGCTCTGCTCCATGATGCAAATCGCTCGCGTCTTTCTCAAAGTCCCTTATTTTTTCGGGATCTACAATCAGACATCTGCTGCCGAGTGTCTCCCGGATTTCCTGTATGATTTGGGGGTTGAGTGATGTGTATTCGAGCATATTCTTAAAAAGTGATCAGGCTTTGTAGTGTTCGAAGCCGGGGAGGCGAAGGCTGTCTTCCACCCGGTGCAGAATCCAGCTGGCTATTGTTGTCAGAAAGAGATAGATGGCTCCTATTATCATAAATATTTCGGTGTACTTAAATGTCTCGGATGCTATGATTTTTCCCTGGCCGGTAAGCTCGATACAGGTAATCATATAGGCCAGGGATGAATACTTGATAAGATAGATGATTTCGTTTCCGCAGCCGGGAAGGGCCCTTCGAAAGGCCTGGGGAAGGGTTATGAAGCGTATCATCTGAATCTTTGAAAACCCGAGAGCCTTTGCTCCCATGGTCTGTCCCGTTTTGACCGACAGAAAGGCCCCCCGGACGTATTCTGAGTGATAGGCGCTGCTGCACAGCGAAAAGCCGACAATTGCTGCAACCATGGGGGAAAGATAAATGCCGATATGGGGGAGTCCGAAGTACCAGATAAAGAGCTGAATGACGAGGGGAAATCCCCTGAAAATCAGAACATATCCATCGGCGACCTTTTTCAGAAGGGTGCTCCCGTAGACCCGGAGAGCCCCTATGATTATTCCTATAAAGAGGCCCAAAAAAGCGGATGGTACGATGAGCTTGATACTCACCACGAGGCCCATGAGAAGGGTTGGCATGACCTCGAATCTGATAAAAAAGAGTTCTTCCATATTAGAACGAATTTCCGTAGAGTTCGGTTATTTTTGAACAAAATTCCCTGGTTCTCGCACAGTCCGCATCAGAGAGCATTTTCATGGGCGGCCCCGCCTCCAAAATATTTCCGTCCTCCAGAAACACGAGTTCGTCTGCCAGTTCGCTCGCAAATCCGATCTGGTGCGTCGACATGATCATGGTCATGCCGTTTACTCTCAGGTTTATGATAACGTCCAGGACCTCCGATATAAGCTCAGGATCGAGTGCGGAGGTGGGTTCGTCAAGGAGCATAACCTTCGGGTCCATTGCCAGGGCCCGTGCGATTGAAACCCGCTGTTTCTGGCCGCCGGAAAGCTGCGCTGGATATTTCTTGATATGATCCCCCAGCCCCACACGTTCCAGTTCATTAACCGCTCTTCTACGGGCGTCCTCCCTGGTCTTTTTTTTCACCTTCATGAGCGCGATCTGAACGTTTTCGAGTGCCGTAAGGTGATCGAAGAGGTTGAAATCCTGGAAGATCATGCCGACTTTCTGCCGGTAGGCATAGAGCTCCTTTTTTCGGGAATGTATGATCTCTTCCCCGTCCAGCCAGACACGTCCTTTGTCCGGTTTGACCAGAAAGTTGACACACTGAAGGAGAGTACTTTTGCCCCCACCCGAAGGGCCGATTAATATCTTCAACTCTCCCTCCTTGAGAGAAAGGGAGGCGTCTTTGAGGACCGTTTTCGATCCGTATCGTTTCGTCATGTCTTCAATTCTGAGAATTGTTTTTCTATTTGCCATGTAAAC
>Ga0075124_10000571_pt1 | contig 16973 bp, 10 predicted proteins | sample AntAceMetag02UKS_FD_69809 | JGI IMG/M metagenome (GOLD analysis project Ga0075124, IMG submission 69809) | Saline lake microbial communities from Ace Lake, Antarctica - Antarctic Ace Lake Metagenome 02UKS | ecosystem: Environmental > Aquatic > Non-marine Saline and Alkaline > Saline | place... | reverse complement strand
CTTAAGGAGTTGCATATGAAATACTCACGAGAAGGTGATGGGCTATGAATGATCTACATATAGGGCTTGCACTTGGAAGTGGAGCTGCCCGTGGTCTCGCTCACATCGGAATCATCAGGGCACTTCATGATATGGGGATACGGCCCGATATAGTTTGTGGTTGTTCTGCCGGTGCTGTGGTAGGAGGTGCCTATGCAGCAGGGAATCTTGATACACTTGAGGAATGGGTGCGCTCACTCACCAGGAAGGCCGTGATCGGGTTTCTTGACGTCAGTCTCTTAAGCGGTGGCGTGATAGCCGGTGAGCGTTTCATCAATTTCTTTCACGAGGAAATTGGTGATGTTCACATTGAAAATCTTTCCATTCCTTTTGCATCTGTAGCGACGGAACTGGTGACAGGTCGTGAAATCTGGTTTAGATCAGGTCCTCTTGTAGATGCCGTCCGCGCATCGATTTCTCTGCCGGGAGTACTGGCTCCGGTTCAGATAAACGATAAATGGCTTGTTGATGGGGGTATCGTAAATCCAGTTCCCATTTCGATTTGCAGGGCTATGGGGGCAAATGTCGTGATTGCCGTCAATTTAAATAGCGGTCTTGTGGGCCGACATTTTGAGGAACACCAGAGGAAAGAGCTGAGGAAGGATCAGAAGATTGGGGGACCGCGTGTCGGCTATCTTGCAAATCGCATAAAGAAAGGACTCAAGGGTGGCATGGAGATGGTTCTGTCACAGGTCTGGCGAGGCGAGAGCAACCGGCCCGGTCTCTTCGACGTGATCGGCGGTTCCATTAACATTATGCAGGATCGAATAACCCGCAGCCGTATGGCTGGTGACCCGCCCGACCTGGTGCTTGTGCCGCATCTCGAGCATCTTGGTCTTCTCGAATTTTATCGTGCCGCAGAAGCAATTGAAGAGGGGAAAAATTGTGTCCGAAAGGAAGAAATTGCTATTGATGAATTCCTGCGCGGCATTACATAGAATGCCGCGCCTCAATCCCGTTTTTTTTCTTGCCAATTATTTTTAAAGTAAGTAGTTAGTAACATTGAGTAGTTGCAGGAGTCGTACGGTACTAATATTTAAGCAAATATAATCGAGCGGTTATCAACTTTCTCAGAGGGGGCAGTTAAAATCACAATGAAAGATGAAGGGAAAACGGAAAAGCAACTCATCGAAGAGTTAAAAAGACTTCGGATGATGGTCTCCGCCAAGGAAGGAACAAAGGCGAGTTACGGAGAAACAGAAAAAAGGTTTGGGGACAAAGATAAGTTCAGAAACATACTCGAGAGTATGACAGAATGTTACTTCGAGCTCGACCTTGCAGGCAACCTCACCTTTGTAAATGATTCGATGTGCGAGATAGCGGGTGCCTCGCGTGAAGAGATGTTAGGTTTAAATAATCGGGAGTATACCTCGCCCGAAACGGCCCACCGTATGTACAAGATTTTCGAGGAAATATATCGCACGGGGAAGGCAGCACGTATCTCGGATTATGAAGTGACGGTAAAGGACGGAAGCACGAGAATTCTTGATCTTTCCGCTTCGCTGATGCGCGATTCTGAAGGGAGGGAAATCGGTTTCTTTGGTGTGGGGCGCGATGTTACGGCGCGCAGAGAGACCGATGAAAAACTCCGAAAGAGTGAGGAAAAATATCGGGCAATCCTCGAGAATATAGAAGATGGGTATTTCGAGGTAGATCTTGAGGGGAATATAATCTTTCTCAATGATGCCATGGCCAGAATTGCGGGATTACCTCACGATGAATTGATGGGAATGAACAACCAGGATTATGCAACTCCGGAAACGGCAAAAGAGATGTTCAGGGTTTTTCATGAAATATATGAGACAGGTAAGCCCGGGATACTGAAGGATTACGAAGTGGTGAGGAAAGACGGGGTAAAGAAAACTCTCGAGCTTTCAGCCTCTCTTATGCGGGACGGAGATGGCACCCCCACAGGCTTTCGCGGTATTGCCAGGGACGTGACAGAGAGAAAGAAATGGGAAGCTGTTCTGAGGGAGAGTGAAGAGAAATACCGGTCTGTTCTCGAAAATATCCAGGAAGGATACTTTGAAGTTGATCTTGCCGGAAAGCTGACCTTTTTCAATGATATCCTCTGCACTTTTTCGGGTTATTCAAGCGATGAACTATTGAATATGAACAGCCGGGAGTATGTAACGCCTGAAAGCATGGAGACGATTTTAAAAATCTTCGGCGAGATCTACCGAACGGGAAAACCCTCGGATGTCGTTGACTACGATATTATTACCAAAAGCGGAAGAATACTGAGTGCAGAAATGTCGGCATCCCTTATAAGAGATAAGGCGGGGAAGCCTATCGGGTTCAGGGCGGTTGCAAGGGATGTGACGGAACGCAGACGAAAAGACAAAGAACTACGGCAAAGTGAAGAGAAGTACCGAAGCATACTTGAGAGTATTGAAGAGGGTTACTACGAGGTGGATCTGGCAGGGAATTTCACCTTCTTGAATGACCCGATCTGCAGGATCTTCGGATATTCGAATGATGAAATGCTGACCATGAATAACCAGGATCTGATGGATAAAGAAAATGCGAAGAGAGTTTTCAATACCTTCAGGAAGGTATATGAGACGGGAGAGCCGGCCAAGGGGTTTGATTGGGAATTTACAAGAAAGGATAAGACCAAGGGTTTTCTCGCGGCCTCCAGTTCTCTTATCCTGGATGGAGAAGGAAAACCCATCGGTTTTCGGGGTCTTGTCAGGGATGTGACGGAGAGGAAGGAGGCAGAGGAAAGGCTCAGGAAAAGTGAGGAACGGTACAGGACCATTCTTGACAATATTGAGGATGCCTACTTTGAGGTTGACCTTGCCGGCAACTTTACATTTTTCAACGATTCTCTTCTCACGATAGCGGGATTGTCCAGGGATGAATTGCTGGGTATGAATAATCTGGAATATACATCTCCCGAGACGGCAAAGGATATGTATACTTTCTTTAGCGAGGTATACCGGACAGGTAAACCCGCAATGGTTAAGGACTATGAAATTATAAGAAAAGACGGAAGTACAAGAATATGTGAATTATCGACCACATTGAAAAGGGATGCAGCGGGAACCCCCGTCGGATTCTGTGGTATTGCACGAGATTTAACAGAGAAGAAACGGGCTGAAAAACTCTATCAGACAGTAGCGGAACAATCCTTCGCCGGGGTGTATGTGATTCAAAAAGGCATATTCCAGTATATCAATTCCAATGCCGCCGCCTACTCGGGACATACGCCGGAAGAGCTCGTGGGAACAAAATCCAAGAACATCGTGCATCCCGACGACCGGGAAATGTTGAGAGAGCATGCCCGGGAGATGCTTACGGGAGTGCGTAAATCACCCTATGAATTTAGAATGATTGCAAAAGATGGAGAGCCACGATGGATTATTGAGACGGTCACACCAATTCTTTTCGGTGGAGAGCCCGCGGTGCTGGGAAATTCAATGGACATTACGGAACGCAAAAAAATCGAAGAAGAACTGAGTGAATCGGAGGTTCGGTATAGGGCGATCTTTGAAAATACAGGCACCGCAATGATGATCATAGAGGATGATATGACCATTTCCATGGTGAACGATGAATTTGGGGAGGTAGTGAATTATCCGGCTGACAAGATTGTGGGCAAACGAAAATGGACAGAATTTGTCGTGGAAAGTGATCTGGAAAGAATGATGGAGTATCATCGCATGAGGAGAATGGATCCTGAATCGACACCGTCGAGCTATGAATTTCGTATAACCGATGGAAAGGATCGTGTGAGGGATATTTTCCTTGCCATCTCCGTGATTCCAGGAACGAAGAGGAGTGTGGTATCTCTTATGGATATAACGGAGCGCAAGGAGATGGAGGATGAATTGAGGTACATGAGCACCCATGACTCTCTCACCGATCTCTATAACAGGGCCTTCTTTGAAGTTGAAATGGCACGATTCGAACGCGGCAGGATGTTCCCGGTCAGTATCGTCATGGCGGATGTGGATGGACTGAAGACAGTCAATGATACCAGAGGCCACAAGGCGGGAGACGAGCTGCTGAAGCGTGCCGCACAGGTATTGCGTGAGGCTTTCCGTACCGACGATGTTGTGACAAGAATCGGAGGCGATGAATTTGCCGTGATTTTGCCGGGCGCAGATATCCGGGTAGTGGAAAGGATTATTGGACGAGTGAGAGAATCCATCGCTGAGCATAATGAAGATTATCCCGACTTTCTGCTCAGCCTGTCTCTCGGTACTGCAGAGGGTGAAAAGGGAGACCTTCTTGCCAATGTTCAGAGGAAGGCCGATAACCTTATGTATGAAGAAAAGCTGCAAAAAAAGGGAAATGTCCATAATGCTATTATTTAAGATAATTCTGGGGGATTGATGATGAAAGAAGATGAAATACAGTTGGCTGAACTCTCAATAAATACGATTCGCTTTCTTGCCGTTGATGCAATACAAAATGTGGGATCAGGCCACCCGGGACTTCCCATGGGTAGCGCTGCGATGGCATATGTGCTCTGGATGAGACACCTGAAACATAATCCTGCCAATCCTCGATGGGTTGACAGGGACCGCTTTGTCCTCTCGGCGGGACATGGTTCCATGCTCCTCTATGCCCTCCTCCATCTAACCGGATATGACCTTTCCCTTGAAGATATAAAAAAGTTTCGCCAATGGGGAAGCAAGGCCCCGGGACATCCGGAGTATGGTAATACTCCCGGTGTTGAGGTCACAACGGGGCCGCTTGGTCAGGGAATATCAAACGCGGTTGGGATGGCGATCGCCGAAGCATCTCTCTCCGCACGATATAACGAAAGCGATCGCACAATTATTGATCATAATACCTACGTCATCGCGAGCGACGGAGATCTTATGGAAGGGGTTTCCGCCGAGGCCTGTTCACTGGCGGGTCACCTGGGCCTGGGGAAATTAATAGTCCTCTACGACGATAACAGGATTTCCCTGGCAGGCTCCACCTCTCTGAGCTTTTCGGAAGATGTGGGAAAACGCTTTGAGGCCTACGGATGGCATGTGCAACATATAGCAGATGGCAACGATACCGAGGCGATTGATAATGCCTTATCGGAAGCAAAAAGGGATTTGACCCGGCCATCGATCATCTGTGTGCGTACAATCATAGGATACGGTTCCCCGAACAAGGAGGGCACGTACACATGTCACGGTTCCCCTCTGGGTCCGGAAGAGATTGTCGCCGCCAAGAAAAACCTCGGCTGGCCCGAAAAAGAGGAGTTCTTTATCCCCGAAGAGGTAAAGAAACACATGCTGGGCTCACTTGAAGCGGGGAAGAAAAGCGAATCTGAATGGCAGGTCCGTTTCAACGAATATGAAGCGGCATATCATGACCGTGCCCTGGAATTTGAGCGAATAATGGAGGGAAGGCTCCCCGATGACTGGGATTCTGAACTTCCCGATTTTGAGGCGGATGAGAAGGGGATTTCGACCAGAAAGGCATCGGAGGCTGTTTTACAGAGTCTTGCAGTGAAAATTCCTGAGCTTATCGGAGGTACGGCCGACCTTAATCCATCAACGTTGGCCTGGGTGAAGGGGTATGGCGATTTTCAGCCACCGGCGAGCGAAGGCCAGGACCGACAGGGGGCCGTCGGAGATGAATGGAGCTATAAGGGACGTAATATACATTTTGGCGTGAGGGAGCATGCAATGGGTGCAATCGCAAGCGGGATGGCACTTCACGGGGGAATTATCCCCTTTACGGGAACCTTCTTCACCTTTTCGGATTATATGCGTCCACCGATTCGCCTGGCCGCACTGATGGGGCTTCGCGTGATTTACGTCTTTTCCCACGACAGCATAGGAGTGGGTGAAGATGGTCCAACACATCAGCCTGTTGAGCACCTGATGAGTCTCCGTAATATTCCCAACCTGACCGTTCTTCGCCCCGGCGATGCGGGAGAAACGGTGGAGGCATGGAGATTTGCCCTCGAAAACAGTAAGGGTCCCACGGCTCTCGTATTGACCCGTCAGAATCTGCCGGTATTTGATCGTGCGCAAGTCTCCCCTGCTGAGGGTCTTCGGAGGGGGGGATATATTCTCTGGGAATCAGAAGGTGGAGATCCCTCGCTGATATTGATAGGAACAGGATCGGAATTATATATTGCCCTCGAGGCTGCTAGGGTATTGGATGATGAAGGCCTGTCGGTCAGGGTTGTATCTTTGCCCAGCTGGGAAGCCTTTGATACGGAATCTGAAGACTATCGAGAAAGCGTGCTGCCCTCGTCTGTAAAAACGCGTGTCGCCGTTGAGGCCGGAATTAAAACGGGCTGGGAACACTATGTGGGTATTGAGGGCGCGGTGATAGGTATGGACGGTTTTGGGGCCAGTGCGCCGGCCTCTGTTTTGTTTGAGAAGTTTGGGATAACCTCAGAAAATGTTCTGGGGGTGGCAAGACGTCTCATTGAAAAAGAACGAAGAGACTGATAAGTTAGGCAGCTACTTTATAAATCAGGTAAGAGGGTGTGAATGTTACGTGAGGATCTAAGAGTAAGCCTCGGAGTCTATCAGAAGCTGGTGGATGAGGCCCTTACTGAACTAAATGATAACAGCATCATTGAACGTATTTACAGCCACGACCACACGGTCTGGAAACCGGAGGCTTACGAAATCGAAAACAGACTCGGGTGGCTGAAAATTGTCCGGGTAATGCTGGATCAGGTGAAGGAGCTTGAGGGTCTGGCGGAAGATGTGGCGGCAGATGGTTATACCCATGCCCTCCTTTTGGGAATGGGGGGATCCAGCCTTGCGCCCGAGGTCCTGAGGAAGACCTTCGGCTTTCGAAAGGGCTCGCTCGATCTTGCAGTTCTTGACAGTACTGATCCGGATGCCGTTCTCAGTCATTCAGAGCGACTTGACCCGGCCAAAACCCTTTTTATCGTTTCCACAAAATCGGGAACCACGGTGGAGACACTCTCTTTTTTCAAATATTTTTATAACCAGGTTTTGGATGCAGTGGGAAAAGACGAGGCCGGAAGGCACTTCATAGCTATAACAGATCCGGGATCAATGCTGGTTGGACTTGCCAATCGGTACTCATTCCGTGCCACCTATTTAAATGATCCCTCCATAGGGGGACGTTATTCGGCCCTTTCCTATTTCGGTATGGTTCCCGCTGTATTAATCGGAGTAGATCTTCGGTTTCTGCTCAATCGAGCCATCGATACTGCAGAAGGGTGCATGAAAACAGATATTTCAAGGGGCGGAAAGGATACGGGCGTCATTTTAGGGACAATAATGGGCGCCCTCGCAAAAGCGGGCAGAAACAAATTGACACTGATTGTCTCAAAGCAGATAGAGAGTCTCGGTCATTGGGTGGAGCAGCTTATAGCGGAGAGTACAGGGAAAGAAGGAACGGGTATCCTCCCGGTAATTGGAGAACCTCTGGGGGACCCCGAGAACTACGGAAATGATCGTCTTTTTGTCTTCCTCTGCCTGAAATGGGACAGGTACTGTGACAACGAAAAGATAATGCTTCTGGAAAATGCCGGTCATCCCGTCGTCTATCTCTACATGGAGAATATCTATGATCTTGGAGGGCAGTTTTTTCTCTGGGAACTTGCCGCTGCCCTTGCCGGTTATTTTTTGAAGATCAATCCCTTTGATCAGCCCGATGTGGAGACATCGAAAGTAAGCGCAAAGAGGATGCTGGAGGAATATAAAAAGAGGGGGGAAATACCCTCTGAGGAGCCCCTTCTTGTCTCTCAGGGGATGAGGATATACGGAAACACCGAAGGGGAAACGGTAGAAGAGGCCTTTACGGCATTTCTCAATCAGTCGGGTCCCGGGGATTATGTTGCACTGCAGGCCTATGTGGAGCAGAAAAGTGAAATCGATGAAGCGCTCTCGCGTCTCGGGACGTCGATCCGTGACAGGTACAAGATTGCGACAACCTTCGGCTACGGTCCGCGCTTTCTTCATTCAACGGGCCAGTTGCACAAGGGAGATGCAGGAAAGGGACTCTTTGTTCAGCTCACGGCAGAGAATGTGAATGATATTCCCATACCGGATGAGGCGGGATCGGCGACTTCCTCCACAACCTTTGCCGTTCTGAAAGCGACTCAGGCAATGGGTGATAGAGAGGCCCTGCTCGGCAAGGGGAGAAGGGTGATTCGCCTTCACTTTGAAGAAGATATCATAAAGGGATTAGGGTTTTTAGCCGATACCGTGAGGTAAAGGTTTCGCCCTTTTGAGCGGAGTATGGTGCCAGTACAGTTTTTTTCTTCGATAAATATTCAAATACCGAGAAAGAGTATATTCAAACGTCTCGGCTACCGTAAGGGTGTGACTCAGATCATTCCGGACGAGATGAGGGAACTTGATGAATCTGTGGAATACGCGGCGTCCCTTGTCCGTTTGAAGGGCGCGGGTAAAAGATTTAAGGTTGATGTGGAAGGTATGTCGCGAATCCACTTTGAGACGGGTTCCGTTTTTGAAAGCAGAGACCTCGCGAAATTCCTGAGTGATTGCGGAGAGATTCTCCTCATAGGGGCAACAGGCGGGAGTGAAATAACAAAGGCGATACAAGAGTGTTCAGAAAGTGATAGTATGACCCGAAGTGTCGTTCTTGATGCAGTGGCGAGTGAAATGGTGGATGCTTCCCTTGACTGGCTCTGCAATTACTTCAATCGCGAGCTCACGAGAGAAAGTAAACGTCTCAGCAGGCGACGTTTTTCGGCCGGCTACGGCGACTTTTCTTTACTGGACCAGCATAGTATCTATGATCTTCTGGAGTTGAAGCGCATCGGTATTGATATTAATGAGAGCGCTATTCTTATACCCGAAAAATCGGTAACGGCGGTAGTAAGGATAGAGAATAGCGAGGAGGAGTAATGGGTAAGGGTAAGTCCCGGATAGAAAGGCTCCTGAAACGGAGGATAGTGATTCTCGACGGAGCGACGGGAACGGAATTGCAGAAGCGAGGGATGCCCTCAGGTGTATGTCCCGAGCTATGGTGCCTGGATAATAATCAAGTGATTGAAAAAATCAATTCGGACTATCAGAGGGCCGGTGCCGATGTGGTCTATTCGGCGACCTTTGGCGCAAATCGTATAAAATTGGGCCAATACGGAATTTCCGATGTCAGGGGAACGAACAGGGAACTTGCCCTTGCAGCAAGGCGGGCGGTGGGGAAACAAGCGCTTGTGGCCGGCGACATGGGACCAACGGGCCGTTTTGTGGAACCCTTTGGAGACCTGGCTTTTGAAGAGGCTGTCGAAATATTCAGGGAGCAGGCGGAGGGACTTGCCGAGGGAGGGGTCGATCTTTTTGTCATAGAAACGATGATAGACATTCAAGAGGCACGTGCGGCACTTATTGCCGTAAAAGAGGTCTCAGATACATTTACCATGGTAACGATGACCTATGAGAACGATGGCCGGACACTGAACGGCACGGACCCGGTGACCGCCCTCATTACGCTCCAGAGCCTGGGGGCAGATGCCGTGGGGTGCAACTGCTCCACCGGTCCGGAAGAGATGATCAAGCTCATAGATGATATGAAACCCTATTCGACGGTTCCACTGGTGGCGAAACCAAACGCCGGTATACCTAAGCTTGTGGGTAATGAGACGGTGTTTACCATGAAGCCCCTCGAGTTTTCTTTTTTTGGAAAAGAATTTGCGTCGAAGGGTGTCAATATGATCGGAGGGTGCTGCGGGACGGCACCCGAGCACATAGAAAAATTGAAAGAGGCGATTGCAAACGAAAAACCGCGGCCGCCCGCGAGGCGGTCTCTAAGCGCCGTGAGTTCGGCGAGAAAGACCCTCCTTTTTGAAAGGGATAAACCGCTTCTGATTATCGGGGAAAGAATAAATCCCACCGGAAAAAAGGCACTCCAAAGTGAACTCCTCGAAGGGAAGATGGCCCTCCTGAGGGAAATGGCTCGTGAACAGGAGAAGAGGGGAGCCGACCTTCTCGATGTAAATGTCGGAGTTCCGGGGATTGATGAGAAGAAGGTCATGGCCGAGGCAATTAATGTTCTTGCAGAATCGACGAACCTCCCCCTGGTTATTGATTCGGCACATGTGGAGACAATGGAAGGGGCTCTCCGCCTCTATCCGGGGAGGGCACTCCTGAATTCGATCTCCGGTGAGAAGGAGAAGATACAAAGGCTCTTACCCCTGGCGGCGAAGTATGGTGCCATGTTCATATTGCTTCCCCTGACCGATCGTGGTGTCCCCGATACTGCGGCGGAACGGGCAGACGTAGTACGAGAGGTGTTTGAAGAGGCCCAAAAAAACGGTTATACGAAAGATGATTTCATTACAGACGGCCTTGTCATGACCGTATCTTCAAACCCGGAGGCACCTCGTGAGACACTGAAGACGGTTGAATGGTGTTCGCGGCGCTTTAAATGCAGGACTGTATTGGGTCTTTCCAACGTTTCTTTCGGAATGCCTGAGAGAAGATGGTTGAATGCCGCTTTCCTCGCCATGGCAGCGGAGAGGGGGCTTACCGCGGCCATTGCAAATCCCGAGGCGGAAGAGCTGATGAATTTCAAGTACGCAAGTGACGTACTAAACGGAAGGGATAAAGATTCTTCGTTGTATCTGGACCGATTTGCCGCTTTCACACCGGGAGTCAAAAAAAGCGGGGATGAAGCAGCTACTTCTCATGCCGATTTTATTTTCCGTGCCGTCCTTGGCGGAAACAGGGAGGGTATAGAGCCGATTATCGGAGAGGCATTAAAATCAGGAGAGTCTGCTGCCAAGCTTATCGATGATATTATGATACCCGCCATTACCGAGGTGGGGAATCTTTTCGACAGACGGGAGTATTTTCTTCCCCAGCTCATAGCCAGTGCCGAGGCGATGAAAAGGGGTATCGCCTGCCTGAGGCCTTTCCTGAAGGACACAAAAGTGGCCACAAAGAAGGGGCTTATACTTATGGCAACGGTAAAGGGAGATATCCACGACATAGGTAAAAACATCGTTTCCCTCATGCTCTCGAACCAGGGTTTTGAGGTGGTTGATCTGGGAAAGGATGTTTCTGCCGAGGCGATTGTTGAGGCGGCACAAAATCTGGGTCCTGATATCGTCGGCCTCTCTGCGCTTATGACGACGACGATGGTAAATATGAAAGAAATAGTCGAACGTGTGGAGAGAGAAAATCTCCGCTGCAAATTCATGGTCGGCGGGGCCGTTGTTTCTGAGTCTTTTGCCAATTCGATAGGTGCCCATTACGCAAGAGACGGTGTCGATGCAGTCAGGGTGGCGAATAGATTATTATGATAGTTATTAAAAAAATCATATTCACTCGGAGAGGGTATACATGGAAAAGACAGAAAGGCACAAAATAGAGGAGGGTTCGCAAGCGTCCTTCAAAGGACCGGATGAGCTCTGGAGAAGGTATGCATTTATCGTCAATACTTCCCGAAGCCTGATGACCCTTATCAACAAAGACTATGTCTATGAAGTGGCAAATGATGCCTCCTGCCTTGCCCATGATATGAAGCGGGAAGATATAATTAACAAAACCGTTTCCGATGTCTGGGGTGGCGAGGTATTCGGTGACATTATCAAGGGATATCTGGACAGATGTCTTCAAGGTGAGGAGATAAACTACCAGGCCTGGTTTAAATTCAAGGTTCTGGGATTAAGGTATTTTGACGTTTCCTATCATCCCTATCGAAACTCTTCTGGTGAAGTGACCCATGCAGTGGTGATTTCTCATGATATGACGGAAATGAAACTGGCCGATGATCAGATTCAGCAAAGTTTTATGAAGTTGCAAGATGCCATGGAAAAAACGATAGATTCTCTTGCCTCAACAATTGGAATGAGAGATCCCTATACGGCAAATCACCAGAGACGTGTCGCAAAACTTGCCTGTGCGCTTGCGAGAGAGATGAATCTCTCCGATGACACGATAGACGGTATCCGTCTGGCCTCGCTGGTGCACGATATCGGCAAGATGCATGTTCCTGCCGAGATACTGAGTAAACCCGGGAAAATATCGGATGTGGAATTTGAAATGATTGAGACGCACTGCAGGGCTGGATATGATATACTAAAGGAGGTTGAATTCCCCTGGCCCATCGCCGAAATCGTCCTTCAACACCATGAGAGACTGGACGGTTCGGGATATCCTTCCGGTCTCAAGGGCGACAGTATACTTCGTGAATCCAGGATTATCGCCGTTGCCGACGTCGTTGAAGCTATGTGCTCTCACCGACCCTACAGGCCGGCCCTCGGTGTGGATGTGGCCCTGGATGAAATAGTAAAGGAACGTGGAACCCTCTATGATTCCGAAGTGGTCGATGCCTGCGTAAGTCTCTTCAGAGAAAAAGAGTTTGTCTTCGAGGAGTAGCTGTGATTTCGGGAGATTTAACCCTTCTGGATATCTCAGGGAATGCAAGATTGGTGCTTTTCTTTTTTTTTTCGATGTGATATGCAAAAGTGTCACTATGCCTAAGTTATTTCTCAGTTCTTAATGTGTTTTCATACGATTGAAGGTAATATCGGGGGATTACCTTTTGTGGGGGAATAATAGGATTAATATCCCATTATAAATAAAAACATTAATCAGCTTTGATTATGAAAGGAGGGTTTTATGGCAAGCTATGAAGAAACATCAATGGGAGCAATCTTCCAAAACCGTGCAGAAGAGTATGGTGAAACGGCCTTGGTGGCCTATAAGAACAAGGCAGGCGTATACGAGGACATTTCCTGGAACAAGATAAACGAGATGGTACGCGATGTAGGTCTTTTTCTGCTCTCGCGGGGTGTGCAGCCGGGCGACAAGATTGCCCTCTTCTCCCCGAACAGATATGAGTGGTGGGTTGCCGACCTGGCGATACTCTCCATCGGTGCGGTCAATGTCCCCATTTATGCGACCAACTCGGCCAAAGAATCCGAGTATATCATCGATAACTCAGATTCCAGGATGTGTTTCGTGGGAACCGAGGATCATATGAAGAGAATCCTCGAGGTCAAAGGCGGGCTCCCCAATCTGGGAGAGATCATTATCTTTGACGAGCTCGATGCTCCGGTTGAGGGTGTGATTGGACTGCAAACCGCGATGGAAGAGGGAAGGGCCTACGAAAACAAGGGAGAATTTGACGAGAGGCTCAAGCCGATAAATATGGATGATGTCGCAACCATTATTTATACGTCGGGCACAACGGGTAATCCCAAGGGTGTAATGCTTACCCACAAGAACTTCGTCTCAAACGTGACCCAGATCCAGAATGTTGCCCCCTCTTTCTTTGATGGTGACCAGGTATTCCTGTCGTTCCTTCCTCTGTCTCACTCACTCGAGAGGACGGTTGGATACTACGCGCCGATCTATCTTGGCAAAAAAGTTGCCTTTGCCGAAGACGTCACAAAACTGGTTGAAAACCTGAAGGAAATCCGCCCCACCCTTATGGTGAGTGTCCCGAGAATCTATGAAAAGGCACATGCCGGCATCCTCGCGAAGGTTGCGGGAGGGTCGGCGGTCAAGAGGGCCCTCTTCGGATGGGCCATGGGACTTGCCAAGAAGAATCTGCCCTATATCTGTAATGAGAAACCGCGGACGGGCTGGTTTGGCTTTCAGTACAACCTGGCAGACAAGATTATATTCTCAAAGCTGAGAGACGCCCTCGGCATGGACAGGCTGATCGGTGCAGTCTCGGGCGGCGGACCGCTCTCCGTCTCGGATGCGGAATTCTTCCTCGGTATGGGGATCAGGATAGTAGAAGGATTTGGACTCACCGAGACAACACCCGTGACTCACGCTAACAAACCGAGCAAGATTAAACCCGGTAAAGTGGGACCTCCTGTACAAGATACTGAAGTGAAAATTGGAGAGGGTGGTGAGCTTCTCGTCAAGGGACCCCAGATAATGAAGGGATACTACAAGAACGAAGCCGCGACAAAAGAGGCCTTCACCGATGACGGCTTCTTCCGGACAGGAGATATCGGAGAAATTGATGAAGACCAGTATCTGAAGATCACGGGCAGGATCAAAGACCTTATCGTAACCTCGGGCGGCAAGAACATATCGCCGTCAAATATCGAGAACAGCCTTCTCGCATCGGGCTTTATCGAGCAGGTTGCCGTCATAGGGGACAACAGGAAATTTCTCTCGGCGCTTATTGTTCCTGCCTTTGAGTCGCTGGAGGCCTGGGCGAAGGAAAAGAACATATCCTTCGGGAGCCGGAAAGAGCTTGTAGAGAACGCAGAGGTTATCAAGCTCTTTGAGAAGGAAATCGAGGAAGCTATGAAGGACTATGCCCGCGTGGAGCAGATACGGAAGTTCCATCTCATGGAAAAGGAGTGGTCTCAGGATACGGATGAGCTGACCCCGACCATGAAGCTGAAAAGAATGGTTGTAAACAAAAAGTATTCTACGGAGATCGAGGGAATGTACGTAGAATAGGGGCGACAGTAACGCTTAAAAAAGAGGCGGTCAAGGCCGCCTCTTTTTTTTACTTCGAGGACTCCACGTATTCTACGATCTTTTTTGCTATGGTGTTCACCGTTTTTTCGAATTTTGCCTCGTCCTTTTCAAGGAGGGTAAACCTGAATCCGGGGAGTGTCGTGAAGAAGGATGTCAGGGGCACGACACAGATTCCCGTTGCAGCGAGGAGATAGTAGACAAAGCGCTTGTCGTTTTCTATCCTGGCATCCACGATATTTTCCACGTAGTTTCTGATTGAGGATTCTTTGATCTTGAGTTTCTGCTTGCCATTCAGGACCGCCTCGTTAAATACGATGGTCATGTAGAAGGCGCCGTTCGTCCTGTTCACCACGGTATAGGGCACATCCTTCAGGATGTTGTAGGCGATGTTCGAAAGTTTTTCGTACTGCCTGATCCTGCTTTCGAGGTAGTTTTCGTATTCGGGATGCGTCATGATTGTAGGTATTGCCATCTGTGGAAATGTGGTGGAACATACCTCCGACATCTTCTGGGTTACGATGGCGTTTATATAACGGGCGAAGGTTTCATCTTTATCGGCGTTGTAGATCTCCATCCATCCGCAGCGGGACCCAGGCCAGGGGAATTCTTTTGATATTCCTTTCATACATATAGCCGGTACATCTTCGATAATATCTGAGAGGGGAACCGTCCTCTGTCCGTTGAATACGATATTGTGGTATGTCTCGTCAAAGACGAGAAAGAGGTCGTAATCTTTTGCAATCCGTACAATATCTCTCAAGGGTTCTTCAGGATAGACAAAACCCGTGGGGTTGTCCGGGTTGATGACAAGGGCACCCACAATCGTGTTGTGACTCTTGACCTTGCGTTCCAATTCGGCTATGTCGGGATGCCAGTTGTGGTAGGGATTCATCCTGTATGTGTTGGGCGGGAAGGATGCATGGTGAATCTCCGCCAGAAGATGTGTGGAATAGGTAGGCTCCGGCATGATGATACGTGCATCGATTCGAATTGCGCTGTACGCCCGTGCGATGGCGTCACCGAGACCGTTGAAAAAGACGATGTCTTCGCTGCTTAACTGGTATTTCCCCCGTTTGTTGACACGCTCGGCGAGAAACTCCCTGGTTTCATTCATTCCCTTTGTGGGTGAATAGGCGTAGGATATGTCCCTGTTTAAGATCTCCTTCAGGGCCTCCTTCATCCATTCGGGGATTTTTTCTCCCTTTTCAATCGGGTCTCCGATGTTTTCCCATACAACATCGACGCCATGTTCAATGAGTTTGTTTGCCACCCCTACAATGTTTCGTATTTCATAGGCGAGTCCGCTTCCGCTTTTGGCGATATCAAATCTCATGATGTTTCCTCCACATAATTTCCAGTCTATTTAAGCTAACAAATCTAATACAGATAGGGAAAAAAATCTATCATTTATTATAATCCATATGTTTTGAGGCAACATTATTTATGAAATTTAAGAAATATTCTTTCTTCTTGACACCTCAGTAAAACAACTTATAAAGTTTCAGCCGGTGTGATTTATCCAAAGGAGTTGAATATGAAAGAGCGGATACGAATCGGAATAGTCGGATACGGAAATATCGGAAGGGCGGTTGAGCGGGCCTGCAAACAGAATCAGGATATGGAACTTGCCGGGATCTTTACGAGGAGAGACCCCTCCGATCTGATGCCGGAGCTTGATGATTCAAAGGTATTTGCGATAGCGGAGGCGAAAAATTTTATAGACGATATAGACGTTGCCATCCTCTGCGGCGGTTCGGCGACGGATCTCCCTGAACAGGGGCCTTCGTTTGCCTCCCTTTTCAATACGGTGGACAGCTACGACACCCACGCCAGGATTCCCGAGTACTTTGATGCCGTTGACGGTGCGGCCAGGGGTGCGGGGAAAACTTCTATCATATCAACCGGCTGGGATCCGGGTCTCTTTTCCATGATGCGTGTGATCGAGGAGGCGGTCCTCCCCGTGGGTGAGAGTTATACCTTCTGGGGACCCGGCGTGAGCCAGGGACACTCCGATGCCGTCAGGCGGATTGCCGGTGTCAAAGATGCTAGGCAATATACGATTCCCATAGAGGGTGCCGTCGAGAAAGTTCGGTCCGGCGAAACGCCGCAGTTTGAAACGCGTGAGATACATCTCAGAGACTGTTATGTTGTTGCCGAAGACGGGGCCGATCTCGAAAGGATAGAGAGGGGAATCGTCACGATGCCCCACTATTTTTCCGACTATGACACGAAGGTGACCTTTATCTCGGAAAAAGAGATGAAAGCAAATCACGGGAAAATGCCCCACGGCGGTTTTGTGATACGGACGGGAAATGACGATGCGGGTGATGGTCATGTGATAGAGTTTTCCCTGAAGCTGGGGAGCAATCCGGCATTTACGGGGAGCGTGCTTGTGGCTTATGCAAGGGCGGCATATCGTCTGAATAAAGAGGGTCAAAGAGGTGCAAAGACAGTCTTCGATATTGCACCGGCCTATCTTTCGCTGAAGTCTTCCGAAGTATTGAGAAAGAGCGATTTGTAGTTGCCTGATTTATCAGGCATAATGTTTTGATAAATCGGCGA
>Ga0075124_10000568_pt1 | contig 17078 bp, 14 predicted proteins | sample AntAceMetag02UKS_FD_69809 | JGI IMG/M metagenome (GOLD analysis project Ga0075124, IMG submission 69809) | Saline lake microbial communities from Ace Lake, Antarctica - Antarctic Ace Lake Metagenome 02UKS | ecosystem: Environmental > Aquatic > Non-marine Saline and Alkaline > Saline | place... | reverse complement strand
CTTCGTATTTGGCGTATACGAGGCGTATTTGTCCTGACTTAATGATTCATACCAGCCAACTTAAAATAAGCGCTAAAAACACCCTTAAATTAAAGATTATATTTCGTGGTTCATGAATATCACTACTTTAAGTCCTCTTTCCTCTTATATACTCTCTTTATATCCTTATTACTCTTATTTTCTTGTATATTTACCAAAGTATTTAAGGAATCCTTTATATTTAATTATCTCCGGATTTTCCCTTAATTAGCTCAGGGGAAAAAGTCCGTATTTAATTGTTTTTTTTAAGCTAACTGCAAAACATAAAAGGATATCAGATAATTTTTTCATGATTTACCTCCAATAGTTTTTTTTGGAAAAAATTAGAATAGTTTAATGAAAGATACTAAGGCATGATTCTTAACGAGCAAAATTGCGGAAATAGTAAATTATAAAGGATTTGAAGTATTTTGCAAGGTCTTTATAATCAGCCCCTAATGTATATAATAAAGGAACCTTTTAGACCCATGACCCCAATAGATTCAGACAGTTTGCAAAATAATTTTGACATCAGAAAAAAAATGTTATATTCTAAAGATAGTTAGTTACCGAAATAAAGAAAGTATTTTATAAAGTATTTTAAAGGAAAGTATTTTAAGAATAGACAGAAAGGAAAATAATTATTAAATGGAAGTAAGAAGTATAAATGCTGGCTTAGTTTTAAGAACTGTTGAGAAAAATAGTCCTATTTCAAGAGCAAATGTTGGTAAGATAGTAGGATTAACCCCTCCCACCATCTCTGCCATTGTTAAGGATTTAATTAAGAGAGATATCGTTCAGGAAATTGGAAAGGGAGATTCTTCAGGTGGGAAGAAACCAATATTATTAAAAATGAATTCAAAAACAGCTTATATGATTGCAGTAGACTTGGGAGGAGAAAATGGTATAAGAGTAGCCTTGATGGATTTATCTTACAATATTGTTAAAGAGAAGTTTGGCCCGAAAATAGAATCTTTAAATAATATCAAGCTAAAAAATTCTCTTAGCGCTATATTAAAAGATTTTATAAAAGAAATAAATATTTCTCAAGAAAAAATATTAGGTATATGTATTGGCGTACCGGGAATTATAGATAGTAAATTAAAAAAAGTGACCGTAGCTCCTTATTTAAACTGGGAAATATCTTTGGAGGATTTGACATTAAAAGAAATTGGAATACCCATTGCTCTTGAGAACGATGTTAATCTGATGGCTTTAGGTGAAAAAACTAAAGGGATAGCTCGAAAAATTGACAATTTTGTCTTTGTGGGAGAAAGAACCGGGATAGGTGCTGGCATTATCATTAATAGGAAACTTTACGAAGGAGCGAATAACGCTGCCGGTGAAGTAGGATATCTATTAATTGATCTCAAGTATGCTTCTAAAAGTACCAGCGATTACGGTTGTTTAGAAAAATTAGCCAGCTATAAAGTCATTGAGGAAAAGGCAAAGGAAAAGATGAATAAGACGTTCAGAGTTATGGATATCTTTAAGATGGCTGCCCAAGGCGACAGTATTGCCCTCAAAATTGTAAAAGAAACCTTAAAATATCTTGCTTACGGTATTGGGAATATATCCTGCGTGCTTGATCCGGAATTAGTAATAATCGGAGGGGGAATTTCAATTTTACCACCAAGATTTTTAGAGGAAATAAAGATGAATATTAAGGAAATAATTCCTTTCGTTCCCAAGATAGAATTTTCTAAATTAGGAGAAGATGGAGTTTTAATTGGTGCAGCAGCAAAGGTGCTTGAACCTTTAAAAAGAAGAGGGCTTATGTTTGTTAAGTAGTAAACACCTTTATGATGAGTTAAATATAAATTTATTTTAACCTATTGGAGCAACTTATGAAAGGAAATGCGATTATAGGGCAATTTGGCGGACCTACATCGGTTATTAATTCAAGTCTTTGCGGTCTTATTCAAGAAGGTCTTAAATCAAAAAAAATTGATAAAGTTCTTGGTATGAGATATGGGATTCAAGGATTTATGAACGATGATGTTATTGATCTGGGGAAAGAAGCACCTCAAATAATTGAAGGGTTACGTCAAACTCCTTCCTCTGCTTTGGGCTCCTGTAGATATATATTAAAAGATGAAGATTTCCCAATTATAATGAAACAACTTAAAAAATATAAAATAGGTTATTTTTTCCTTATTGGTGGCAATGGTTCAATGGATACCATTCGGCGGATAGAGAAATACTGCAGAAAAAATAACTATAAATTAAGTGGAATTGGAATTCCCAAGACTGTAGATAATGACCTTTGCGGAACTGACCACGCTCCGGGCTTTGCCTCTGCAGCGAGATATGTATGTCTTTCAGTCCAGCAAGCAGGAAGACTTGCCCGAGATATGCAAAGCGTAGATAAATATGTTATTTTACAAACTGTTGGCAGAGATACCGGATGGTTAGCTGCATCGGCGGCACTGGCGAAAAAAAGAGAATCCGATGCTCCTCATCTCATTTATATACCGGAAAGACCTTTATCCAAGAAAAGATTTATATCAGAGGTTAAAGAATGTATTAAAAAATACGGATGGGTCTCTATAATATGTGGTGAAGGTATCCTTTGGGAAGATGGGACTCCGGTAGCCAGTCTCCAAACCCAGAATAATTTGTCCAATATTGAATTTGGAGCAATGGGAGGGGGAAGTGCAGCGCTGACCTTACATAAAATAATTAATCAAGAAACTAAATATCGAGGAGAATTCCAAATAACTGAATCTCTCTCTATGTGTGCTATAGACCGGGCAAGTAAGATTGATCTGGAAGAAGCCTATAGTTGTGGAGTTAAGGCTATACAATTGGCTGAAGAGGGCCTTTCTGGGATTATGGTTTCCCTCCATCGAATTAGCTCTTCTCCCTACCAAGTTGAATTAAGAAGCGTTTCACTTGATGAAGTTGCCTTACATACAAAACTGATGGATGATAAATACATAAATGCTCAAGGGAATTTTGTGACTGATGAATATATAAAATACATCAAACCGCTTGTTGGCAAGCTCCCCTGCTATAGTGAATTAAATTTTATAAAACATAAATGATCGTTATTTAGCAATAGGAGATTAGAGATGAATTTACAGGATAATAAGTATAATAAATTTTTTTTGATCAAAGAAATGCTGGAGACTGGTGAAATAGTCAAACATCTTAATGTTGAAAAAGTATTATCTTTTGAAAAAGAAATAAAAAAAGAAAGAATATTTTTTACTGGTGAAGGGTCATCACGCATTTTTCCGGCCAAAAAAGTTATGTACGAAGCCCGAAAAAAAAGGTTATAAAGAAGATTTTTACACCGATTGTGCCACTCAAGCCCTTGAATATAAACTTTATATTAACTGTAATAACTTAATTTTTTTAAGGTTGGGAAAATTATTGCTAAATAAAAACGCTTATAACACAGCCTGAGTAGTAAGGAGTGTGAAAATGAATGTAGCGAGTAAAGCATATAAGTTCTTGTTGCAAAAAGTCCAAGTTCGGCAAAGGTTAGCTGTCAGTATTGTTGATTTATAAAGTATAATCTACTGCTAAACTGAAGATATGCTACCTAATAAATATTTACATTATTTTCATAAGGAGAATGTATTACTGAAGAGTTGTATGAGGAGGAACCTCATATGTGGTTTTTTAATTAGTATTAACAGAAGGATAAAATAAGGAAGATTAAAAGATATGTATAGCCGAAAAATATGGCCCGTACCAGCGCAAGAATTTATGTCCTATAGAGCTATTGAGGAAAAACGGTCTGTGGCATTAGTAACTAGTGGCCCAGCATGGGAAGCTGTAAAATACAAGTTGAATCTTCCAATTGTTTGGCAAACTGATGTTAAAATGGCGACAACCGATTATTGGGATAGTTTGATGGAAAATTTTAAGGGAGAAGTGATTTATGCTGTTGGTGGTGGGTTAACAGCAGATGCAGCTAAATATATGGCTGTGAAACAAGGTTTGGAAGTGGTCTGCCTTCCAACTGCACTTTCAGTTGATGCGATTACAGCATGGTCTTCAGCTATTCGTGTAGATGGTTGTGTTAAATATATACCTACAAAGATTGTGGATAAACTTGTGATTGATTTTGAAGTAATAGCCCAAGCTCCTTCCTTTATTCGTGCAGCAGCTATATGTGATCTTCTTTCTATTGCAACAGGACGTTGGGATTGGAAGTTTGCCGAAGAAAAAGGAAAAAATACCCCTGAAACAAAATTTATTCCCTATATTGATCATATGGCAGCATCTATTTTAGATGGAGCAATTGATTGTGCTGAAGCGGCTGGTAGGGGTGATCAAGAAGGACTTAAGCAGTTATTTGATTGCATTATTTTGGAGACCCAAATGTTAAATCAAATAGGACATGCCCGACCTGAAGAAGGTAGTGAGCATTACTTTGCCTATTTGGCGGAAAACTTAGTTGGATCAGGAAAACCTCATGCAAATCTAGTTTGCCCTGGTATTTTAATCATGGCTACTATCCAGGGGCAGAATATTGTATCATTAAAACGTGCAATGAAGCATTGTAATATTCCATTAAATACCATTCCAAATGATGCTATTGAGAAAACTTTGAAACGATTACCCAATTATTCCGCTGAACATGGATTATTGTATGGTATTGCTCATGGGCTAAAGAAAGACGATTGGGAGAAGTTATCTTTTAATGGAATTCTGAAATGACAGAAATTAGCTTTGTTGCAAGGAGTAGAAATAAAAATGGTATAAAAATTATTTGTAGTGCAGGCTCTAACCGTAACGGATGATATGGATGGTGTTGCTTTTCTATACAAAACAATAATGGAAGATTTAAATATTAGCGTATGTCATATTTAGTTTAGTGGGAACTCCCTATCTGTAAAAGGTGAGGATGGGAGCCAATTCCCGGCGAGCCGAGACAGACGGTAGTCTGTTAAGGTGAGTACCACGCCCATAACGGCGTAGAAATCTATTAAAAGGAAGGTAGTATTATGAGTAAACTTGCTATTAATGGAGGAAAAAGTATAAGAAAAAAATCTTGGCCAAAGTGGCCTATAGTAGGAAAAGAAGAATTGGACCTTATAAGTGAAGTTACAAGTTCAGGTGTATGGTCTTATAATGGTCCAAAAGAGAAAGAGTTTAGAAGGAAATTTGCAGATTATATAGGAACTAAATATGCAGTATGTGCTGCCAATGGAACGGTTACTCTTCAAATGGCTCTTGAAGCTTTAGATATTGGTTATGGAGATGAAATTATTGTTCCCGGTCTTACCTGGCAAGCTACGGCATCTTGCTGTGTTGATGTAAATGCAATACCTGTTTTGGTTGATATTGAGGAGGATAGCTGGTGCATTGATCCTGTAAAAATAAAAGAGGCTATTACTTCAAAAACAAAAGCTATAATAATTGTTCATCTTTATGGTTCTAATCCAAAAATTAATGAAATAATCAAAATAGCTAAAGAAAACAACCTTTATCTTATTGAAGATGCCGCCCATCAGCATGGTACCATTATTAATGGTAAAAAACCGGGCTCCTTTGGAGATATAGGTTCTTTTTCATTTCAGCAGTCTAAAGGACTGACATCAGGTGAAGGAGGAGCTTTGACTACTAATAGAAAAGATTTTGCTGAAAAGCTTGATGCTCTCAGAAATTGTGGAAGAAAACCTGTTTCATTAAATATCAATATAAAAGAAGAAGAGAAGGGGAAGGGTTATTATAAAGAAGAAGGAAATTTTGTACATTCTGGTAATTATAGAATTACTGAATTTCAGGCAGCTATACTTTTGTGTCAGTTACAAAGATTAGATGAGCAATTAAAGAAGAAAGATGAAAATGCTATTTATTTAAATAAAAAATTTAAGGAAATTGATGGCATTATTCCTATGCGGAGGGATAAAGAAACTCAGTTACAAGCATATTTTAATTTTGCATTTAGATATGGAAAAAAATATTTTAAGAATCTTCATGTAAGTAAATTTAGAGAAGCATTATCTGCAGAGCTTGGTCTAGATATCGAACCTTGTTACGAACCATTAAATAACTGTCAACTTTATAGACCGCTTACTAAAAAAAGATACAACATAAATCCAGAGTATTTTAAGAAAATCAATCCTTTAAAATTTTCACTGCCTGTATGCGAGAATGCTTATAGAAACGAAAGTATAACGTTCCATCATTCAGCTCTATTAGCAGAAAAGGAAGATATGAATGATATCCTGGATGCTATAGATAAAATAAAGGAAAATGTAGATGAACTGCTTTAAGTTATAGATATATTAATATTAATAAAAAAGGAAGATTTTAAATGAAAACTTTAGATGAAAAAATAAAAGTGGGAATTGTCGGTTCAGGTTATATATCAAATATACATGTTCGTAGTTTAAAATCGGTATATGATGCTGAAATAATTGCTTGTTCCTCCATAGATGAAGAGAGCCTTAAAAAATTAACAAAAAAATATAAAATACCTTATTCTTTTATGGATTATAGAAAAATGTTAGAAATAGATGAAATAGATGTAGTATGTTTAGGGGTTCCAAATGATTTACATCTTCAAATGACATTAGATTGTGCAGCTGCCGGTAAACATATTATATGTGAAAAGCCATTGTGTAATAATTTAAGAGATGCAGATTTAATGATCAACGCCTGTAAAGAAGCCGGGGTAAAATTAATGTATATTGAACAATATTGTTTTGCTCCTAAGTATATAAAATTAAAAGAGCTTTGCCAATCAGGATCACTGGGGAAGGTTTATTTTATAAAACACTCACAAAAACATGATGGCCCTCATTCTGCATGGTTTTGGGATGTTGAAAAAACAGGAGGGGGAGTGGTTATGGATATGGGTTGTCACACTTTTGGCTTTTTGAGGTGGTTAACAGATAATGCAGAAGTTGAGAGTATTTATTCCGAGATGGGAACTTATATGCATAAGGATAAGACAAAGGGCGAGGATAATGCAATAACTATAATAAAATTTAAAGGTGGTGTAACAGGGGTCTCAGAAGTTAGCTGGGCAAGGAAGGGTGGATATGATGATAGGGCGGAAGTCTACGGTTTAAAAGGTCTAAGCTTTGTAGATATGAGTTCTTCGCTTAAGACATATAGTGAAATTGGATTTAAATATGTTTCTGAAAAGGCTCCTATATCTCTTGGATGGTCTTATCCCATATTTGAGGAGGAATGGCAGAGTGGTTTCCCACAAATTTTTGCACATTTTGTTGGTTGTATTAAAAATAGCAAGAAGCCACTTTTTACTGGAGAAGATGGGAAAGCCGTATTAGAGATGGTATATGCAGCCTATGCATCTGCCGGAGAAGGTAAGAAAGTAAAATTACCATTTAGATCATATGCAGCTAAGCCAATTGATATTTGGATAAGTTAGTTTGTTAATTTTAAAGTGTACTAATTTTAATGCAATGAGAGGGCTGCACCATCGGGAGCCGGGTGTGGTAGGAGCGGCTTTGACTTCTCCGGAATTATTAGAACCGAACTAATTATAGTAGCCGGAAAGGTAATTTACAGGAGAAAAAAGATATGAATATTATAGTAGTGAAAGATTATAATGAGATGAGTTACCAAGCTGCCCAGCTAATTGCCGAACAAATTGTAAATAAAAAAAATTCGGTTTTAGGTTTAGCTACAGGAAGCACATCTGAGGGCATGTATAAAGAATTAATTCGTTTAAATCAAGAAGGAAAAGTGAATTTTTCAGAAGTAATTACCTTTAACCTAGATGAATACTATGGCCTATCTCCGGAACATCCGCAGAGTTATTGTTTTTTTATGTTGAATGGTTTTTTTAAATATGTTAACATTAAAAAAGAAAATATACATTTATTAAATGGAATTACGGAAAATATAGATAAGGAATGTAAACAATACGAAGCCTTAATTAAAAAAAGTGGTAGTATAGATTTACAAGTTTTAGGGATTGGCGATAATGGTCATATAGGTTTTAATGAACCGGATATCAGTTTAAATACCCAAACTCATTTAGTAAACCTAGCTACTAAGACGATTCGGGCGAATTCGCGTTTTTTTAATACCGCTCAGGAAGTACCCAAAAAAGCTATCACTATGGGGATAGGGACTATCATGCGGTCAAGAAAAATTATTTTGCTGGCTAACGGTAAAAGAAAAGCCCGGGTTATTGAAAGAACAATAAATAGTCCTATTACTACTAAGGTGCCGGCAACTATTCTTCAACTTCATAATGACGTAACTATAATTATCGACCAGGAAGCAGTTTCTTAATTTATAAGTTGACAATGATTAGGACAGGGAACTTAAGAAATTGTAACAACATATAGTGCTGTGTAAATAAAAAAGAATATTTTTTACCGAGATATCGGAGAAAATACTATCGCATATCCCAGAAATTTATACCGATATCGAGGTAGTAAAGTTTAATATACAAGAGGATCACATTCACATGGTAGTCGTGATACCTCTAAGAATTGCAGTTGCCGATGCAATTCGGTTTATCAAAACATAGTCGGCAAAAAAGCTGAAAGCGAAATTTCCTTTCATGCAAAAAACCTATGTAAAGAAAGGCGGCATCTGGTCTATAGGATACTGTGTATCGTGGATAGACTTGAATGAAAAGGGAATCCTCCCCTACGTAGAGCATCAAGAAAAAGAAGATGAAGGGCAACTGCAATTAACATTGTCATAGGTTTAAGATACCTCAAAATCCTGCGGGGGGAGTTTCGCTAACACTGAATGAGTTTGTAAGAAAGGAGGTCTTGCTTATACTATACTCTATGAAAAAGATATATTAGAAGATATATCTAATACTATTAAGGGAAAATTATTATACCTTTAAAGGAGGAATTTATTATGAGAAAAGTATTATTAGTGATAGCGGTGTTCTGTCTATTTATAACAGCAACACTGCTGGTAGCAGCAGAACAAAAATATGCAGGAGTTACTATACGGGTTATTGCTGAGCAACAGAATCCCACCTTGGCGATGCAAAAACAAATACCAAATTTTGAGGAAATAACGGGAATAAAAGTTGAACTTGAAATGGGACCTATGGACAATGTGGTTGGTAAGGAAATGCTGGCCTTAGAAAGCGGCACTGGTGCGTATGATATCATTTCAATACCTTATCAATTCCTAGGGCAGTTAATTGAGAATGAATATCTGCAGCCGTTGGATCCTTTTTTAAATCGGGAAGATCTTAAACTTGAAGATTTTGACAAAAGTGATTTGATTTCGGGAATGGTGTCCGCTTCAGGGGAGTGGAAAGGTGTTAGTTACGGTATTACATCAAATTCGTGCATAATGATCATGTTTTATAGAAAGGATATCTTTGAAAACCCTGAAGAAAAGGCCGCTTTTAAAGCAAAGTACGGGTATGAGCTAAAGGTACCGGTAAACTGGATTCAGTATCGCGATTTGGCTGAATTTTTTACCAGGAAACCGGGTGATAATCTAATGGGAGAAACCCTTAAGCAAAGTTTTTATGGTACAAGTATTGCAGGAAAACGACATGACGCTATGACCTGTGAATGGCTTAATTATGCATGGTCTTTTGGTGGCGGTATATTTGATGAAAAGGGCAATCTAATCATCGATAATCCAAAAAATGTTGAAGCTCTTGATTATTTCAAAGGTCTTGTGAAATTCTCTCCTCCAGGAGTAACTAATAATACATGGGATGAGTTAACTACACAAATGCAGCAAGGCATTGTTGCAATGCAGATTCAATGGAATGATTGTGCTCCTTCTATAGAAGATCCTGAAACTTCAAAGGTGGTAGGGAAAGTCGGATATGCCTTAATACCTAAGGGCGAGGTACCCGTTGCCCACTTTGGTGCATGGACCTATTTTATTCCCGTTGATGCACCTAATCCCGAGGCAGCTTGGTTGTTTCTTCAATGGGTCAATACCTATAAAGTTCAGAAAGCAATTGCTCTCGAGGGAGGATTTCCATGTCTTACATCTGTGTATAATGATCCAGAACTTAGTGAGAAATTACCGTATTGGAAAGCAAGTCTAGATGCCTATGAGATAAGTACAACGCGCCCACGTATCCCAGAATGGAATATCATGAACAACGAAATGATGCTGGAACTCTCCATGGTTATAAGCGGAGAACAGACCTCAGCACAAGCTCTTGCAAATTTACAGAAGAAATACAATGATATATTGAAAGGGAAACTGCCTGTTGCTTACCAATAGTATAATTTGAAATGTTATTAATCAAGTGGCTGACCAGATTGGTCAGCCAGTTGATTAATAACTAGGAGAGTATTGTGAGTTTAAAAGTAGATTCTAAACAGAGAACAGCACTTATGTTCCATATACCGGCAATTGTTCTATTGACACTAATAACTATGGTTCCGCTGATCTACAACTTAAGAATTAGTTTTTATGATTTTAGTTTAACTAGAGCAGGAAGTAGGGATATATTTGTTGGTCTGGAAAACTATAAAATGATTTTATCTGATCATGAATTTTGGAATTCTATGTGGGTCACAGCAAAGTTTGTCATTGCTTCAACATTTATACAACTTGTGTTGGGAGTAATTATTGCTCTTATGCTGAACTACTATAGTGGTTCACTGAATCGATTGCTTACATCACTGGTAATGATACCCATGATGGTTGCTCCTTTGGTTGTCGGGCTTATGTATAGTTTCATTCTTAATCCACAGTTTGGTTTGTACTCGTTTCTTGTTGATTTATTTCATCTAAATCTTTCCAAAACACCATTAAGTGCAGGAGGATCGGCTCTTTTTGTTCTTATTTTAACTGATGTTTGGGAATGGACCCCATTTATGGCACTAATGACTCTTGCTGCATTAAAAGCTGCGCCGATTGAACCCTATGAAGCTGCTCTTATCGACGGAGCTAATCGGTCCCAAATCTTTTTCAGAATTACAATTCCGCTCATCAGACCAGTTATTGCTGTTTCCATCATTCTGCGGGGGGTAGAGGCGTGTAAGGTATTCGATAAGGCTTTTATCCTGACTGGAGGTGGTCCGGGCAACAGTACCGAAGTGATTGATCTGTTTATTTATAGAGAAGCTTTCGTAAAATATAATTTTAGCTATGCTGCTGCACTTTGTGTCGTGCTTTTTATTATTATGCTGATTTTTGGGATTTTGTACTGGAATTTTGTTATAGGGAAGCAGAGCAATGACTAAAAAAGCTTTAGCAATAAGAAGAACAGTTTTGATTATTTTTATACTATTTATACTTATGTATCTAATTCCTTACTTCTGGCTTATATCAACATCATTTAAAACCCGAGTCGAGGCATTTTCCATTCCACCAAAACTTATTTTCAAAGCGACAATAAAAAACTATAGAATGGTATTTATAGAGAAAAATTTCGGTAAAAACCTACTGAATAGTATGATTGTTGCTTTTTTTGTTACATCTATCTCCCTAATTGTCGGCTTACCATCAGCCTATGCATTCTCTAGATTTCGTATGAAAGGAGACAAGATATTATTTTTTTATTTACTCGGAACACGATTTACGCCGGTAATTGTTCTGTCACTGCCACTCTATTTCATCATGGCCGATCTCAGGTTACTGAATAGTTTTATAGGAATCATTTTAGCACATTCAGCTTTCAATATTGCTTTTGTTGTTTGGATGATGAAAGGTTTTTTCGACACTATTCCAAAGGAGATAGACGAATCAGCAAGAGTGGATGGATGTTCCTGGCTTGGAAGTTTCTTCCGAATATCAATTCCTTTGACTGCTCACGGGATTGCAGCAACATCAATATTTTGTGCTATCAATTCATGGAATGAGTTTCTCATGGCATTTATTCTTACAGGGTATAAAACCGCAACATTGCCAGTAGCGCTTCCGGGATTGATGACGCCGCAAGGAACATTCTGGGGCCAGATTGCCGCAGTTGGTTCGGTGATTACCATTCCTGTACTAATTTTTGCGTTCATTGTCCAGAAATATATGGTTCAGGGGATGAGTGCGGGAGCAATAAAATAATCTATTAGGAGGAATTAAAAATGACTAAAAAAACTTTAAATGAATGGCAGCGTGAAGCATCTGTGTATATAACAGGAGGAATGTCTTCCAGCTTTAGAGCAAATCAGTTTACTGGTGTCCCCATGTACGCGGAGAAAGCGGATGGGGCTAGGTTTACCGATCTGACCGGTAAGGACTATATTGATTTTTTCATGTGCCATGGCGCGGTACTATTAGGACATAATTGTCCTGAGGTAAAACGCGCTCTTATTCACGCCATTGAAAAAGGATTTTTTGCTGGGATGGATTCTCCGGAAACAGTTACTTTTGCGGAAAAGTTATGTCGGGCAGTTCCTGCAGCTGAAGAGATTCGATTTGTAAATTCAGGCAGCGAGGGTACTCTACTAGCTCTGAGGCTTGCCCGTGGATATACAGGAAAGGATAAGATCATTAGAATCGATGGTCATTTTCATGGTGTACACGATTATTTGCTTGCTAATAACTTAGTTAGTAAAGTGGATTATGAGAATGATGGTAGCCGGGCATCAAGGACAATCGGCAGAACTGCTGGTATACCAGATATTGTAGATCAGGTTATTATTCCTATCCCCTGGAATAATATTGAAATCATGGAAAGAATACTAAAAGAGCAGGGTGACGAAATTGGTGGAATTATCATGAATGTCATTGATTACAATAACGGATGTTTCCTGACAACATCAAAATATTTGCAGCAGGTACGCATGTTGGCGGATAAATGTAACGTAGTACTAATATTTGATGAGATACTATCTGGTTTTAAAACAGGAGTTTCCTGTGGCCATGGATATTATGGAGTTATACCAGATATTTGTACCTTGGGGAAAGCGCTTACTAATGATATACCTATGGGAATCGTTGTTGGGAAAAAGGAGATCATGAGCAAGATCATGGACCCTGTGAATCCTGTTATTGCTGGAGGCACTTTTTCTGGGAATCAGCTTGGTATAGCTGCGGGTAATGCTGTTATGGATATTCTATGCAAGCCGGGATTCTATGGGAAATACTTACCTCGAGTTGAAAAATTCTATGAAGAATTGCAAAAACTCTTCAATTCTTTTGGATTTCCTGCTGTAGTTCAGGGACTAGGGGCAGGTTTTTATATCTATGTTGGTACAGACGAACCTCTTGAGACTTATAGCGATCTTAAACGAATAAACAAACCCCTTGCTAAAGATTTTTTTACATCATGTATTCGGCATGGACTATACTTTCATACTGATTTTACGGTCTCAGCAGCACATGACCAGGGCACTTTAGATGAGGCCCTTTCCAGGTTTGAGGATGTGTTAAAGGAATTTTAGGAGGAAGGTAATGAAAATGCAAGATTATCTGATCCTGGATAATCAGATTGTGTCTCAAGTGTATACACGTGATCCTTTAGTTATTTCAGGTGGGGAAGGAGTATTCCTATATGATATCGATGGAAAGAAATACTATGATTTTTCAGCCCATTATTCATCGGCTAGCCTTGGACACAATCATCCAAAATTAATTAAGGGAATAATTAAACAATTATCAACCTTGGTATCAGTATCAGCACAGTTTGCTACTAGAGAACGTATTGCTTTAGCTAAACGTTTGATCTTATTGAGCGGTGGGAATTACAAAAAGGTTCTATTTGGGGTTACTGGTTCTGATGCGAACGAATTTGCACTGAAAGCAGCAAAATACTGTAAAAGTGGGGGCGCGATTGTCTCTTTCTGGCGGGGGTATCATGGAGCGACAGCTGGTTCTGCCGCAGCTACTGGAAAAGCAGAAACGATCCAGATTGATCCAAGCATCACGTCCTTATTACCAAGTGGGTTTATACATGTATCTCCACCATACTGTTACCGTTGTGACTACAAAAAGGAGTATCCCTCATGCGATTTATTCTGTATTAAATTTATTAAAAAGAGGATTATTAATGATGGATACAATAATATTGCGGCAATAATTACTGAACCGATTCAGGCCGCTGGTGGTGTAATTGTTCCACCACCTGGGTATTTAAAGGCTCTTAAAAAACTATGCAGAGAACTGGATGCCCTTCTAATCTTTGATGAAGTGGTTACTGGTTTTGGTAGAACAGGTTCATTCTTTGCATCTCAGCATTGGGATGTGTATCCGGATATAATGGTAGTTGGAAAGGCTTTAACGGGTGGATATATACCCGGTTCAGCAGTTCTGATGACCTCTGAGGTTGGTGAAGCAATGGATAAGCTTACGTTGCATGGGCATACTCATTCTGCATACCCTCTAATGTGTGCTTCAGCGCTAACAAACCTGGATATTATAGAAAACGAGAGGCTTCCTGATAATGCCAAGAGAGTAGGCAATATAATTATTAAAAGACTACAAAAAATGATGGGAAAGTATTCCTTTATTGGAGATGTACGTGGTGTGGGACTTCTTATTGGAATTGAGATTGTTCAAGATTGTGATTCCCGCCAGGCAGATTATCAAATGGCAGATAAACTGTATTCTGAATTGCGTGAAGCCGGAATTATAACTGAATTGGAGAGTTCTCCCAGATTGGAAAGCAGCGTTATTGTGCTACATCCACCGCTTATTTTGTCTGAAGAAGAAGCATGCGAAGCCCTTGATATTATAGAAAGAGTATTTAATGAAATATAATATAAGGAAAAGAGGGAAAAAGTATGAACATAGTATTACATAATGGGAGACCCTTAAGAGTTATTTTAAAGGAAGCCTTGGCCCGCATGGCCGGTTTTGAGGCAAGAAGAGAAGAAACTGCTTGAAACTGTTCTTGAAAGTGAGGTGTGGGTATACAATGGGCCGATGGAATAAAAATTCATTGAATTTTGGAAAGAGTTCACAGGATCAGTCTATACAGCACTTAAATAAATAGGGACAGGTGTATTAGTTCAATAATTCGGTAACTTTTTCTAACTTTTCAGCAGAAGAATTTTTCTTTTATAAATATATTATAAATACTTAATTTTAGATATTATTTAAATATTGAAGGATTAACAGTTATAAATTCTTAACACACCCCAACTACTTCTTCCAACTTCCGATACATTTTTTCAGTCTCATCCCTCATGCAATAGTTGCGAAAGTCGTCTACTCGCCTCCACCATTTCGTTATAAATAAAGCCTTTCAGCGATTTTGCTGAAGGGCTTTATCTTTTTCTAAATTATTTTACAAAAAAAAGAAGGATTTTTAAGAAGCATTGTAGAATGTAATAAAAAGACATAACTTAAAGCTAATAATTATAACAAAACATAATAATATATAATTCTTAAAGTATGTAATTTTATATTAATAAAATATAATATCGTAACCTGTATGAAGGTAGCAGGAGAGACTTTTTCTTTTTACAATGAAAGAAAAGGAGCCGAAGAGGTAAGATACAAAAAGTATTCAAACTTTCAGGCAAAAGGACCGTTACCGGACAGGACTCTGGAGAGCTTTATACGAAAAAGTACCGATGGGGCAATTCCTAATTTCTTTAGGAAAACCCATACAGAGTTTACTAAAAGAACTATCTCTTAATTACATAGGAAGAATCTTTCAGGCAAAAGGACAGAGTAAGAATAGTTATATTGCCATTCTTACTCTGTCCTTTTTTTATTGCCTAAAACATAATACGGTTACTATCTAAAAGTATCATCTTAGAGTATCAGAAAAAACCTTACACCGCTGTCAACTTATCACTAAGATGGGAACTTCCGAATATCAAGAGTTGGCCAGGAAAAGATCCGGGATCAAAGGGCTCTCGGAAATGCATAGTGTATTAAAATTTAAAGTGTCTATCTTGAGGGCTTTACTCTAACAAGATATTATTATAAAATTAATATACTCAGTCTAATGTTATATAAGAGTTTCAGCATGGTTATAATCTTTGATTCAATAGTTCTGATTGTGGTTCATATCTTAGAGAATCCGGGGTTTATAACAAATTCAAATCGATAAGAACAATTGCTATACCGTTTCTTGATCTAATAAACAACAAAAGAAAAAACATAGATACGCTGGCTGATAACAGAAAGGTAAAAATATATTGTGGTAGAGCAAATTGTTATAGAGGAGGTGAAGCTTGGAAAGAAAATTAGTAAAAAGCTAAAAAAATAAAATGGAGAGGAATAAAAAATTATCTTTCTCAAACTCCTGAAGTTATACTAGATTAAAAAAAGAAGGATTTTTAATCTAGCGGGAAATTCCCACCTGTAAAGGTGGAGATGAGAGCATTTTCCTGTTTCTTCCGTTCGTGCTTTGCTATAATAGAAAATGGGAAAATAAACTATTAAAATAAATCTAAAATCGTTTAAGTTAATACAATTAGATTAAATATATTAATAATAACAGTATATTTAATGATATTTTAGGTCCTATTATGATAGGACCATCCAGTTCGCATATAGCTGCATCGGCTAGAATCGGTTATTTAGTTGGGCAATTAGTTGAATATAATCCAAAAAAAGTGTTTATTGAATTTGAGAAAGGTAAATCTTATGCCGCAAATTATATTGGTTTAAAATCAAATAAAGCTTTTATAGCAGGAATAATTGGATGGAAACCGGATGATCCTCGGTTGCCACTTTCTATAATAGAAGCTAAGAAAAGAAAAATAGAAATAGATTTCATAATAAGAGATATTAAAAAAAATACATACTCCATTCAAAATAAAACTACAATTAAAGAACATAGAAAAAAATATCGCGAAGAGACAATAAAGATAGTTTTAATTTCCAAGCATGATGAAAAATATACAATACTAGCTAAATCGCTTGGTGGTGGTATGATTGAGATAATAGAAATCAACGATTTACCGGTTTTAATTTTTGGAAATTCTTATGAAGGATTAATATTACTCGAAGATGAATCTGAAAATGATGTTATTGAAATTTGTAAACAGATTGAGAGTACTATTCAAGATATATTGGCTATAGATTATTCAATTTGTAAACGAAGAAGCCATATTAATATTAAAACCAACTATCTGGTTGACTATAATACATTTCAATTAGATAAAAAAATGAAGAAAAATACAAAAATATTTCAAATTAAACCAATTTTACCAGTTTTAAATAATAAAAAATGTAATATTTTATTTAGAATAGCAAGGGAAATGAATTCATTT
>Ga0075124_10000564_pt1 | contig 17137 bp, 12 predicted proteins | sample AntAceMetag02UKS_FD_69809 | JGI IMG/M metagenome (GOLD analysis project Ga0075124, IMG submission 69809) | Saline lake microbial communities from Ace Lake, Antarctica - Antarctic Ace Lake Metagenome 02UKS | ecosystem: Environmental > Aquatic > Non-marine Saline and Alkaline > Saline | place... | reverse complement strand
GGAGCGCATCGGTTCGCTCGTGCGGCGCTTGGGCGCGTACGGGCAGCTATGGTTTGCCGAGGACACGCATAATCAGGATGCGCTCTCCTTCCGCGGCCGCGTTGAGAGCGTAATCGCCGATGCGCATAATCGTGCCCTCTTCTTCAAACTATGGTGGAAGGGGTTGGATGACTCCGCTATCGAGAGGCTCCTTCTTGCAAGCGGCGATCTATCCTACTACCTGCTCTCGCTTCGTCGCTACAAGCCATACACCCTCTCCGAACCCGTGGAGAAGGTAATCAACCTCAAGGATTTGAACGGCGTGGAGGCGCTCGTCACCCTGTACGAGATGCTGACGAGCGGGTTCACGTTTAAGATGGAGGTCGACGGTGAGGTGAAGTCTCTCACCCGCTCCGAGTTGATGACATACGCCCGCGATCCTCGCTCGGAATTTCGCGCGCGCGCGTACAAGGAGTTGTACCGCGTCTACGGCAAGAACAGCACCGTTCTCGGACAGATCTATCAACACGTCGTACGCGATTGGGCCGATGAGCAGGTTGGCCTGCGCGGCTTCTCCTCTCCGCTTTCCTCGCGCAACCTGAGGAACGATGTTCCCGACGCTGCGGTCGATGTCCTCCTCGATGTCTGTCGTGAGAATGTCGATATGTTCCAAGACTACTTCCGCATGAAGGCAGGTTGGTTGGGGATAAAGCGGCTACGGCGCTACGATATCTATGCACCGCTGAGCTCATCGGAGAAGGCCTATCCGTTCAATGAGGCTATAAGCACCATCTTCTCAAGCTTGAACGCGTTCTCCCCCACCCTGGCCGCGCACGCCCAGCGTATCCTCAATGAAGACCACCTCGACTCAGAGGTCCGCGCTGGGAAGTACGGTGGTGCGTTCTGCTACGGCGTCCTTCCCGGGATCACCCCGTGGGTGCTGACAAGCTACAACGGCAAGGGCGAAGACGTCTCCACCCTCGCTCACGAGTTGGGGCACGCAGTGCACGCCCTCATGGCCGCTGATCACTCCCCTCTCACTTTTCATTCCTCACTCCCCCTGGCGGAGACGGCATCCGTATTCTCCGAGGTCCTCCTGTTGGAGCACCAGCTTGAGAGCGAATCCGACCCTGCTCTGCGGCGTGATATGCTGGCACGGTTTGTCGATGGAGCCTACGCTACAGTTGCTAGGCAGGCATACTTCGTCCTCTTCGAACGTGAGGCACACGCCCTGATCAAGGCAGGAGCGACGACTGACGCACTATCCGAGCGATATCTAGCAAACCTAAACGAGCAGTTTGGCGACGCCGTGGATGTGAGCGACGAATTTCGCCACGAGTGGGTCTCCATCCCGCACATCTACAGTACTCCCTTCTACTGCTACGCCTACAGCTTCGGGCAACTCCTCGTGCTGGCACTGTACAAGCGCTACAAGGAAGAAGGGAAAGCGTTCGTTCCTAAGTTCCTCAAGATCCTTTCCTACGGCGGATCGAAGAGTCCGCAAGGGATCCTCGCCGAGGCCGGGATCGACATCGCCTTGCCCGCGTTCTGGCAGGGAGGGTTTGACGTCCTGCAGGGGATGATCGATGAGCTGACGCGCCTCTCGGAATAGGAGCCTTTTTGGGCGCCTGACAAAGAGGTGCGGAAAGATGCACGTTAGAGATGCAGTTGGGGCTCTTGTGCTCCTCATAGCCCAATCTTCACAGCAACTTGCTTCTCAGGCTCAATCCACGAGATGTGAGTGTCTGCTGGAGAAACGAGATGACGCAGAACGCCCCACGTCTTTGGAGATGAATAACGCTACGTGTTTAATACTCTATCCCTATTCTAGCTCTAATGCCTTTAGTGAATGGGTGCTTTATTTCCTGGATTTGGCTCACCAGATCAGCGTGATCGATCAATCCCTTCGGAACTCCCCTCCCTGTAAGAATTACCTCAGTTCCATCGGATCTCTTATTTAGCAGGTCGAGCACTGCTTCAAGCTCTACCATGCCGAGTTTAAGAACGACGTTGATCTCATCGAGGATTACAAGGTCGTAGTTCCCAGAAGCCAGAACTCTACCTGCTTGCTGCAGGCCTCGTTTGACAATTGCACGATCCTTGTCACTTATTGCTTCTGGCTTAACAAAGTGATCCGGGCCAAACTGTTCCAGCGTGAACCGTGGTATCTGGCCGAGCGCGAGGACCTCTCCGTAGGGGGGGAAGTTCTTCCCCCCCTTGAGGAACTGGATCATGTGAACTCTTAACCCTTGTCCAACGGCGCGGATACCTGCTCCGATAGCAGCAGTGGTCTTTCCCTTTCCGCTACCCGTGTAGATCTGGATTAATCCCCGTTCATTCATCCTATGAGTCTGCCTTGACCCGTTCCACCTCTAATGGCAGTAGATACTTCTTCAGCATCCGAACAGCACGTTCCGGATCTACCCTGCCATACAGCCCCCCTACTGTTGAGAGGACATAGTCGGCATCCAGGAGCACTTGCCCGTTAGGGCGTAGCACAGTGTACTCGTCCTTGTTAAACAGGGTTCCTTTGGCAATCAGCTTCAGGTCTTCCATCTGTTCCTCTGTGCCTTCACGGGCTTTCCCGTAGATGGTTCCACCCACCATGAGAACGTTGGTTGGCTGCGAGAAGAAGTTAACGCCGTATTGGAGGAAGTACACATCCGTCTCACGCACGTGTCCAACGTTGTTCTTTGTTGTGATCCGCATAACCTCGTTCGTCATGAACGCCCGCACCCAGTTTTCTTCTCGGCTCTTTGGGAGTTCGTGCGGATTGTTATGAATCCAGTTAATGTAATTTCCAAGGTCGATCTCGTACCCCTTGCCGTCCTTTTTTAGGAAGGCTCCAAAGGAATCGTCGCTAGAGAGAGAGAATTTGGAGAATCTCTTTGAGAACAGCTCGTTCAGTTCGCGCTGCATCTCCCCGCTCTGATAACGATCAATTTCAACCAGGTTCTCCGCGTTGTACGCCATACCGTATTTTCCTTCCACGCGGCGGTAGGCAAGCGGCATATTCGGAGTCTTTAGGATCGTTCGCTTGTTACGCTTCTCAGCAACGTCCCACGGGTATATGTAGAGGGGGTTGTCCGGCACGTTGGCGTAGAAGTCCGTTGTCGCTCCTCCTACATCGAGGCAGACCAAAGGTCCAATCCCCTTTTCTTTACCATAGCCGCGTACGAGTAGGTTTACGCCAAGGAAGGCCGCCCGTGGAGTGGGAATAAACGGGGCGTCCATGTACTGCTCTGCTACGTCAAACCCTTTACCACGGATGACCACCGTCTGGAACAGCTCACGGATCGTTTCGTTGACTGTCTCAATGGCGAATTGATTGACCTCAGGCATGATGTTGTCCACCACGCGTATGTCGATCCCTTTCTCCTTGAAGATTGCCTCTATTTCGTCTGTAATGTCTTGATTGCCAGCATAGATGACGGGTACCCCATAGTTGGTGTGTGTGACGTACTTTGCCGTATCAGCCAGGATTCTCGCATTGTGCAGTTGCGTCTTGGCCTCGCCCCCCTCATCGGTTCCACCAGCAATGAGGATGATCTCTGGTTCATCACCTTCGTAGATCTTTCGTCCCAGCTCCTCGGTGAGTTTGCCATAATAACGACCGACGATCTTTGCGCCGGCGGTCAGGGCGGCTGTGTCCGCCGCAAACCCGCTCTCTGCATCGGTGAGTGAAACTGTGACCATCTTCAATCCGCCCTTGGCACTGGAACAAGGAAGTTTGACGTCAAACTCAGCGAGTTTCTCTTCCAACGGTTTAAAGTTTCCACTCTTCTTAACCTCTTTTTCCAGACCAAGGCCGTTAGCAAGAGAGTGGCGGATGTCTTCTAAGATTGTTGGCACGTAGCGCAGTTTCACCTCTTCATCCTTAGTACTAAAGGTAAGGACCTTAGTGAATGTACTGCCAAAATCAACTGCAAGGACGTTTAGGTCGTCTAGATTCTTAACACCCACTTTACGGCGGAACGCTTGTACCTGAGCGTCGTTAACGTTTTCCTCCACTTCGGTGATGGTCGATTCTTCATCTCCCAAGGAAATATCGGGATAGAAATACCACGGGTACTTATCGCGGATGCGGTCTACTCGCTCCAACTCGTCTTTCACGGGTTCCCCATCGAATGACTTAATCTTACACATTCCCTGGGTATTGTCGGTCTTACAGCGCCCGCTCATCTCGTAGCGCTTATCGATCACCGTTACCTGCGGGGCTTGGAACAGTCCAGTCTGCAACGCAAGATCTAGGGTGTCAGGGCTAATCATCTCGCAGCCCCCGGTGGGGTAGTTCGCCTCGTCGATAATGTCGAGCAGCATGGTCTCATAGTTCATCATGCTGGCATTGGGATCTGTGCGTTTATATGCTTCTTCCGGTGAGACGGCATACTCGAAGAAATTATCCAGGGTTACCTTACCCTGATAGCCGCCAAGGAGCGCCAGGTGGAAGATGTTGTACATAGCGCCCTTCTTCAGTTCTTCCTTGCGCGCTATCACCTTCGGATCGTTCCAGATATTCGGCTGCGGTCCCCGTAAGAACTCCTCGAACACCTGCTTTACAATCTCACAGCTCTCTACGATATCCGCTGTCTTTGCCTCGTGATGCGCTTCGGAGATACTCACGACATGGACTATCTCTGGCTCCATAAACATCTGCCAGTAGGTGGTCAATGCCAGGTGGCCCTGCGCCTTGTCGAGGTTGGGGGGAAAGCTAGATAGGCCGCCCCGCGTTTCGCGGATAATGTTGTAATCAAAATGCCGGGTGAGTGGCTCGATCAGCTCATAGGCAGCGCGCATCTTCGCTAAGTCATAGAGAGGGAAGATCTCAGGTGGTAGATCAAACATCAACTGCATAACGTAATTCTTGATCCCCATCTTTAGAGCGACTACCCCGCAGAGCACATGATCAGCCACGTACATGTCGTCGGTACAATTTCTAAGCTGCCATTGATGTGGATCGTTGATCTCAAGCGGCTTGCCAATCGACGCCCACCAGCGCATGACGTTGAAGTGCTCGACGAAGCCGTCCCAGATCGACAACGGTCCTCGTCCATCTAGCTGATTGTAATAGAAGATAGGCACAGCTGGGAACGCCATGTTGATTGTTTCTTCAAAGATCTTAGCTACTTCACCTAGTTCGTCCGTGCCTGAGTAGATTCTAGAGAGAGGGAAGTTTCCCCGCTTGGTCGCTCCTTTGAGGGCTAGAAGATTCTCCTTGCTGGTAATGGGGGCTCCTCCTTGCCCACAAGGGTATTCATTTGGATTCTCATCTCCACGCACGAACTTGGCAAGGAAGGCCTGGGACGACTGATCAGGCGCCAATGATACAATCTCGAGGCATTCGGCTTCGCTCAATTCCTCTACACCTTTGATAGTCGGATCGAGGGATTCAGACGCGATTCCGATGTGTGCTCGGAGGATGGGACGATTCTCTCGTTCACGGACTTGCTTAATCCTTTCGAGCAACTCGTCCGACCAGCTTAGTTTCTCGTGTTTCACCGCTGGTGTTCGCTTGGCAAACTGCTCTAGCTCTTCCATTGTGACATAGTCATCCACAATGATCTCGAAGAAGTCTTTGAATCCTTCCTTCTTCGCACATTGCTTGGCGATTGCCTCAAGGTCAAAGTGCCGATCCTCAGTAGGGGAGAACCGATCCGGCATCATCTCTTGCCCGGTCATCGCCCGTACAAGGTTGGCCGCAGGGCGCGTCCCCCCAAAAGCGTAACGGATACCAGTTTCCTTCGCATCAAGACCGTGTTTCAGTGCCTTCTCAATCAACTCGGATATGATTTCATCCACGTGCAAATCCCCTAGTCGATAGGAGATAGCCACTATTTCAGGGTGTGACTCCTGAACCTTGTTGAGAAGCTCATCGATGGTGACCGCCGGACCCAGCTTAACAGCCACGTAGCTGACCCCGAGGTTCTCCAACCATTCAGCGAACTTCTCCGTCCCTAGCGTATGGACACAGGGTTCCATCGATCCCGCCAAGACTCGCCGTTTCTTGTTGATTTGCTTGCTCAATTTGCGTCTCCCTTCACGATTTTAGTTTCCTACTTAATTAGTCCCTCTAAAGAATCGATTGTGTACCGCTGTGGAGTGCGTGTTGTCATCACGTCACGTCCAATAAGCTTCCCATCGACGAGGTATTCCTTCCCAATCCAAACACTGGTATTGATGATCACATTATCGATGGTCGGGGTCTCAACACCCACGACTGAGGCAATCCCTTTCGTTACCAACAGACCAAACGGGACGTCTTCTGTCAGGTAGCGAGTACTTGCATCTATCTGATAACCGCCTCTAGACTTCTTCACGGGAACCCTAAATGTCTGATAACCTTGATTTGTCTGAAACTGCGTTGCTAAGCTTGAAATATCTAGAATTTTGTCACCGTACGCCTGGTTAAGCCATTGAGATAGATGGACAACTCCGGGCATCTTGAAGCCGGGCAATCGTGCCTCCACTGCCTTCTTGATGGTGAGTACCTCTTTGCTCATCTGGGATAGAAACTCTGCTGCTTTGCCATCGACGCTGGCGTAGAATAATGGGACGGTACCTTCTGAAGGGAAGACTTCTTCGAGACGATCGGCGAAGACACTGTACATGATGCCGGGATGAATCAACTGGCCGGTATTCGCCAGACTGAGCTCTAGCATCGATTGATAGGGGATCACATTTATGCCTAATAGCGTGGAGAAAACTCTCGCCTTCTCCCCGATTTCTTTTGCTGGTAGGCAGGCAGCCCCTACCCTGTTCTTGGTTCCATAGATGGTCACGGAATGTCCAAACTCTCCGGTGCGACAGGCCCAGGGAAGTGTCTGGAAACCAACTACGACACAGCCATCTTGGCCGACTGTTCCAAGTATGTCTTGTGCCTGGTATTCCAGGCCGCTGCGGGCTGGCAAGGCAACAATAGTGCTGCCCTTCGATAGATGCGGCGCCAGTTGTGAAAGGATTGCCCCATGGGCAAACGCCGGTACGACCATCATGATTATGGACGAACGAGCAGCTTCTTCGGGATTTTCTGTAACGTGTATCCGGTCTGACGCTATGCTGTGAACTTCCCCGGCAACTCGCACCTGAAACGAGGAGTGCGAGGCAAGCGCTTCTGTAAAACGCCTTTGTTCATCTTCAAGTGGTAAATACAGTCGGATATGAGTTGTCCGGTCCCTCAGTAGAAGGGTTCCAACTAGGGCATGTGCACCGTTTCCTCCTCCACACACAGTGATCCAGCTCATGTTCTACTCCTTCTCAGGGACTGGCTAACGATTGATTTCAGGATCCTCACTAGGGCAAGATGGGCATCCATGGGGATGCCGTCCACGCTTCCTTCAACATACCCCGTGACACCGTCGATGAAGCCAGCGTGGGCACACGCTTCGAGAACGTGCTGTTCTACGCTCTCATCATGAAAAACACCTTCATCCTGTAATAGCACACTCAAACACGCTGCAATTCCGTAAGCGCCCCAGTTCGAAACAGCAGCAACTACCAACGTATCTGTAAGAACACTGGAAGCGAAACCGCCAGGAACACTTCTACCGATACCCTGCGTAAGGATTTCTTCAGCCTCGTTGCGAATCACTCCCATCCCGATCTCGTTCCCGCCGTCTCCGATACCCACTGTAAGGATCTCGCGTTCTCGTGCTTCGATGACGAGTTGGTCAGCTTTAGCGATTGTTTCCGTGGTTTCCTCGCCGCGGCAGGAGTAGATGACACCAACCTCGTTCATTCCTCCCTTCTCGATTACGATGACTGCGCCAGGGGAGTAGAGATCAAACAGGCGTTTTGCTTCGCGTTGCGCCTCTGGTCGAGAGATTGGAAACGGCAGGACAGTTGCTGCGTGAATCGGGCCCTTGGAACGACGGGTGCGAAGTACGGACTCCAAGGGCAGGGCCTTGAGTCCAGCAGCACCAACGACCTCACACAGACCAGGGACTAGTTGTTCCTCAGTGAGAAGAATAGGGATCACTCCAAACGCCCGGTGGAGGGCGCGCGCCAGAACGGCTGCCCCTGAAGGTCCATCTGTTTCGGAAATGGTGAGATCGACCGCTGTCCGATCCGGCCATCCGGTAGCGATGAACACGACATCCTTATCGCGTAGTCCACGCTGCAATGCCTCGGCCGTTGTCAGAACAAGCGGCTTGGAAGACACCGATCGCGCTGCCCGATAGAGCTTGCCAATTACTCCCCGACTGCCAACATCGACTGTAATCAACCGATCGATCGCCTCGGCGCATGCAATTAGCGAATGTTCTTGGTTTTCCAATATCCCTCCTAGAGATACTCGCGTACCTCTTCGACAGTGCCAGAGAAATGTTCGTGCATCTCGTGAACCGCTAGATCTGCATCTCCCCTTCTAATCGCCCCGAGGAGACGCTGATGTCGCTCTACATACGCCTTAATATGATCCGGATCGGTGAGATACCGTTGGATGGATTCTTGCCACAGCTTCTTTTCTTCCGATATTAGCAGAGAGTTAAGGAGTTTTCGGAGGACAGAATTATGGGTAGCTGTGGCGATGGCGAGGTGAAACTCGCGGTTCGCTTGGAAGTAATGGGAGAGATCGCCGTGTTCTACAGCATCCTGCATTCTCTCCAAAACCTGCTCTAACCTCTCCTCATCCTCGGTTGTGGCTAGTGCAGCTGCAATTTTAACGATTCCCTCCTCTAGTACGCGCCGCGCTTGCATCACCTCAAATGGGCTTTCGCTCTCCTCAAGTACCGACATGGTATTGCTTACCATTTCGTTTGCAGGGGTGGCGCTCTTAACGTAGGTTCCATCACCCGGCCGAATCTCGACGATTCTGGCGATCTGTAGTGCACTCAGCGCCTCCCGGACCGGCGGTCGGCTCATGCCGAGTGTCTGTGCGATCTCCCGCTCGGAGGGAAGCTTGGATCCCTCAGGGTAGATCTGTGAGCGAATCTGCTCTAAAACCCATTCAGCAACCAGTGTGCTCTTCTTTGGTTGATACGTCAGCCAGGGATGATCCATCATTCTCCCCTCCTTTCTGTTTATTGGTATTACCAGTAACACCGAATAATACCCATGCGGATGCATCTTGTCAAACACTGAATACAATAGTCACTGCCATACCAGCTCTTGGTACTGTGCCATACTATGGATAACCGCCGGAGAAAACTCGACACAGTAATTCCAACCACTGGAGAACAGGAGGCGATCAGAGACAACCCATCGGAGAAAAAGGGCGGGGACATGTAGCCGCCCACAGACCGGGGAAACCTACCCGATCCTTGACATATGATACCCTATCGGATCATTGCCTAGCAGAAGAATAAGTTGAAGCGAGATGGCATCTCTTGGTGTCTGTGTTCTTTTGTTTATCAACTGTTTCTCACGACCAAGTCCTGTACGTCCTTGTGTCATTCAGTATACTGCTTAAGGGCACCTCTCTTTGGCATTACTATAAGTACGACGTTTCACTGAAGCTGCGTGGATCAGAAGGAAGCTGACTGATATCAATTTCCGTAGATCCCAAGGTAGAAACACTCCATGCTATTGATACACTCGATTTGCTGTACCCCGCAACGCAGGTACTAAGACTTCGCTTACCGGGAGCCCGGCCATCTCTGCCAAGTGGTCAGCAGGGAGGTGGAGACCGAATACCTCAACTTCATCTCCCACTGAAACTCCATCTATGTCTGTCACATCGACGGTTGTGTGGTCTAGGCAGATCTTACCAATCATGGGGGCATACTTTCCTTTTAGCCATACCTGTCCACAGTTGGATAGCTGTGGGCTTATTCCCGAGCCATAGCCAATTGAGAGGATGGCGACGCGTTGATGGCATGAGGTCTTATAGGTTCGGCCGTACCCAACGTAGTCTCCCGGAGCAAGTTCCTTCAATGCGATCACTCGGGTAGTGAGCGTGGCTACCGGATTCACCACCTCGGCCCAGGGACGCCGCACCTCTAGATATCCATAGAAGAGTGTTCCGACTCTGACCATGTTGATGCGTGGTGCAGTCACTGGATCCTTGTATTGAATCAGCCCGGCCGAGTTTCCGATATGCCGCAAGGGAGGGAGAAGGTTAGCATGGTCCAGTTTGGCAAGCACGGTCTCGAAATGTTCGATCTGCTTCAGGGTATAGGACTGGTCCTTTGAAAGCTCAGAATCTGCGGCCGCAAGGTGACTGAAAACTCCCATGATATCTAGTGCGGGAAGTGCTCTGAGCTTGGTGAGAAGAAGAACGGCATTTTCTGAGAGCACACCAAAACGGTGCATCCCGGTGTCCACGTTCACCTGAACGTGCGCTTTCTTTCCCAGCTCTTTGGCTAAATGGGAAAGGAATTCAGAGAACTCAACATCAGATACTTGGAATGTCAGATCGAGGTCCAGAGCGACACGTGCTTCCGAAGGGAGAACCGGACCGAGCAGCAAAACGGGAAGCTTCACGCCAGCGTGCCTGATATCCGCGCCCTCTTCCACCGTGGCAACGCCCAAGTACTCAATTCCTGCCTCCTCAGCAGCGCGAGATATCGCTTCGATGCCGTGACCGTAGCCATCGGATTTAACCGCGAACAATACTTTTAAGCCTCGAGGAAGCTGAGACCGAATTTGTTTGATATTCTTCGCGAGAATCGCAAGATCAATCCTAATAAGAGAACTCATCATCTTACTCCTTTTAAATAAGCACCAACATGCATAGAACTTTGGAGAGTATATTGCCCTGTTTCCCCTGCTCAAACTCTCCGAGGACGGGTGTTCCACAAGCGCGACGCGCTGGGGGCATGTCTACATTGGACGCGCGCACCGCAGAATTTAGCATTCTACGCATTCTGTCTACGAGAGCTCAATGTTCAGCGTTTATCGGTTAACGAATACAAGTTGACAATTGTGTTTGTTCGTGGTATAAATAATCGATTAACGATGATAGATAATAACGGATCAACAGCTTCAGAACAAACAGATGGCGAGGATTACGCAAATCTTCAACGTGTACGTGTTCCTCTTTTATCGAAAATAGCCTATAAGTCTATTCGTGATGGTATTTCTGCGGGGCAAGTGAAATCAGGTGAATGGCTTCGTCAAGATATCCTAGCGCAGAAACTGGGGGTAAGCCCGGCAACAGTGCGTGAGGCACTAAATCGGTTGGTCTCCGAGGGCCTGGCGGTGCATGTCCCCCATAAAGGGGTTAAGGTGATCACCATATCACCGGAAGATCTGCAAGATATATACGATATGCGAGCCTTGTTGGAGGGTTTGGCTAATGAGCTAGCTGCTACTCAGATTTCACCACAGGGGTTGTCGCGGATGCGGGAGTTATTACCGGACACAGTGGTCAGTGTAGATTCGCAGTCCACTGACATAGCTCGCGCGGCTAACCGGCAATTTCACTGGGTGGCCATCCGTGCCAGCGGACGGAGTCACCTGATTCGTGTCTTAGAGCAGCTGTGGGTATTGATAGATCCTTACATGGTGTACGGCCGTTTCTGGAATGTAGAGCAGGCTCACCAGGAACGGATTAAGGGATCTGTGCTCGATCTGGAAGATCATACGCGACTTGTAGAAAGTCTAGAGGCAAAGGATGGCGGCCTTGCGCGACAAATAACACAGGAATACGTTAATCGATCTTTTCGTGAGCTGGAAGAGCAGATACGTGCCATCAAGAAGGAATAATGGATAGTTGCTTATAAATTTTGGTCTTAGTGGAGGTGATGTACGAACTAGCGTTAGACGAGAATAGTGCAGTTTAAGTACCTGCGACAGCTCGAAATTTCGTTAAGGAGGTAGGAAAATGCTGCGTAATAGAAGTAAGGGAATACGTTGGGGGTTGCTACTAGTAGGAATCTTGTTGGTATTTACGGCGTTTCTCGCAGTTGGTCAGGATGCCGACCGGGTGGCAAAAGAGGCTAATAGCAAGACCTTGGTCGTTGCCGAAACTACAAGTCCACCAAGTTTGAGCACATTCACCGCTGCGTGGAGCACAGAAGCGCTCGAAGACGTAGTTATCAAACTAGTCTCTCGTGATGGCGATCTAAACTATCGTGATGGTATCGCCCAGTCATGGGAAGTTAGTGTAGACGGTTTAACCTGGACATTCACCCTGAAGCCCGGGGTTATGTTCCACGACGGAACACTCTGCGACGCCGAAGCGATTGCATGGAACATTGAAACCATGCGTGATAGTGGAGCATCTTCGTACCTTTACTCGGCAGTCGAGGATGCAGTTGCGGTCGATACTGTAACGGTGAAACTCGTCCTTAAGAATCCTTTTCCAAACTTGCTCTATAATGTGAGCAATAGTTTCTCAGGGATCAACAGTCCCACCGCAGTCAAGAAATATGGAGAGGATTATGGAGTGACGACGGTCGTGGGTGCGGGACCCTACATCTTCAAGGAGTGGGTGAAAGGGGATCATATCACCCTTGAGAGGAACCCGGACTACACCTGGGGACCGTCTTGGATGTTAAACCAGGGGCCTGCCTATTTCCAGACAGTAATCTACAGATTTGTCCCTGAGGCTGTCACGAAGACGATGCTTCTCCAAGCGGGCGAGGTGGATATTGTCAGCGAGGTGGACCCAACAGCCATATCCGCATTGAAGGCAGACCAGAATGTAACTGTTGGTATTACTCCTGGGAAACGGCTCATCTACATGGGGATGAACGTAACAAAAGCACCATTTGATGACATACGGGTGCGCCAGGCAATGAACTACATTGTTGACAGAGAGTCCATTACCGAGAATGTGTTCCACAGTGCTGGACTATCAGCTTATAACTACCTTACCCCCAACGTGCAACCACAGGTGGAAAGCCCCTATACTTATGATCCCGAGAAGGCCAGTGCTCTGTTGGCAGAGGCGGGATGGACAAAGAACGCAGATGGTGTTTTGGAGAAGAACGGACAGCAATTCGCGATCATACTGTGGACGGAATCAATAACGGACCGGGTACAGATGGCCACCGTTCTACAGAGCGAAATGGCAGAGGTCGGAATCAAAGCAACGATTCAACAATTTGATTCTGGCTCCTATGGCGACATGTTCAAGACCGGAGAGCAACAGGCATTCATCCGACTTTACGGTTGGGATAACATGGACATCATAGAGTGGTTCTTCAACAGCGCGCGAATTGCTAGAGGAGTGAACAAGACGAGAACGGACAACTCGCTCCTCGACTTCTTGTTTGTGAAGGCAGAGGCAATGCCCACGCTCGAAAAGAGGACGTTGGTGTATCGGCTGATACATGAGTACATGCTCGACCAATCCGCATGGGTTCCAATCTTCTACCCAGCGCAGGTCAGGGCATACAGGTCTGATCTCGGCGGTTACAGCGCAACGCTGGACCACGTTTATCTAGTCGACGTATATAGGAAGTAATCCACGATTAGAGAGGGGATACCTTAAGCCGTGAGGCCCTATCCCCTCTCTATGTTTGTATAACCGATCAGTCTAGAGCAATCTCACATCGATTCTCTCGTGTGCAGAGGCCAAGGAGGTGAAGATCAAGCTTGAGTATCTATCAATATATTCTTAAACGGATTCTCATGATGCTCCCGGTTCTTCTGGCACTGACAATAGTTGTTTTCTCGATCCTTCACCTCGTACCAGGAGATCCTGTGCGTGCGGCCCTTGGGGAGATGGCCTCGCAGCAGGCATACGACCACATGCGGGCTGAGCTAGGCCTGGATAAACCCTTCCATATCCAGTATTTTTCTTTCCTTGTGCGACTCTTTCACCTTGACTTAGGGAAATCCATTATCTATCGCGAAGACGTTACTAAACTATTGGCAGCCAAATTACCAAATACGCTTACACTGACAGGGAGTGCATTAATTATATCGTATTTTTTTGCTATTCCATTAGGTATTCTCGCTGCGGTCAAACGAAATACGATAATCGATTACTTGAGTATGGGGATTGCCATTGCGGGGGTATCAGTGCCTAGTTTTTGGTTTGGTTTCCTTCTCATTTCCCTATTTGCTATACAGCTGCATTGGTTTCCCATCGCCGGATACGGAGGCATTAAGTATCTTGTTCTGCCTGCGGTGACGCTCGGTTTTGGTGGAGCGGCACAGGTCGCGCGGATGACGCGATCGAGCCTGCTTGAGGTCATCAATCAGGATTACATCGTAACCGCTAAAGCAAAAGGGCTTCACTACGGGATTGTAATCATAAAGCACGCTCTTAAGAATGCATTGATTCCTATAGTCACATTGTTGGGCCTACGGATAGGCTGGTTGATCGGTGGAGCCGTGGTAATCGAGATCGTCTTTCTCCGGCCTGGAGTTGGGCGGCTACTTGTGAATGCGATCTATACACGCGATTTTCCTGTTGTACAGGGGGTCACTCTCATACTGGCAGTAACGGTTATCTTGGGGAATCTTTTCGCGGATATCCTCTACGCAATGATAAATCCTAAGGTGCATTATTGATGGAGAATAGTAAGTGAAGAAACATAATCTCTTCTTTGATTTTCTTAAAAGTACGAATGCTGTTGTTGGGGCTATTATAATTGTGCTCTTTATTCTCATAGCTCTTCTTGCTCCTCTTCTTGCTCCCAAAGCGCCCAATGCACAGTCGCTTAAGGATGCTCTTACCCCTCCATGCTGGAAACATCCATTAGGAACAGATGAATTTGGTCGCTCTATCCTAAGCCGGATCATCTTTGGTGCCCGGATTTCCCTAAACATTGCACTCATTGCTTCGGCTGTTGCCCTCGGCATTGGGGTTCCGTTGGGCGCACTAGCAGGTTACTATGGCGGGGCGACTGACTCCATCGTACAGGGATTGGTCGATTTGACCTGGGCATTTCCCACCATACTTGCCGCTCTTGCCATTATGTTCATATTGGGACCTGGTCTGCACAGTGTCATGATCGCGGTTGGTATAGTCTATTGGGCGGGATATGCGCGGATAACCCGGGGCCAATTTTTGGCGTTGCGAGAAGAGGAATATGTTCAAGCGGCGCGAGCGGTGGGGGCAAGCAGCCTCCGTATCATTTGGCGACACTTATTGCCCAACAGCCTTGCCCCATTGCTTGTGCAGTTGTCATTAGGAATGGGGCAAGTCATCCTGATTGAGGCCTCATTGAGTTTTCTCGGACTCGGGGCGCAACCTCCCACTCCCAGTTGGGGGTCCATGTTGAGTAGCGGCCGGGCGTATCTGCTCACCGCATCGTGGCTGACTCTCTTTCCGGGGTTGGCGATAATGGTTATTGTATTGGGATTTAACCTGATAGGAGATGGCCTTCGCGATGCACTTGATCCCAGACTCTCACACATTGATAGGTAGAGGATTAGCATGTTTAGTTACATAATACGCAATGGTTATATACTCAACGGTACAGGCAAGTCTTCATTTGAAGCTGATGTTGCAATTACAGATGGGTTAATATCCTTGATTGGTAAGGGCTTGGATGGTGCCGGGAGAAACGAGATAGACGCCACCGGATTAGTGGTTGCTCCAGGGTTCATCGATATGCATTCCCATTCTGATATTAGCTTGTTCTTCGAACCACATGCGCAGAGCAAGATAATGCAAGGCGTTACCACAGAGGTTGTTGGTAACTGTGGCATTACCAGCGCGCCAGTGCGAGCAATACATAAAGCTGCTCTGCTTCGCCTGTTCGAGACAAACAATTTTACCATTAAGGCATCAGAGAAAGAACTTTGGAACTGGCCCTCTCAAATGGACCATATGAAAGACCTTGTTGAGAAAGGCGTCTCCTCTAATCTGGTTCCTCTGGTAGGGGGTGTTCCTTTGCGAGTGGCAGCAGCCGGCATGAAAGAGCATCTAGAGCCTCAAGAATTAGATGTCATCAAGATGTTGCTGCAAAAGGAGCTTCGCCAGGGTATTTGGGGAATGTCTAGTGGACTGTATTACATCCCGGAATCACATTTCAACCGCGAAGAACTCATTGAGCTATGCAGGGTCATTCGAGAGAACAACGCGATCTGGGCGGTACACATGCGGGATGAGGGGCAGAGACTTTTTGCTGCGGTGGACGAGGTCATCGATATCGCACATCGAAGCAGGGTTTCCCTCCAGATTTCCCACCTGAAACTCGAGGGGAAAAGCAACTGGGGCCAGGCTGCGGACCTGCTTGCTCGTCTTGATAGAGCACGCGCTGAAGGAGTGGATGTCCATTGGGATCAATATCCTTACACAGCGTATGGTTCAGGTTTGGTCGATGCCATTCCACCTGAGTGGCGTGCCGGAGGCGTCGATCAGGTATTGAGCCGTCTACACGATAAGCAATTTACCAATTCGCTCAGGCAGGCCATGTTGCATGGCACAGAGACGTGGCGATCGCCCCTGGAAGAAATCCAGATCGAAAAGATTATTGTGACCGAAGTGAAGAACAATCCAGAATACGCAGGTAAGACAATTGGAGAGCTGGCAACCACGTGGCAAAGAGAGCCTGTCGATGCCATTCTCAGGTTGTTGATCACTCAAGAAGGAAGCGTCAAGGTAGTAGTGCCCGCAATGTTCGAGGAGGATGTAGAGCTCATAATGCAGCATCCTGACACAATGATCTCTTCTGACGGCAAGGCTGTCTCCCCACGGGGACGTTACGCACAGCTTCACCCTCACCCACGATACTACGGAGCCTTCCCACGCGTTCTCGGTCGCTACGTCAGGGAAAAGGGTATTCTGGACTTGCCCGAAGCGATTCGAAAGATGACCAGCCTCCCAGCGAACCGACTTGGGTTGAAAGATCGAGGAACAATTGCCGAGGGGCAAGCAGCGGACATCGTAATCCTCAATCCCAATACCGTAGTAGACCGCGCAACTTTCGAACAACCTTCTCAGTTTCCACAAGGGATAGAATATGTGTTCGTCAATGGCGATCTGGTCGTTGAGGAAGGAGAACACACAGGTAGATACCCTGGCAGACTTCTCAAGAGACAATAGTATGCTTACTAGCTTTTGGGCTATGCTTCTACTTAACGCGGATGTCGGCGATGATCGCGTGTGTGGCGCTGATAAGGTCTGTTGTTTCCAAGCGAACCAGGGTCGCACGTGCGCCGGCGTTTATCACTACTTCCGTATGTGAGGCGACAGTACTATCCAGGAAGACGGGAAGCGGCTTCTTCGCCCCGAGGGGGCTGATCCCGCCCACTAGATAGCCAGTGATGCGCTGTGCATCGTGCGGGCTTGCCGGAGCAACGCGCTTGTGAAGGCTGG
>Ga0075124_10000560_pt1 | contig 17216 bp, 17 predicted proteins | sample AntAceMetag02UKS_FD_69809 | JGI IMG/M metagenome (GOLD analysis project Ga0075124, IMG submission 69809) | Saline lake microbial communities from Ace Lake, Antarctica - Antarctic Ace Lake Metagenome 02UKS | ecosystem: Environmental > Aquatic > Non-marine Saline and Alkaline > Saline | place... | reverse complement strand
TCATCAACGACCCCTTCAAAGTTTGTAAAGGGGCCATCCACAATCCTCACATGATCGCTCACCTCAAACTTGAATTTCGGCTGAGGCTTCAAGGTACCCGCATCTATCTTGATCTTCAGGGACTCAACAGATTCATCGGATATTGGAGACGGCCTGTCCTTCGTCCCTATGAATCCAGTGACCTTGGGAGTCTCTTTCACCATATGCCAGGTATCGTCTGTCAACTCCATCTTCACCAGTATGTACCCGGGAAAGAATTTTCTCTTCGAGGTCTTCTTCTCACCCTTCTTGAGTTCGACGACATCTTCCTCCGGTATCAGGATATCGGCGAAATAATCCTGCATGTCGAAGGTGACCACCCTCTCTTCCAGAGAGCGCTTGACCCGGTTTTCAAAACCAGAGTATGTGTGGACAACGTACCACTTGAAAGCCATATGTTAACTCAACACCAATCGTACTATCCTGGTAAGGCCGAGATCTACTATACCAAGGAATATTGACACGATAATAACCACAACGATCACAACAGAAGTTGAGGCAAGGGCCTCCTTAGGGGTCGGCCATGTCACCTTTTTCAACTCAGCTCTCGCCTCCTTGAGGAAGTGCTTCACATCATCTATCACCGACTGTATCTTTCCCATCCGACATTCCCTCGGAAAAAACATAATGGCAGGCCAGGAGGGATTCGAACCCCCAACACCCGGATTTGGAGTCCGGTGCTCTAGCCGTTAGAGCTACTGGCCTGTTCCGGGCAACATGCCCTTACTTCGCGCCCTCGAAAACCCGCAAGGGGGCATCTCTACATCTTCACGCCTCGCACCAGCGATACCCCGGGGAGAAGTTCCACCTTGATTATATCTCCACGTGTAACCAGACACCTTACTTCGTCTCTTTATGCTCGGTATGCCGCTGGCAGAATTTGCAATACTTCTTCATCTCAAGACGGTTTTTCGTGATTCGCTTATTCTTCGTCGTTGTGTAATTTCTCTGTTTGCATTCGCCACATGCAAGGATAACGATATCTCTCATTCCCATCAACCCACTTTCATCAAAATGGAGCCCACGACCAGGATTGAACTGGTGACCTCATCCTTACCAAGGATGTGCTCTACCGACTGAGCTACGTGGGCCGATAAAGATCATTTTTCACACCCTGAAAAACAAAAAATGGAGCGGGAAACGGGATTCGAACCCGCGACCCTCAGCTTGGAAGGCTGACGCTCTAGCCACTGAGCTACTCCCGCCTCATAAAACCCGATATAACAAAAATATGGTGGAGGGGGGAGGATTTGAACCTCCGTAGGCTTCGCCGGCAGATTTACAGTCTGCTCCCTTTGACCACTCGGGAACCCCTCCACACAATTAACAGCAACTGGAGCTGGCGATGGGATTCGAACCCGCGACCTGCTGATTACAAATCAGCTGCTCTACCAACTGAGCTACGCCAGCAAGTTAACTTACTCACATCAAAGGATTTTCAAGACACAGGACGGGCCAACCAGTGCCTCGACTCCTTTGGACAAACGCGCTCGACTCCCCTCAAATGGAAATCGGGATACTAAATATAAAAGATGTGTTTGTCAAGAGGTTTTTATCAAAAATCATGGTTTAAGAGAAAAAATATCGTAAGAGAAAAACCATCAATACCTATCCTTCGCTGAAAACATGTGCGGAAAAAATAAATATCTGTGTGTCCGCATCCTCCCATGCGTCCTCCGGAAGTCCCGCCTTTCTGCAGGTCTCCTTCAGAAAGGTGATTCTATCCCATTCGTACTCGGTAGCAACCTGTGGCAGGAGCAATCCGGAATGAAAGCCCTTGACAATATAGATTCCATGACGCCCTACCTCGATCTCACCCACATCGTGTATCTGCTTGAGTGGTGTCAGGGCCGATATTTCTATCTCCAGATCTTTGAGTTCGTCTTCTCGCACGGGGGAAAACCGGGAGTCCCTGAAGGCTGCCGCCTGTGCCATCTCCTCAACCGTTTCATAAAGCGGTTTTCTACCATCTATAAACCCGATACAGCCCCTCAACCGGTCCTGTTTCTTGAGCGTAACAAAGGCACCCATCTTTTCCTTCAAGGTATCGGACTCTATCTCCGGGGGAGGCAGTTTTCCCCCGGCAAGGCCGGCCTCAATACTCTTCCGTGCTATTGTAAGGAGTAGATCTTTTTCCTGTTTCGTCAAGTTCATCCTCGACATTCCCCCGCTGGTCCACACCGTCTGCGTCCTTTTTATACAAGACAACGGCAGCGTATCCCACGACCCCGTTTTTATCCCCCGTGATATCACCGGAGTTCATATATTCCAAGATCCTGGCGTTATCGGCTCCCATCGCCCTGGCCACCATTGTTGTCACGACCACCGGTCCGGCACCGCACGCCTCGTATCTGCCGCCCTCAACACCCCGCAGGAATCCCTCCGCATCCATCTTTTCAATATATTCCAGCGCCACAGAATCCATTTCAACGGCCCTGTTGTAACTATGGTAATGAGAAAAATCGGAACTGGCAATCACCAGTACCCTGCCATCTCCCGCCGCCCGTATGATCGCATCGGCCACCGCCCTGCAGGTATCAAGGTCCTGCGTCCCCATCAGGATGGGAACAAAGGAAATCGTACCGAGGGTCACCTGGAGAAGGGGCACCTGGATCTCAAGAGAATTCTCAGGAAGGCCATCGTCAGGAACCAGCGATACCACACCACCGCTGTACGCCGCTATATCCCCGGCCAGGGCCTTGTCAACAGGGATGACGCCCAGCGGGGTCTCATACCCCTCTCCATTATATATGGAGGCCCCCTTGAAAGACGCCCTGTGGCTCGGGCCTATGAGAATCACCGCGTCAAATTCACTTCCCTGTGCGGCTTTATAGGCATGAGCGGCAACCTGTCCCGAATACACGTACCCGGCATGAGGGGAGATGATCCCCATTACCTTCCCATTAACAGCATCCACCCGCGCGCCGACGAGGTATCCCTCTATATCGGCCCTCAGCTGTGCCGGATCCGCCGGATACCACGTACCCGCAATGATCGGTTTTCGTATGGTGTCCATCTCGCCCCCCCTCCCCTTTGCAGAAATCGAAAGGATAAGGAACACAACAAGCATTATACACGATGTTGTCCTGATAAATGTATTCATTATCTCCGGTAGTCCCACTCAAGTCTAGTTATGCTATAAATGATTAGCTCCCCTGTCAAGTCCCACGTGCAGTGATCAGCGATTCTGCTGTCCGCACCCTCAATCAGGCAGCTTTAACCATTTCACGAGAGAAAAGGGATTATACGAAAGAGTAGGATGGAATTAAGGGTTTATCTAATCAAGTCTAGTCCGCTGAAAATGCACACGCGGCAAACCGGCCGTCGTGGCTCATACTGAGATTGATAGAGGGGTTTCTGCCCCTGATCTTGATCACCGGGGGAGCCAGCCCGTGATCTTGCTCCGGGCGGATAATGTCAACGGCCTCCGGTTGTTCGTCCAGCCAGGCCGATATGCCCCGCTTGGCCATTTCACGGACAAATAACGATTCATCGCACGAAGACTGAGTCCGGGGCATCTTCTGAACATCCCAGGAGATGGCATCCACCTCTTCGTCCGTGGTCGCGCCGACACAGTGGACGTACTCACCGGTGATACAGAAGCGGATAGATACCGGACCACAGGGAGTGTGAACGGTGCCTGATTCAGGTATGTGATCGCCTGTGCACGGCAGATGTACTTCATACCGGCGAGGGGCGGAAGAAACGGCGGGGGACCGCCTCCGCAGTGCCTTATACCCCGTCTCCTTACCCGTCCACAGGGTCCAAAGCATCATGTCCGGATTGCTGCTGTCTTGAATCAAGCACCGCTCATCCGGCGTGAACACCCTGTCCATGAAGGGAATATCCCGACTTTTCCCCCGTGCCTGAGGGTCCATAAGATCCACGATGTCGTTTCCTATCAAAATACTCTTTCTCCATTCGGGCCAAGCGCTCCACGATCTGCCGTGCGCAGCTCCTCTGCGCCTTCAACCCCCTGCCCTCCATTTCGGGCTTGAATGCCTCTATCTGCATGGTGAAGCGTTCACCAAACCGGGGAATGCCACCGTATGTTTCCTGGCCGTCTCCCCTGAGGTACATACACATTACTCGGCACTGGGGGGCATTAGCCACCAGACGCCCCACCCCGTAGGAAGCCTTCTCCACATCCACCCGGCCCGTTCGGGAACGTCCCCCCTCCGGAAAGATGAGCAGGCTCTCTCTTCTCTTCAGGAGATAGACGCACCTGTCCAGGGTGGCCTTTATCTTCCCCCGGTCACCTCCGCGGCTGATGGGTATGCACTTTGACAGGTAGCAAATAACCGTCAGAAAGATATTCTTCTGAAAATTTGCACGCTCCGGCAGGTTCCAGGGAAATCGTCGGTACCAGACCATATACCCGTGGAGAGGCGCCATAGCGCACTGAAGAACTACGGAATCTATCATGGTCAGATGATTCGGGCATATAATCCATGGCCCCTTGTGTTCCTTAAAGAGGTGCCTGATTGTCCTTCTCGTTCTTCGAAGCTCCCTTACACGGTACCCCATCACCCTTACAAACAGATGCGTGAGGGGCGCGATAGCGAAAATGGACAGCCATCCCAGAAAGCTCTGTAGACGTAGCAGATATCTTGTTTTCCAATTCATGACGTTACCATGACGTTACTGTAATTTAGCGGTTATGACATTCATGGCATTTCCGATCGTTCTGATCTGATCGGCATCATCGTCATCGATCTCGATGTCAAAGGCATCCTCACATTTGATAATCACATCGACCAGACGCGCGGAATTGACCTTCAGATCATCTAGTATATGGGTGTCCTTTGTTACCCCTTCCAGCAATGCCGGGTCCTTGACGTACGGCCTCAAAATATCAACCATCTCCTGAAAAATCTTCTGTTCGTCCATTGTATTCTCCTTAATATGTTATAGTACTAGTTGTCAGCCAAAGGCCGGTTATGCCTCTTCCCACTTTTTAAAAATCAGGCAGCTGTTCACATCCCCAAAACCGAAACTGGCCTTGGCGATGATCTTGAGCTCAGGATATTCCATGACCGTTTGAGGAATCTTATCTGCAAAGGCCTCAATCTCGTGATGCACATCCTCACAGTTAACGGAGGGGTGGAGGAATCCCTTCTGCAGTTGCAGTGCAACGGCAACGCTCTCGATCGCCCCCGCCGCTCCGAGACAGTGTCCGACCATCGATTTTGTCGAGTTGATATAGGGAAAATCGGCCGGACCCCGACCGAGGGCCTGCGACCAGTTCCCGACCTCCGAAGGATCGGCAAAGGTAGCGGTCAGATGGCCGTTAATGGCATCGATCTCACCGGGGGATATCCCCGCATCGGCTATTGCCCCCCTGATACAGCCCTGGACCCCTTCCGGGTTCGGCGCGGTCATGCTGCCCCCGTTTCGCTGGCCGCCGCAGTTGACGACTCCGCCAAGAACCTCCGCGTAGATCCTCGCTCCACGAGCCCGTGCCGTCTCCAAATCCTCGAGGAGCAGAACGGCTCCTCCCGCACCGGGAACAAAACCGTTCGCCGAGGCGCTCATCGGCCGGGAGCCCTTTTCCGGTTGATCGTTGAACTTGCGCGCGATCACACGCATGGAATCGAATCCAGCCCATATGTAAGGAGAGGGACCTTCAGACCCACCTGCCAGCATTCTCTTTGCCAGCCCCGTTCGTATCCTCCACACTGCGTTGACAATGGCCTCTGTACCGGTGCTGCAGGCGGAGGAGTTTGATGTCACCTGGTTTCCCAGGGCCAGCAGCCCTCCCACACGGGCGCTTGTCCCGCTGTTCATAACCCGTTCGACCACCGTGCTACCCATACGTCGTGCCTTCCCCCCACTCACCATGGGGACAATTGTTTCGGTAATCGTATCCATACCCCCGATACCGCACCCGAGAATAGCGCCCGTCTCCCAGTCCACCGGATCGCCGTCGCCGGGAACCTCAAACCCTGCATCGCGCCACGCATCCACGGCGGCTATGGATATGTATCCGATGTTCTGGTTCATGGAGAGAAGGGTTTCTTCGTCGAAATAGCTCGTGAGAATTTCATCGATCCCCTCCGGCGCCCCCCCTATCTGACAGCCGAACTTCAGTTCCTCCAGCCGGGGAAAAAATCGAACCCCCGACCGCCCCTCGCGCAGGGCCTGTTCAAAATCAATCAATCCGTGACCGTTCGGCGCCACAACGCCCATCCCCGTTATCACAACCCTATGTTTCATGAGAATCAACTCCTCTGCCGGTCAGTGTCCCGGAGCAGACAAACTCCCCGTTCTCCCGCTCCATACTGACCTTCGTCTTTAGATTTCCCCTGCGAAGATAGATCTTTTCACCCTTGATAATAACCCGCTCTCCGGGAACTATGACGGCGCTAAATTCACAGTCATCAACCATAGCAAAGAGGGTAACCATCTGTCTGATCCGGTCGGAGGGCATCCCCTGCCGCATGAGCAGGTATATACCGAAGGCGACGACCCCCGTCTGCGCCATCGCTTCAATCAGAATAACCCCGGGGGTAACGGGCTGACCGGGAAAGTGCCCCCGGTAGAAATACTCGTCGTCCCGGAACCGATATGTCCCGATAATGTGGTCCCCGTCCATCTCCCGTATGTCATCGATAAAACGGAACGGCTGCTGCTGGGGAACCATCTCCAGAACCTGCCGGATCGTTTCATGATCAGCCCCCATAGAGCCCTCCGTTTACATGGATCACACTCCCCGTGATGTATGTTCCCCTGCAAGCAAGAAAGGCAACGACGTCGGCCACCTCCTCGGGATGACCCATCCTTCCTAAGGGAATGTCCTCGAAGATACTCTGCCGAACCTCATCGGAAAGGTCCGTGGTCATGGCTGTATCGATAAATCCAGGCGCCACCGAATTGACGAGAATATCGCGCCCCTGCAGCTCCCTGGTGAGAGATTTTGTGAAGGCATCGAGGGCCGCCTTTTCCATCGTGTACGGGATCTGCCACTTGTTCCCGGTATGCCCCACCACACTGGAGATATTGATGATCCTGCCACTGCCCGTGCGAAGCATAAAGAGGCGTAGTATCCGTTTGGTGAGATACCAGGTCCCGCGAAGCATCGACCGCTGTGAGTCAAACTCTTCGATCTTCATCGAGTTGATATCGTTATTGACGGATATACCGGCATTGTTGACCAGGACATCGACGCGGCCCGCCATCTCCTTGATCGCCTTTACCAGTACCTCCACGTCGTCCACATCGGTAAGATCCGCCTTCAGGAGAAATCCGTCCTCAATCCGGGAGAGGACCTCCTTCGCCTGGGTCTCACTCCTCCGGTAATGGACACCGACCCTGAACCCCTCGCGGGAGAGGGCCTCGCAGCATGCGGTGCCTATCCCGGTGCCGCCTCCCGTGACAATGGCCACGGGTTTTAACTCTGAATTTTTAATTTCTAGTTTTGAATTATTCATATGTCTCTTTTTATGATTCCTCCCTTGGAATTGGGAGACTCCTTCGGATAATCGGGATATACAATCCCCTTGAAGATCCCCGTACGGGCATTTGTAACGGTCATAATCAGTTCGTCGTCAACGAATACCCTGCCATCTCCTATGACGATGCTCGAGCCCGACTCCTTGAGATTGGAAAACCGCTTTACGTCAATCTCATGCCGGACCGTTTTGTTGTAGGGTCGGACCTGCCCGTTGAAGATGATCTCCTCGGAACCCAGCGCCCTGCCGCCGCCCAAGCCCCCTCTCCAACAGCAGTAAAACCCCAGCAGTTGCCAGATCGCATCCACACACAGGCACCCCGGCTGTACGGGATCTCCCGGCATGTGACATTGGAAATACCAGGCGTCCATCTTTATATCCTGTTCGGCGACAATGATTCCCTTCCGTCCGTTGCCCGTTATCGAGAGGATGCGATCCACCATCAGGAACGGGGGTGCGGGCAGCCGGGAGTCAAAGTTCTCGGGCGGGTCATCCACAAGTCGTCCGTAGGCGAAGGCAAGCAGATCACTCAGATCAAAGTCTTCTTTTTTCATAAATTCAGAGTAGGTCACAGTTTCCTCACTATTGGTTCACCTGTTCTATTCTACAACTCTCAGCATTGTACGAACCCAGGTAAGCCCCCCACCCACCAAGACCAATGCGATATGGTCTCCGCCGCGCAGGTCGTCCCAGTGCTCGCTCAGGACACTTGGTGCCCCCGAGCATCCGGCGTTACCGTAATCGACAATATTGTGCCAGTGATCTTCTTCGGATATCCCGCACCGTTCGCAGACGGTCTTGAGCATCCCGAAATTCGCCTGGTGTCCGACAAACTTGAATCGGTCATATCCCGCAGGGTACATCTCCTGTAATTCCTTGAGCAGCTGTGTCGTCTTGCGTATCGCAAACCCCTGAACGGCGCTCCCCTCCTGATCGAAGTGTCCCACGCGGGGAACACGCACCTTGTCCCACGATGAGGGATTCGAATCACAGAAGAAGGCCTCGCATACCATCTTCGAGGGGACAGACGCGGACACAACGGCGGCGCTGGTCCCGTCCCCGAACAGCGGTGCGGCCCTCCGGTCTGAATAATCTATGACACGAGTGACATTCTCCGGATTGACGATCAGGACATAGGGAGGAAGCGCCTCCGGCTTCATATCGGAGAGAAACTTCATCTGCATCCCGAAGGTGGAACAGGCGGAATTCAGATCAAAGCAGGGCACGTCAATCCCGATCTCCGCTGCCACTGTGGCCGCCTCGGCCGGGGTTATATAGTCGGATGCCGAACTTCCGGAGATCACCATCCCGATATCTTCAGGCTTCAGCCCCGCCCGCTCCAGGGCCAGGCGCGCCGCGCGCCCTCCCGTCTGGGCATTCGTATACAGACAGGCCTCCATAGCGGCCCGCAGGTCCCGATTCTTCGTCTCCTTGATATACTCCAGGGGCAGGGCTGTCCGGCGGGTCCGTATACCGACCCGCTCCAGAATCCACTCTTCACTGCTCCCGATGTCCAGCTCCTCCAGGAAGCGGTTCGTGATCACATTTTCCGGATGAAAATGACCTAACCCATGAATATACAGCATCCCTATACGAGCTCCCGTCCTATGATCATATCCTGAACCTCTCGGGTTCCTTCATATATGTCGATGATATGGGCATCCCGTGCCAGTTTCGAGATCTCATACTCCGACATGAAACCGTAACCACCGTGCAGATGGAGCCCCTCCTTGGCACAGAAGAGGGCCGCCTCGGCGGCAACATTCTTCGCCAAGGAGGCGTATATGCCTCTGTCATCGGCCTGCTTTTGGACCTTGACCGCCGCTTTCATCAGGGCCAGATCCGACAGCTCGACCCGTTTCCACATCTCCACCAGCGTATCGCGCGCTACCGGGAGATCGCAGATCCTCTGTCCAAACTGTTTACGTTCCTTCGTGTATTCCAGCGTAATATCGAAGGCCCTCTTCGCAAGACCGACACCGATCGCCGCCACCATGGGCCTCGCATAATCGAGGACGTCGACGGCATATCTGAAGCCAAGCCTCCTGTTTCCAATGATTTGATAATCCTCAAGGACAACATCTTCGAAGGTCACCGTCGCCGTATTTGACAGGCGCTGCCCGAGCTTGTCCTCGGGCTTCCCCGTTATTATCCTGCCACCGCCCCGCAGGGTGATCTCCCTCCTCCCCGAGGACTGGGTGACGATATCCGCATCGCTCAGAGAGTTCTGCGGGATAATAACACAGGCCATCATGAGGCCACCGGGGCTTCCCGCCTTGCAGAAGACGGTGAATTGTGACGCATACGAGGCATTGGTAATGAAACACTTCTCCCCGTTGAGAACGTACCGTCCGTCTTCTCCCTTCCGGATGAAGGTCGTCATTGCGGAATTATCGGAGCCTGCACCGGGCTCGGTCAGACAGAAGGCCGAAACGATGGGGGCCTCGATAAAGGGTTGGAGAAAGGCATCTTTCTGCTCCTCCGTTCCATGCTGGGCAATCACGATATTCGCCAGATCATTGCACATCACCGATGTGGAGATGCCGGTATCGCCATAGGACAGCTCCCTGACAATCAATGCCGACGAAATGATATCCACCTCAAACCCCTTCACCGATTCGGGGATGGAGAGATTCATAAGGCCGATCTCCCATGCCTTTTTTATAATATCGAAGGGAAAGGCGTGGCCCTGTTCCCGCTCCATAACGTCAGGCGTTATCTCGTTTTTGACAAATTTCCGGATTGTCTCCACATACATCTGCTGATCATCGGTAAGATTGAAATCCATATTGTACCTGTTCTCCTGAAAAATTGAGGGGGGCCTCATCACGCGTTCACCCGCTCTCTGATGAGAACGGTCCCCGCAGTCGGAAACGCACTGATTCTCCTGCTACAAGGCGTCAGGAAGCGGGGGTCCAAGAATCGTCTGCCGAGCGTCACAACTGTTTTTGTGACACCCCGGTCCGTTCAAATACCCTCTGCGCCCCCGAAAATGTCATAATGGACTGGCATTCCAGATTCATGGTCTTGAAGAATCCCCTGAGGGGGCGGCCAGGGCCCACTTCAAAGATGGAATTCCCCGTAGCGGCAAGGGCGTCCATGTTCTTCCTCCACTGCACCGTATTGTTGAGCTGAGATACCATTCGACCAATAATCTCGCTGCTGTCGTTCGAATGGAAAAGACCGGTAAAATTTGACGTCACCCGGTTTGCATTGCCGGGCTCTAATTTTGTTTCGATGTTTTGCAATACCTCCCTGAAGCGCCCTTCGATGGTCCCCATAAAACGGCTGTGAAAAGGGGCACTGACATTCAGGGGTATAAACCGAAAAGAGGGCTTGTCGCCGATAGATGCCCTGAGCCTCTCTTCTGCCTCGGGGATCGCGCTCAACTCACCACTTATAACGACCTGATCGGCGGAATTGTCATTCGCCAGATCAACAGGCAGGTCCCCAAGCGCACGCAGGACCTTTTGCACGTCCAAGCCGGCAGCTATGACGGCTGCCATCCCGCCCATCCCCACGGGCGTTGCCTCCTGCATGAGACGGCCCCGTGTCTGAACAATAATAAGGGCGTCGGAAAAGGGGAGGACCCCCGCAGCGACCAGGGCCGTGTATTCGCCCAGGCTGTGACCCCCGAAATAGTCAGGGTCAAAACCATACAGAAGCTGGAGTCCGCGAAACATCGCAATCTCGGTCGCCAGTATGCAGGGCTGGGCGTATTCGGTCAGGTTCAACCTCTCGTCCTCCACAAAGCACATGGCGGCCACATCCCATCCCAGGGTCTCCGAGGCCTCATTATAGGTATCCCTGCTTACCGGGATCGTATCATAAAAATCTTTCCCCATACCGGGACGCTGAGCCCCCTGCCCTGGAAAAACAACCGCTACCCTCCGATCATTCATTGCCGCCTCTGCACCCTTTCCTCAACGTGGTTTATTCCCCACAACTACGCACATTACATGCCATATCGCCCCTCCGCTGGGAAACTCAAGGCAACAGCCTGAAATGCCGAACCTATATAACCATGCCAGCCATACCGCTGCCTCGCTGGCGGCATGCGCGGGGGGTTTTTGGTGTGTAACATGTTTCGCAGCCAGTAAAGGATTACACACCTGCAGAGGGCAAAGCGTTAACAGCAGAGGCATTACCGATACATACCCGCGGCCAATCTTGTAATGGCGATGTGTATATGATAGCCTTCCCCCCGCAGGATTACATATCAGCGGGTTTCCCTCTGATTTGATACGAGTTGCGTGCTTACTGAGGGAGTCATCTATGGAGACATTTGCCCTGGCAGCAATCAGCCTGACGGTTGCGGCCTCACTGCTCATAAAAAAGAATAAACGGCGGCTTCACATCACCTTCGCAGCCCTGTGCCTCGGGCTCTTTCTTGAAAAAACGGGGGCCTTCTTCGGAGGGATTTTCCCCAATGATTTTTGGAAAACCTTTCACGCGCTTGGTCTCCTGGTGATACCTCCGCTCCTGATCGGCTTCAGTCGAATCTTCCTCGAAAGCCATAAGGCACCTTCGAAACGTCCGGCACTGTATGCGGGCCTCGGGAGTCTGATCATCGCTGCCGTATATTTTCCATTTCTCTATGACTGGCGCTACGCGACCGCCATTCTGTACCTCTATATAGGCGCTGTCCTGGTGTATTGCCTTGTAATGCTCTTTCGTGCGATACAGAATGCAGCCGACGACATAGAGCAAAAAAGATTGACCTATGTGGCCGTTGCATGCACCATCACGGGTCTCCTGAGTCTGACGAACATAGTACACCTGTACCATCCCGGGGTTCCGCTGTTATCCGATATCGTCCTGGCAATCCTCATCTACTTCATCCTGATCATCATCACCTACCCCCGCCTCCCCGAACTGTATGAAATCATGGTGCGGGCGGCGATTGTCTTTCTTCTGATCGTCTTTGTAACCGTCACATTCTACCTCGTCCTCGCCATCTTCGGAAATGGGGGTGAGATTCCCCCCTTCACCCTGATGTTCATGACGGCCTTCATCATCGTCATTTTCATAGACCCCGTAAAATTGATTCTTAAAAAGGCCGGCCTGTACTTCTTCCCCGAGGGGAAGGGATCCCTCAATTCACTCTATACTATTGATGAGGAGGTGGAGAGAGAGAAGGCCCTCCTCCTCGATGAAATGGCGAGCACCCTCGCGCACGAGATTCGCAATCCCCTCGGATCAATAAAGGGCGCCGCCCAGTACCTGAAATCCGACAGCGAGTCCGCGGAAAACCGTGAGCTCTTCAATGTCATTACCAGCGAAATAGACAGACTGAACAATGTGGTATCGCGCTTTCTCAACTACGCGAAACCCGGTACCATCAATCCTGATACCCGCGATATCGCCGATATCCTGGAGAGGATCATCGCCCTGATCACGACACAGCACCTTCCCGAAGGGATCGTTATCCGGCAGGACATCCCACGAGACCTGCCCCCGGTCTGGGTTGACGGCGAGCAGATGGTGCAGGCGGTCTTGAACATCACCTTGAATGCCGTGGAGGCGATGCCGAAGGGGGGCACTTTGGCACTTTCGGCGAAGGTTATCGAGGCCGAAAGCAACCCCCGGATCGAAATAGCTATTGAGGATACGGGTGTAGGAATCGAAAAGAGGGAGATAAAACGCCTCTTCAAGCCCTTTTATACGACCAAAGACAAGGGCACGGGGATCGGTCTTGCCATTTCTCAGCAGATCACCAAGGCCCACGGGGGCACTATTACTGCCACATCCTCCCCGGGCCACGGATCTGTCTTTCACATACGAATACCGATACATGAGTCATAACCCCGGTGACGTTTCAGTCGGCAGGGTCGGCCGGAAGGGAAAATGATATCTCCTCTGCGGGGACGAGACACCCGGAAGCTTGACAGGGCCTCTCTCCTGTAATAAATAAGACGAGAGACAGGGAATCGGAAAACCGGCGGTATGAGGCACACATGAGCAGCTCAAAACCATTAGAAAAAAAGACCATATTGATCGTTGACGATGAAAAAAATATGCGCCTTGTCCTGTCCGCCATGCTGAAGAAGGAAGGATATCAGGTTGAGGCGGCTGCCGACGGTTTCGAGGCCCTTGATCTCATGAAAAAACAGGATATCTCCGTTGTCGTAACCGATCTGAAGATGCCGCGGCTCGGCGGTATCGGTCTTTTAAGACGGGTCATAGAAAAATATCCGTCGATCCCGGTGATCATCATTACCGCTCACGGCACCATAGCCAACGCCGTCGAGGCCGTGAAGAAGGGGGCCTTTGATTATATTACCAAACCCTTCGACCAGGAAGACCTGAAGAACGTTATCAGCAAAGCGGTGAAGACAAAATCGCTGAACGACCGTGAAGTGGTTATCGGTTCCATGGAAAGCGACCACTACGCCCTCATAGGGACCAGCAAGCCCATGCTGGAGATATACGATATCATCAAAACGGTAGCGCCGACCCCCACAACCATCTTTATCACCGGAGAGACGGGGACGGGAAAGGAACTCATCGCACGGGCGATTCATGAGAACAGTGCGCGTAAGGGGAATCCCTTCATCAAGATAAACTGCGCGGCGATTCCCAAGAACCTGATGGAGAGTGAGTTGTTCGGATACGAGAAGGGAGCCTTCACCGGGGCCGTCAGCAAAAAGCTCGGCAGGTTCGAGCAGGCCCACAAAGGGACACTGTTTCTCGATGAGATCGGTGATCTCCCGAAGGACATGCAGGCCAAATTGCTCCGGACGATCCAGGACCGCGAATTTGAACGGGTGGGAGGCGTGCAGACCATAAAGGTCGATGTCAGGCTGGTGGCGGCAACCAACAGGGACCTCCTCCAGGATGTGCAGGACAAGAGATTCAGAGAGGATCTCTACTACCGGATCAATGTCCTTCCGATCTCGCTTCCATCGCTTCGGGGGAGAAAAAATGATATTCCGCTCCTCGTTGAACACTTCATCAAAAAATTCAACAAGAAACTTGGCCGGCACGTACGGCGGCTGGAACCCGAGGTAGAGAAATTTTTCCGTGAATACGACTGGCCCGGGAATATCAGGGAGATGGAGAACCTCCTGGAGAGACTCATACTCCTGGCGAACGATGACACGATACACTACGAGGAACTCCCCACCGATATCCTCAATCAGCCGGAGGCAGAAGTGATCTCGCCGGAGGCGGACCAGGGGTCCTTCAAGGAGGTCGTCAAGGGCCAGGCCGAGGCGGTGGAGAGTCATATCATTTCGAGGGTTCTCGAACAGTGCGGTAAAAACGTAACACGGGCGGCCGACCGCCTGGGAATCAGCCGTAAGGGGCTGCAATTGAAAATGATCAAGTATGGCTTGAGAAAATAAAAAAAGACTACGTACCAATCAGGAGGTTTACCATGTCAGTTACAGTCGCTATCAACGGTTTTGGAAGGATCGGCAGATTTCTCGTCAGGAACTGCCTGGGAAGGGATGACATTGAGATCGTCGCGATCAACACGAGGGCAGACACGGGAACCCTTGCGCACCTTCTTAAATACGATTCCGTTCATGGTAAAATAAACGCAGATGTTACCGCTGATGAAGAGTTCCTCGTCGTCGGGGGTAAAAAGATACGGATCACAAACACAACCGGCGATATGGAAGCCCTTCCCTGGAAAGAGCTGGGTGTTGATATCGTCATGGAATCCACGGGAAAATTCCGGACACGGGATGAAGCCGCCGTACACATCAGGGCCGGCGCGAAGAAGGTCATCATCGCGGCCCCTGGAAAGGGCCTTGACGGCACGTTTGTGCTCGGCGTCAATGAAAAAACATACGATCCGAAGAAACACGATGTCATATCCAATGCGTCATGCACGACCAACTGTCTCGCCCCCGTTGCCATGGTCCTGGAGGACACCTTTTCCATCGTCAAGGGACTGATGACAACCGTCCATTCATATACGATGGACCAGAGGCTCCTCGACGGCTCACACAAGGACCTGCGGAGAGGGCGGGCAGCCGCCATGTCAATCGTCCCGACCTCCACGGGGGCGGCAAAGGCCGTGGCCGAGGTTATCCCCTCGCTCAAGGGAAAACTGGACGGCCTAGCGCTGCGGGTGCCAACGCCGAACGTCTCCCTCGTAGACCTGACCGTAGAGGTGAAAAAAACAACAACCGTGGACGAGGTAAACGCCGCCCTGAAGACCGCATCCGAAGGGAAGCTCAAGGGGATCATGGCATTCTGCGAAGAGGAACTTGTCTCCATCGATTTTACCTCAAACCCCCACTCCTCCCTGGTAGACGCCCCCCTGACAAAGGTAATTGGCTCGAACCTCGTCAAGGTCTTTTCGTGGTATGATAACGAGAGCGGGTACGCATCCCGGATGAGAGACCTTGCAATCTATATCGGGAAGAAACTGTAACCGGGTGAACCGGAAAGAGGACAGATACCATGATCAAACCAATGATAGCCGCGAACTGGAAGATGCACAAAACCATCCCCGAGGCAGTTGCACTGGCGAGGCAGCTCAGAGAGGCGTTTCCCGAGGCAAGCGACAGGGATATCGTTATCGCGCCCCCCTTCACGGCGCTGGGCCCCGTCAGTGAGATCCTGAAGGGTTCCGCCGTGCGCCTGTCCGCCCAGAACATGCACTGGGAAGAGAAGGGCGCCTACACCGGAGAAATCTCCCCCGCCATGCTCCTTGATGCCGGTTGCGAGCTCGTCATCCTGGGCCATTCGGAACGGCGCACCCTCTTCGGTGAAACCGGCGAGACCGTGAACCGCAAGATGCACGCGGCCCTGAAGGCCGGTCTGAAACCCATATTCTGCATCGGAGAGACCCTGGAACAGCGAAAATCGGGGACAGCCTTCACGATTCTTGAAAAGCAGATAAAAGAGGGATTGAATAATATAGATTCTAGTGATATAAGGCAGGTCGCTCTCGCGTACGAACCGGTCTGGGCAATCGGTACAGGGGAAACAGCGACACCCGCCCAGGCACAGGAAGCACACCGGTTCATCAGGGAGACACTGGACTCCGTCTTCGCTCAGGGATATGCATCTCAGGCGGTAATCATGTACGGGGGGAGTGTGAATCCCGGGAACATACACAGCCTGATGGAGCAGCCAGATATCAACGGCGCCCTGGTGGGGGGAGCAAGCCTGGAATTCGAATCATTCGAGGGCATCATACGATTCTAGAAAAATAAGGAGACCAATAACTAGTGCATACGGCCATAACAATCTTTCACGTCTTAATGTGTATAGGAATGATCCTCATCGTACTGCTGCAGACCGGCAAGGGGGCAGACATGGGGGCGGCATTCGGCGGCTCCAGCCAGACCGTCTTCGGGAGCAGCGGCCCGGGAACATTCCTCGGGAAAATGACCACCTTTATCGCGATATTCTTCATGCTGACATCCCTCTGGCTTGCTTACGCTTCGACCCACAAGACAAGCTCCATAATGGAAGGCGCCTCCGCGCCCGGGATCGAAAGAACCATCCCGACAGACGGGGAAAACAATGCCGCGACCGGTGACGGCGCGGTTCCTGCACCGGAACCGGCAAAATAGAAGACCGATTGCTTTTTTATGTTGACAAAAGCATAGAAAGAAACTAGGTTCCGGCGGAATGCCGAAGTGGTGGAATATGGTAGACACGCTACCTTGAGGGGGTAGTGGCTTACGGCCGTCCCGGTTCAAGTCCGGGCTTCGGCACCATGAGAACAAAAAGGGGTTGGCTTGCATAAAGCCAACCCCTTTT
>Ga0075124_10000552_pt1 | contig 17326 bp, 14 predicted proteins | sample AntAceMetag02UKS_FD_69809 | JGI IMG/M metagenome (GOLD analysis project Ga0075124, IMG submission 69809) | Saline lake microbial communities from Ace Lake, Antarctica - Antarctic Ace Lake Metagenome 02UKS | ecosystem: Environmental > Aquatic > Non-marine Saline and Alkaline > Saline | place... | reverse complement strand
ATACTCATATCAATTGTTCAGGGTCAACGATGTCCTGGCACTAAATTCAGCCTTAAAAGTCAACGATGTCGTGATACATCTGGGTCAACGATGTCTTGGCATTTGGCAATTAGACAACAGCCAGCCAATAGGCTTCTTTACAAAAAACCTAAAAAACCAGGGCCAAAAACAAGAGATAAGTAAGGTGTCCCCGGAATTAGAAAATACAACTAATTGATGCCTGATAAAAATATTTACTTTAACTTAGAAAAATGATATATAATTTTTTTCTAGCCACGGGATCTGTTCCCGTGGTTTTTTTTATTTTTTAATGGAAAGGAAACAAAACAACAATGATTAGCGCAAACAATATCACCCTTGCCTACGGCAAGAGGGTTCTGTTCAAAGACGTCAATATAAAATTTACACCTGGTAACTGTTACGGCCTTATCGGCGCCAACGGCGCAGGAAAGTCCACATTTCTGAAAATTCTTTCCGGGGATATTGAATCGGATTCGGGAACCGTATCCGTGGGACCCAGGGAGCGGATCGCGGTTTTAAGGCAGGACCACTTTGCCTTCGACGAGGAGACCGTTTTAAACACTGTGATGATGGGCCATGAAAAACTGTACAGCATTATGATGGAGAGGGATTCTCTTTATGCAAAGGCCGATTTCTCTGAAGAGGACGGAATTAAGTCCGGTGAGCTTGAGGGTGAATTCGAGGAGATGAACGGTTATGAGGCAGAGTCTGAAGCGGCGGTTCTTTTAAAAAGGGTGCTGATTTCCGAAGAAATGCATCAGAAAAAGATGAAGGAACTCGATGGCGGGGATAAGATACGCGTGCTCCTTGCCCAGGTCCTGTTCGGAAACCCGGACGTCCTGCTCCTGGACGAACCGACAAACAACCTGGACATCAAGACAATTGCCTGGCTTGAGGAATTCCTTTACAGGTTCCGGAATACGGTCATCGTGGTATCACACGACCGTCATTTCATGAACCAGGTGTGTACCCACATTGCAGACATCGATTTCAGTAAGATCACGGTATACGTGGGGAACTATGATTTCTGGTACCAGGCAAGCCAGCTGCACCTGAACCAGAGACAGTCGGAAAAAAAGAAGCACACTGATCGGGCTAATGAACTGAAGGCGTTTATCAAGCGGTTCAGTTCAAATGCCTCCAAATCGAAGCAGGCGACTTCCCGAAAGAAACTCTTAGAAAAACTCACCATTGAGGACATGCCCGCGTCATCAAGAAAATACCCGTTTATTAGCTTTAAGCCGGAACGACCCTGTGGCAAAGTGATTCTTGAAGTGGACGGGCTCACCAAAACCATCGATGGTGAAAAGGTACTGGACAACGTGAGTTTTATGGTGAACGGCGGGGATAAAATCGCCTTTATGAGCGCAAACAGCCTGGCCAAGACCACGCTTTTTCAAATCCTGGCCGGGGAGATGGAACCGGACAGCGGTACTTTCACTTGGGGACTTACCATTACCCACTCCTATTTTCCCAAGGAATACAGCACCTATTTCAACGGCGACCGGAACCTTATCGAGTGGCTTCTGCAATACTCTCCCCCCAAAGAGGGCGAGAACTTTGCCAGGACCTTCCTGGGACGCATGCTCTTTTCCGGAGAAGAGGCCGTCAAAAAGATCAGGGTACTCTCCGGTGGGGAAAGAGTTCGCTGTATGCTTTCAAGGATGATGCTTTCCGAATCCAATGTCCTGATGCTGGATGACCCAACCAACCACCTCGATCTGGAATCGATCACGTCCTTAAATAAAAGCCTGCTCAATTTTGAGGAGGTGATTCTATTCACCTCCCATGACCACGAGTTTTTGAATACCGTGGTAAACAGGATTATCGAGATCGCTCCCGGTGGCGTTATCGATCGGCTCATGACTTTCGACGAGTATATTGAAAGCACGGAAGTTGAGGAAACCCGGGATGCCATGATCCGGGATGCATTGATCCAGAAGGCCGCTTAAACAAACGGTTTCAAAGAAGGGTCGCGGAAGAGCATCATCGTCTATCGGCAGACTGCAGAGTTCTGGGGCTGGGGACAGCATACTTAATTATTTAGTGTCCGTCTATAAATGAGAATTTTTGTTCAAGATCAAGGCGCGCGAAAAAGATAACCACAGGCATATATTTGATATTACGAGGATTATTTTTTAAGTATAACGCAGATATTGGGCAAAAAGGCCATTTATGGATAAACACTATTTACAACAGCCAGCCAATGGGCTTCTTTTAAAGAAAACCTCGAAAACCAGGGCCAAAAACAAGAGATAAGTAAGGTGTCCCCGAATTGAAAATCCTTGACCCATAAGGCAATATCGAATATTACTCTCTAGTAAAAGCGAGAGGTTATCAAAGGGAAATTGGGAACTCGATTTATTGTACTCAGGATGTTTCCAAATCCCTGTTTATTATTTTTTCAGAAAGGTATTCATTATGAAATATGTAAAATTCAGGGCATGGAGCTGGAACAGAAAGCACATGCTTGAAGTTCACAATATTGATTTTTTAAGAAATAAAATAACAGGTGCTTGGTTTCAAGAGGATCCTGAGGAAACAGAAGTCCTGCAGTTGGATTCCTGTGAACTCCAACAATTCACTGGATTCCATGATATGAATGGATATGAGATTTATGAAGGGGACATAGTAGACGATACGTGTGGAAGGATAGGTGTCCCGCAATCGACGCACATTGTCAAATGGAATGAGAAGGATGCTGGATTTTGTGTCTACGATTATCGGGGAACGAATTTACCATGGAAGCCCCATCTCCTTGTCTTGATCGGCAATATCTACGAAAACCCGGATATTTTGGACAAATAAAACTCTTGGATGGATTCATTATTACCGATCATTTTAGCATAACGTAAGTTCTGAAAGAACTGAGGACATCATACTTAATTATAACAGTCAGCCAATTGGCTTCTTTACAAAAAACCTCGAAAACCAGGGCCAAAAACAAGAGATAAGTAAGGTGTCCCCGGAACTTGCGTGTTCCTCAAAAAGGAGGATATAAAATACCATGGCAGACAAGAAAGAAGGCCTGGCCAGTCCCGGCATAGGCAATTACGAGGACCTCGAAAAGGTCTTGCCGGTTGATTACAGCGCTTCTCTCACCCCAAAGGAAACCATGGCGGCCGTATTTGCAGCAAAAGGCTACATCGAGGAGAACCTGTGCAAGGAACTCAATCTGACAATGGTCCAGGTACCGCTTATTGTAGACATAAATAGCGGCGTTAACGACATGCTGGACAGGGACGGCTCACGTACCCCGATCCAGTTCCACATTACAAACGACCATGACAAGAACCCCATCGATGCCCAGGTTGTGCAGGCTGCGACCAAGTGGAAACGAATGGCCCTGAAGCAGTTCGGAATGGACATCGGGGAAGGCCTCTGCACCGACATGAAAGCCATTCGCAAGGACTACTTTCTCGACCATGACCATAGTTGCTATGTGGACCAGTGGGACTGGGAGAAGGTAATAACGCCCGAGCAGCGCACACTGGACTTTCTAACCGAGAGTGTGAAAAAGATCTGGAAGGTGATCAAGGGCGCCGAGCAGTATGTGCAGGAGATTTTTCCGCAGCTTAAGAACGACAAGTACCCTGACATTCCCGATGAGCTGACTTTCATCCACGCAGAGGAAATCCTTGAGAGATATCCGGACCTGCCACGCAAGGAACGCGAGAACAGAATCCTGCAGGAATACCCGGCAGTCTTTATCTACGGAATAGGCTGGGTCCTCAATGACGGCTACCCGCACGAGATGAGGGCTGCAGACTACGATGACTGGGCAATCGAGACAAAATCCGCGGATGGCAGGCCCATGCATGGCCTGAACGGTGACATCCTTGTCTGGAACCATGTTACGAAACGCCGCCACGAGCTGACGTCCATGGGTATCCGCGTAATCCCGGAAACCCTGAAGCAGCAGCTCGAAATCAGCGGCCAGACAGACTTCCTTGAACTGCCTTACCACAAAGCGATCATCAACAACGAGATCCCGCTTTCTATCGGTGGCGGCATCGGGCAGTCCCGTACGTATATGTATCTGCTCAATAAGGCACACCTCGGCGAGGTCAGTGTCACCGTGTGGCCGCAGAGACTCAAAGACATGTGCACAAAGAAGAACATCTTTATCTTGGAATAGGCGGTCGGTACTTAGGATACAATCAGATACGCGGGAGTATCCTGTCCCGCCACAATCTCCTTCTTTTCAGGTGTGTTTTATAGGCCTTCCCAGAAAGATGATGAGAAAAGCTTCGCCATCTCAAAAGAAATCAAAAAACATGGCATTGGACAGTTGACAGTTCAGGGTCGTGCTCTCTACCCCCTTAGGTAGTGTCCATCCATAAATGGCCTTTTTGCCCAATATCTACGTTATGCTTAAAAAATAATCCTCGGAATATCAAATATCAGACCTCGTAAATTATGGGATATTATGGTGCAATATTTTGGACAAAAAACCGCCTTCTATCCCAGATATCTTAGGTTCAAAGGTTCAAAGGTTCAAAGGTTCAGAGGTTGAGGTCGGGGTCTGAAGCAATCTTTCCAATAGAATCAACAGGTAAGCAACGAAAATGTCGATTCATTAACCTTGAACCCGTAACTCGCAACCCGGACCTCGTGTGTCCAATTATCCTGCATAATGCAGGATTTGCTTATCATTTCTACGAATTATCGAATATACGAATTAACGAATAACGAGGTCTGAATATATGCCTGTGGTTATTTTTTTCGCACGCCTTGATCTTGAACAAAAATCCTCATTTATGGACGGACACTAGGTAACAGCAATTCTAATTATGGCTTCCACCTGGACAGAGGACAGAGGGAGACCTGCGAATAAAGGCTAAAGGTTAAAATTAGAATTGCTGCTTAGGTAATATATCTCTTGATTTAGAAATATTATAGGTATAATCTTGATGAACTTGATGGAGGGCCAGTAGACATACTCTAACACATTTTGAAAGTCGGGAAGGCAGGCGGGGTTAATCTTTTCAAAGGGGGTGTTGTCTTGAAAAAAAAGAAACCCATGAAATTTCATCATGTCGGCTTCATATCAACAAGAATCTCAGGCACAGATGGCGTATCCCTGGAAATTGACAAGTGGGCAACGGTTCTGGAAAAAAATGGGCTCCAGTGCTTCTATTTCTCTGGAGAAAATGATCGTCCGACAGAAAGGTGTATGCTCGTAAATGAAGCCCACTTCCTTTCCTCAGATATCAAGCAAATCACTGACCAATGTTTTGGGCAACGCACCCGGCCAAGGGAGATCACCCGCAAGATTCATATCCTTCGCGATTACCTGAAAGAAAAACTCTATGATTTTATTGAACGATTCGATATCGACCTGATTATACCGGAAAACGTGCTGGCCATCCCGTTGAACATCCCTCTTGGCCTTGCGTTGGTTGAGTTTATTGCTGAAACCGGTTTCCCCACCGTGGCACACCATCACGATTTTTCCTGGGAGAGACACAGATTTCTGGTGAATGCTGTCGAAGACTACCTGTCTTTTGCCTTTCCCCCCAAGCTCCCGAGCATGCAGCACGCAGTTATCAATTCACTGGCAAGCCAGCAGTTAAGCTACCGGAGGGGCATATCCAATACAGTCATACCGAACGTGTATGATTTTTCTTCCCCGCCCCCGCCTGTGCCTGACTTTCCGGGAGACCTGCGGAAAGCGATCGGCCTGGACAAAGACGACCTGTTCATCCTGCAGCCCACCAGGGTGGTGCCCCGGAAATCAATTGAAAGAAGCTTGGAAATCGTGAGCCTCATGAATCTCAAAAACCCGGTTCTGGTTGTATCGCATTCGGCTGAAGACGAAGGAGACATTTATTATGAGCGTATTCAGGAATATGCAAAAAACCTTGGGGTCCAGCTTGTCTCTATTGAGCATCTTGTTGGAAATAGAGGGACATCTATTGTCAGTAACCAGAAAACCTTCTCTGTAGCCGATGCATATCAATGCGCTGATTTCATCACCTACCCGTCAGGATACGAAGGCTTTGGGAATGCCTTTTTGGAGGCAATCTACTACCGAAAGCCCATAGTTGTAAATCGATATTCAATCTATGTCGTTGACATCGAGCCCAAAGGGTTTGATGTAATCAGCATTGAAGGTTTTGCTACGAGCAAGACCATAGAACAAATTTCCCGGTTACTCAAAAACAAACAACGACGGGAGCAAATGATTGAAAAAAACTATCAGCTTGCCGGCAAATATTTTTCATATGAGGTCCTTGAAAGATCGCTCTTAGAAATGATTGCTGTGCTTTGAATCCTGAACCCAGCACCTTGAGCGGTTACGACATATGAAATATAACATCGCACTACTCCACTATTCATGTCCGCCAGTTGTGGGCGGAGTTGAGGAGATCGTACGTCAACAGGCCTCGGTCTTTGCCCGGAATTACCACAACGTCAAAGTCCTTACCGGGGTAGGCGAGAGATTCTCTGAAAGCTGCGAACTTGAGATCAATCCGCTTCTGGGATCACAGAACAGACAGGTACTGAACGCTCAGAAATCGGCCCTCAAGGATAAGCCGGAAAAGCTGGCAGGCTTGATCAAAAAGTTATACAAATACCTGACCTTATCCTTGAAAGACTTCGACCTTCTCATTGCCCACAACGTACTGACCATGCCATTTAATCTTCCGCTTACCGGGGCCCTGCATCGTTTGGGCCAGGAAGGCGTGATACCCATTATCAGCTGGAACCATGACTCCCCATATTTCTATGCCGACACCCCCGAATATCTCGACGCTTTCCCCTGGAATATTCTTAAAAGGGCTTACGCCGGTATTCACTACGTTGTTATCTCTGAAAACCGCAAGAAGATGTTTGCAGATCTCTACGGAATCGGGAAACACTTAGATGTTATTCCGAATGGCATAGACCCTATCGCCTTTTTTCGCCTCGACCCAAGTTCGGTTCATCTGATCCAGGAACAGAGACTCTTTGAAGCGGAACTCCTCATGGTTCAACCAACGCGACTCCATCCGCGAAAAAATGTAGAGCTATCCATTCGGGTAACAAAGGCAATCCGAGACATGGGAATTGGGGTAAAGATGCTTATTACCGGTGCCTATGATCCCCATACGCCCAAGACTGTGGACTATCTCAACAAGTTAAAGGCCTTGATCCGAGACCTTGACGTAGAAAATGATGTCCTCATTATGGCTGAGCACAGGTTTAAAAGCGGTGAGAAGCTCTCCGTTGACAGAATTATCATACGGGATCTCTACCTGATCACCGACATTCTGTTCCTGCCCAGCCTTCAGGAAGGCTTTGGTATTCCGCTTCTCGAAGCGGGGATGATCAAACTGCCTGTGGCATGCTCAAACATCCCTCCTTTTGTAGAAATAGGCGGCCAGGATGTATGCATATTCGATCTTTATGATCCACCCGAGCAAATCGCCAGGAAAATCATGGCCTTTATTGACGGCATCAAACCTCACCGCATGTTCCGGAAAGTCCTACGCAATTACGTCTGGGATAATATCTACCAGGATAAAATCCTGCCACTTCTCACCCGGGTAGCAAAAGACCACCATTGACAGATTACCCACCGAAGGATCAATCATTGTCTATAGAATTCAGACCGGCTTTGTCCAACCGATATCTGAAGGACCTCAGGCTTATGCCCAAAAGCTCGGCAGCCTTTTGTTTTGACCCTCTTGCAGCTTTAAGCGCGCTTAGAATATAGTCTTTCTCGATTTTCTCCATCACCTTGTCCAATTGAATTCCCTGCGCTATCCGGTCTATGGAAATATGGCTGTCAACAGAGTGCTTCCCGTGACTTGAAACCTCCAGGCTCTCAGGCAGGATAATATTTGATGTCTCCAGGGCAACGCTCCTTTCAATCATATTCTCAAGCTCCCTGACATTACCCGGAAATCCGTATTCCATCAAGAGGTCCATGGCATACACTGACATGTTCATGGGTTCTTTTCCGAACTCTTTGCAGTATTTATCGATAAAGTATTTTGTCAGGACAGGGATATCTTCCTTTCTTTCCCTCAAGGGCGGAATATATATGGGAATCACGTTAAGCCGGTAATAGAGATCTTCTCTGAATAATCGCTCCTTGACCTTCTGCTTCAAATCCTGGTTTGTGGCGGCAATAATCCTGACGGCCACCGTGATATCATCAGTTCCCCCAATCCGCCTGAAGGTCTTTTCCTGAATGACTCTTAAGATCTTGACCTGAAGAATAGCCGGCAATTCGCCGATTTCATCAAGAAAGGCCGTCCCTCCCTCGGCGACCTCAAAAAGACCGGGGCTGTCCGTAAAGGCACCAGTGAAGGCCCCTTTCATATAGCCGAACAGTTCGCTTTCCAGGAGCTGATCCGGTATGCCCCCGCAATTTATGACGACGAAAGGCTTGTTTTTCCTGTGGCTGTTCTCATGAATAGCACGTGCCACCAGTTCTTTCCCTGTACCACTCTCTCCTAAGATAAGGACATTAGCCGGGATATCCGCCACTTTTTCAATAAGGGAATATACCGGCAGCATTTCCCTGCTTTTCCCTATTAACCCTCTGAATCTGACAGCATCTTTCACCCCCTGCATAAACACGGCATCACGTTCTCTTATCCCTTTTTTGCCGAGGGCATTCCTGATTGTGCTTTTCAAGTCCTCTACATCAAAATTTTTTTCGATGTAATCATATGCCCCTTGCTCCATCGCCATTACGGCAGTTTCACCAGAGGCATAGGCCGTGATCAAAATAACCATGGTTTCAGGAGAAATCTCTTTGATCCCCTTCAAAAACCCAATCCCGTCGACCTTTGGCATCTTTAAATCACTGATTGCCAGATCAAACCGGTGCTTCTTGCAGAACTTCAGGGCTTCCTTCCCATCTGTCGCACAAGTAACCCTGTAACCTTCCTGGACCAGCATAATCTCGAGGAATTCTCTCATTCCTCTATCATCATCCACAACAAGAATTTCAACCATTCATCTACCTTAGCCTTTTTGCCTTAGTGGTAACAGAAGCTTACAGGTTGTCCCATTTGGGGGTCTACTCTCGATTCTGATTGTTCCACTGTGATTCTCTATAAGTCTCTGGGTAATTGTAAGACCCAGCCCTGTTCCCCCCTCCTTTGTCGAAAAAAATGGATTAAAGATCTTGGCAACATCATCTCTTTCTATTCCACAGCCCGTATCGCTGATCCGAATATCAAGATATCCGTTTTCGTTACCATGCAGTCTTAATTTCATTTGTATTTTTAATGTCCCTCCTTCAGGCATTGATTGAACGGCATTCAATACAAGGTTGGACAATATTTGATTCACTTCGGTCCTGCTTCCATAAACAACAGCACCCGAACATGGTTCCTTCTCGATCGTTATCTCTTCGTGCCAAGCCGGCCCGTAATGAAGAGATTTAATGACATCATCCATGACATCATTGACATCGATTTCCTCTGTATCCTTTAACCCTGGCCGAGCCAACGAGAGAAAGTCCTTTACAAGATTTTCAAGTTGCGCACTGCCTCTGAGGACGATCTCCATCAGTTTTTTGTTTGTTTCATCGAGATAAAGCTTGTTTTTCAATATCTGAATCGACCCTTTTAAAGACGCGAGAGGATTCCTGACTTCATGCGCAAGACCTGCTGCCATTTCGCCAATAAGCGTAAGACGCCTGCTTTTTTCAATTTCATTTTCCATCTCTTTTGCGAAAGTCATATCCTGAAAGACGGTTAATTGTCCGATTGTATTTCCTTTGCTGCCAATTAGCGGTGAGACGGAAAAACCCAATATGATTTTCTTCTGCTTGGATACAATGGTTATCTCGCCTCTTTCTATGGTGTCTTTCCCTTTCTCCTTATTCCTTATCTCATGGAAAATGTCAGAAAACCCATGGAAAATGTCACCGACTGCTTTGCCTTCAACATCCAAAAAAGAAAAACCGATAATCTGTTCACCCGCTCTGTTCAGCAACCGGATATTCCCATCAAGATCCGTCGTCATGATCCCTGTGTTTACAGATTCAATGATGTTTTTGTGAAGCAGATCAAGCTGATGGAACTCACTTTTCTTCTCCTCAAGGAGCGATCTTGATCGCTTTTCCTGTTCAACAACAAAACTTACTAACAACGCAATGATGTAGAAAGATGCAATGTGAACAAAAATCCTTGACAGGACATATCCTGCGCTGAAATCATACCCCCAGTGGACGGCATATAACGGCTGAATAACATCGTAATATTCTAAATCAAGCAATAATCCATAAAATATGCCGCTTTCAGAGGCGACAATCAGCCCCCCTCTTCTTGTGATGAACAGGCTGGAATAGATGATGACGATGGAATACATAACAGAATAAATACTTGTAATTCCACCCGTCAAATATACAAGCATACTTATCAGGCTGACATCGCCAAAGGCCTGAATGTAGATATTAAGCTTTAGATTTCTGATGGTCTTTAGGAGAAAAAGATACAAGAACGATAAGCTATAGCTGGAAATCAGGACTGAAAATACAGGAAATACAGGAAAATCACCTGATATATTATTGCCCTTTAGATGGATAAAGCCTGCAACACCCAGTATAAAAGTGACAATCACAACCCTCATAAACATCAACCAGCGGAGTCCCGATGTCAGTTTTTCTTTCTGTATTGCATGATCTTTCATAGGAGACATCTCTGAAGTGACACGTCCATTTCAGCCCGGTTAATACGGACAATCACTTAAAAAGTCAGAAAAATTCCGTTTTGGTCATTCCCACGAACGCGGGAACCCATTAAAACCAGGTTGGTTCTGGACGTAAGCCTTCGCATGCACAACGACCTTGAAGACTTTTTACGAAACCATCAATAATCATAATTTCAGACCTCGTTATTCGTTAATTTGTATATTCGTTAATTGGTGAAAATGATAAGCATATACTGCATTATGCAGGATAATTTGACACACGAGATCCAGGTTGACAGGTTCAGGGTTCAGCGTTCAAGGTTAATGAATCGACATTTTCTTTGCTTACCCTTTGATTCTATTGGAAAGATCGCTTCAGACCCCGACCTCAACCCCTGAACTGTGAACCTTTGAACCTTTGAACCTTTGAACCTAAGATATCTGGGATAGAAGGCGGTTCCTTGTCCAAAATATTGCACCATAATACCCCATAATTTACGAGGTCTGAATTTACATAATTGAGATTAACAGAATGGCCGCATAATTTCAAGACGACAGGCACAGAGAGCTTGAAAGAGTTTGAGTAATTGTGTAGAAGCAATAAAAGAGAGTTAGAATGTAACAGCTCAATAATTAGCGGTTTGGCAATGGTGTAAGGGCCGATTCCGTTCCCAATGTCTGTCTCATAGGCCGCTAATTATTGAGCTGTTACGTTAGCATCAAATTGTCCTGGACCCTTGGAGCCACGAAAATGAGCATACTCTATCTATTATATATTGTGATAACCAGTTGTCTTTTCCTGATTTTTTTCCCCGCCTTTTGGCTTTACACGCGTATAACGGGACAATATGCCCAACATATAGGAGAACGCCTGGGTTTCCTGCCGGCCCGTGCAGTTCAAGGTCTTTCTTCCAAAAAACGGATCTGGATCCATGCCGTGTCTCTCGGGGAAGTCAAAGTGGCCGCCTCAATAATCAAGGCCCTCAGGCCCATGATCCCCGGATGTTCAATCATGCTTTCAACAACCACCGAGCACGGGCGCCGGCTGGCACAAGAGAGCTTCGGACATGACATCCCTGTGTTTTACGCTCCCCTTGACTTTGTTGGTTCAGTACAAAAAGCCCTCTCGATGGTCAGGCCGCAAATAATTGTTTTCCTTGAAACTGAAATCTGGCCTGCGTGGCTCTTGGTGGCCCGTCAAATGGGCATAAAGACCGCCCTGATCAACGGTCGGATCTCTTCAAGATCTATCGACAGCTATCTCAAACTTCGTCCTTTTTTTTCAGAGGTATTAGATAATTTTGATGTCTTCAGTATGATCACGGACAAAGATGCCATCAGGATAAACGCCATGGGCGCAGACCCGGAAAGAATTCACATAAACGGCAATGCAAAATATGATCTACTATCAAGTCTTGCCGACAGGAAGATAGAGATCCAAATGAGGCAGACCTTGAATATTCACCCGTCTCAAAAGGTATTTGTTGCCGGCAGTATACGGAGCGGGGAAGAGATAATGGTCGTTGATGCATACAGAAAAATTCTAAGGCAATTTCCGGACACGATCCTGATTATTGCTCCACGACATATTCAAAGGTCATCTGTTATTGCTTCGCTTCTTGAAAAACACGGCCTTAGATATCAGCTTCGAAGCGATATCAATAAGGACACGTCTGTTCGTTCAGAGCAGGTCATCATAATTAATACGTTTGGTGAGCTTTTTAACATTTACAGCATTGGAACTATTGTGTTCTGCGGGGCCAGCCTTGTTCCCCTGGGAGGACAAAACCCAATTGAGCCGGCAGTTTGGGGTCGACCAGTATGTTACGGACCCTTTATGGAGGATTTCTTAGACGCCAAAAACCTCCTCGAAGCGGAAGAAGCCGGTGTTCCTGTTTCCAACTCAGATACGCTTGCAGATAAGGTTATCTGGTTTTTTCAACATCCACAAGAGGTGGAACTGTATGGTCAGCGTGCCCGTAAGGCCGTCCTGGCACACCAGGGGGCAGCAGAAAAACACGCAGACCTGATAAAATGTCTCCTGGATGAAAGATTAAGCATTTATGGGGGTGAATAATTATGACAATTGATCAAAAGACCATAAAGAATATTTATAATAAGCTACCAGAGAAGACAAAGAACCATCTGGATCAAGCCATAGAATCTATCGTCAAGGCCAAGGAAAGCGGTGGGAAGGTTGTTGCCGTAGTGGGCAGCGGCCCAAACATACACGAAGGGGTTACTACCCTTATTGCCGAACTAATGAAAAAGGGGATCATTGATGGGGTTTCAACCAGTTCTGCGGTGATAAATCATGAGATGGCAGGGACCCTGGAAAAGGTAAAACGCATTGATGGCGTAGCATTTGGTTTTGACCCTAGCAAACTCCCGCCTGACGGCCAGTTTGAAGTAAGTATGCTTCCGAAAACACGTCTGAAGGAATATCAACAAGAAATCTCATTCGATATGGGGCTTTATAACCGGATGCTTGAGGCCGATGGAAATATCATCACCAAGGTAGCCGGAAACATGGCGTATCCAACAGGGCTAAGGACAGAAAGGCTGGCCCGAGAGGTCCTCCGGTTGGCCAGACGTTTTGGAATTCCCTTTGAACAAATGGCCGGCTACGGCGCTGATCTTTATACCATGATAGGCGCTGGCGCTGAACACGACATTCCGGTTCTGGTAACAGTCCCTCAACTCGTAGGCGGCGGGGAAGTTGGGCTTGCCATAGGAGACTCATTGCTCATTTCTGAACGCTGCCGGCGGATTGCAAGGCTTATTGACAGTGCAGATGTGATTATTGAATCCGCTCTTGCCCTGTCACAGGAAATTCATGACGGCCCGTTTGAACGCTTCACCGGCCACGGCATATGGGCCGATTGGGAAGGTGCCTGGACATATACCCTTGCACAGAAAAAGATCATTCGCATCGACCTTGACGAAAACCTGGAAAAGGCCTGGATAAGTGAACGCAAATCCAGCATGGTCACAGAGGCAGTGGCTAAGGGACTTCCAAAGACAAAATCTTTGAAAATTCCGTTCCGTATGGAAATGTCAGGTTTTGCCAGAATTCCCGGAAGTCTCCCGATTGTGGGGGATGTCGGAGAGATATGGCCTGTCCTGGCCACCCGGGTGGCGGACTTACTTGATGTTGAACTCGACTTTATGAGCTACAAGCAATCCCTGCCGGCAGGACAAAACGCCCGCGAATGGATTGTACAAAACGTCCATCCGATAGACAGGGAACGTATGAATGCCGCGGTAAGACTACTTTCTGAGGGTCACCACGGTAGCCCCCCAGCCTGATGGACCGTGGTCCGTCTTAAACCATGAAACTCCGGGGTGTTTTTCTAGAAATGCATGGACTGTCCGGCGCAGAACCCCTTTGCCTTTTCCATGGATGATCCTGACCTCAAAGATGCCTTTTTCCAAACATGCCTCGAGATATTCATCCACGACGGCAATCGCATCTTTGGGCATGAATGTGTGCAGGTCCAGGATCCCATCGATGGGGATCTGAACCGCCTCGGTAGTCGTTGATGTCATATCCTTTCCAGATTTAGCTGATCCTGGAAATACGCTAAAAGCGCCTCGTTTAACTTATCAAAATCCTCTTCTGTTTCCACTTCTACAACAAGGTCCCGATCATCCATAACTTTCAGCCGGCCGTACTGGTTAACCGTATTTACCACTTTCTTGACATTGGTGGTGACCCAGCCATCCATCCTCAACACTAATTCATCTCCCTTGAACGCACGGTCAATGGTAAGCCCCACCTCTCTTTTCTTGGCATCCCATCCAATAACAGCCGGTCTTACAACAATCGGCGTTACCGGGTCATGCATGGCTGCACATCTAAACCAGATTTTTGCCCGAATCATGATACACATGTCTCCTTTTGTTTATTTTATGTCCATCGAGAATGGATAGACCCCGTTAAAATTTCACCTTGGGGGCTTCCTGACGCTCTTTGGGCACTTCAAAAAAGGTTGCCTTTTCAAAACCGAACATTCCCGCCATGATGTTGGTGGGAAAGATACGCATCTTGATGTTATAGACCTTGACCGTTTCATTAAATCGCCGACGTTCAACTGCAATGCGATTTTCAGTACCGGCAAGCTCGTCCTGCAGCCGGATAAAATTGGTGTTGGCCTTCAAATCCGGATAGCGTTCGACTACCACCAAAAGCCGGGAAAGTGCTGAAGACAGTTGATTATTGGCCTTGATCTTATCGCTGACAGACCCTGCACCGGCTATTTTTGACCTGGCCTCCGTTACCTTTACAAAGACATCCTTTTCATGAGAAGCATACCCTTTGACTGTCTCCACATAATTGGGAATAAGATCGTAACGCCGCTGAAGCTGATTTTCAACCTGGGCCCAGGCCCCTTTTACAGACTCATCCATAGTGACAAGACTGTTGTATGTCCCTTTCAGGTATGAGAAAGAAATAAAGAGGATAAGAATCAATATCCCGGCAACAATCAGTAACGTCTTTAGTGTCTTCCCCATGTCACGCCCCCAATGCATCGATTAATTTTGACAGCATTCTCACTTCCTTTAGATACCCTTTATACAACTTTGAGATTTCTGTATCTCCTAATTTTATTTTCTCTTCTTTGATATCAAGGAGTTTTTCAAAAAGACGCCCGTCCAGTTCAAACACCCCGGCCGTTACCCGGATAATCTCTCTTTTTTCTTTAGGAATTTCTTCCCCCTTAAACCAAAGAAGGGCCTCAAAAATGGCAATAAATGCTGAAAGCGACTGGATCACAACGCTTTTCAAAACCCTTGCCTTTCCATGACTTTCAAGGAATGCTTCCCTAAGCAGAAGCAGTTTACCCTTGATCTCTCGTTCGCACTGAAGTCGTATAAACTCCTTTTTAAAGGTGAGATCCTTCAGTATATCTTTCCCAAAGACAAGGATATAGTTACGTTTGAAGTTCAGATACTCGATTGGAAAGACATCCATTGATGTCTCTATATATGTCTCGGTCAAAAAAAGCGGAATTGCAACATTTCTCTTTCGCCATTTTTTTACGATTGAAAATGCCTGATCAAGAATCTCAATTCCCTCTTCCGAAACGACAACCATAAAATTTATGTCAGATTTTCCTGGCCTGTAGTCATCTCCTGTGGCACTTCCATATAGATTCATGCTCACAAATTCTCTGCCAAAAACGTTCTTATAGTCTGTAACGACTTCTTCAAAAATATCACTAGGTTTTTCTTTATTTTTTGTCATAACAACTCCTTATCAAAAGCCTCCGCCAGCGCCGCCACCACCACTCATACCGCCGCCAAATCCGCCAAATCCGCCGCCAAATCCGCCAAAACTTCCGCCAACCCCACCTGACCCGTATCGTGATCCAAAACCGCTACCCCCTCCCAGCAAAAGGGGTAAGAAAAAAAGCCATGCCCCCCCGCGGCGTCTCGATGAAAACATGAGAAAGATAAAAATCAGGAGAAATGGCAAAAAAGACAACCCGGACCGTTTCTTTTGGGTCTTTTTTACCGGCATCTGACCGGTCAGCTGAACACCTGAATCCTTTGCAATAATCTGAGCAACCGTTATTGTCCCGTTAAGCAGACCTTCTCCAAAGTTATTTTCCTTAAGGTACGGGATCATATATTGGTCACGTATCTGACCAACAAGCCCATCAGGAAGGATGCCCTCCACCCCATACCCCGTCTCAATACGCATCTTTCTCTCTTTAACGGTAACAAAGATCAAAACGCCCTTATCTCCCTTTTTCTTCCCTATGCCCCATGCATTATACAAACGGTTTACATAATCATTGTACTCTGCACCACCAATATCCGGCATTGTCACAATCACTACCGGTACACCTGTTTTTTTGAGCAATTCTAAAGTGATGCCGGAAAGTTTCTTTTCATCACCATCAGGTATTACATTGGCAAAATCATTGACCAGTCCTTTTGGCGCCGGGAAATCCACTTCGGCTTGTGCAACACCTAAAAGAAATAATCCAATAAAAATTGATCCAATATAGGAGACTATATAGGCTGGACGTAATAATCTTTTCATCTACTTCACCAGTTTAAACCATTAATATGCCAAATTTAAAAAGCAAACTGCATCTAACGATATATTATTATACATATTTATTTCTTTGAATTACTGTAACCGGTTTCCAGTTATCGGTTCGGTTGAAAAAACAGAGAATTGAAATCAATATCCAAGATGCTTGAATCATTGGCCCTCGTTCATCATTTCGGCCAGTTAAACAGTTTTCTCTTAATCCTAATCCTGCGCTTATTACAATCAGGGTTGAGAGCAGGGAAAAGGGACTGCAACGATGAGCAAAGCCAATCCTTGCATAGTTTATTGGAAAAACTGTGAATTATGTAGTAATGATGAACGGTTACGAATTACTCAACTCATTTTCCTCAGCACCACTGATTCATCCTACAACCGGCAATAGATTGCTTCACCGAGGTCATTGAACCATTTCTGAAGGTATAGTGCAGTTTTGATGTTACTAAATTCCAGGTTCTTCGGCAAATCATTTCTTTTATGCTTAAATGCAGACCTCGTTATTCGTTAATTCGTATATTCGATAATTGGTAGAAATGATAAGCAAATCCTACATTGTGCAAGATAATTGGACACACGAGGTCCGGGTTGACAGGTTCAGGGTTC
>Ga0075124_10000550_pt1 | contig 17336 bp, 33 predicted proteins | sample AntAceMetag02UKS_FD_69809 | JGI IMG/M metagenome (GOLD analysis project Ga0075124, IMG submission 69809) | Saline lake microbial communities from Ace Lake, Antarctica - Antarctic Ace Lake Metagenome 02UKS | ecosystem: Environmental > Aquatic > Non-marine Saline and Alkaline > Saline | place... | reverse complement strand
GATCAGGGCAAAGAAGAAAAAGAAAACTTTTTAAAAGTAAAAAAAACTTTGAGCTGGAAGTACCACCACCAACCGCTCTAAAAATAAAACATAATAAAATAAAATATATCTTGACATTATATAGTGTTATTGTTTGGTGACTTTAGATAGAGTGATAAGAAAAAGTAAAGAGGAGTAAGCAATGGCAAGAGTGAAATTCCGAGTTGGTAGAAGTTACTGGATGAGATCGTCAGTAGATGACAATAGCATATTTGCAGTCGAGATAATCAGCAGAACCGAAATGACGGCAGTTGTCAAAATTTTTGGTTTACCTAAAGCAAGCCATACTATTAATGTTATTAAGGGTGTTGAAACAATGACCCCTTTAGGGGAATACCCGATCGTGTTGTCAGCTCTTAGAATGATTAAAATGAGCGAGAGGTCAAACTATGGACTTTAAGAGTGAAGAGACAAAAAGGGATGAAATAGCTCATCTAAGACTATTTAACAGGCTATCTGGTATATTATCTCATGACGGCTGCAAATATTCAAAGCGTTGCCTCTACTATACAAATATAGTTTTCGATCAAATTCATTATGACAGCGAAACTGGAGTATATTTGGCAGACTGTAATAATAGGCAGTTTATTGTAGTTCACTGGAATGATACAATGTCACGCAGACCTTTACGGGTTAACCTTGCATTTTTAACTGAATAAAAAAGGAGTAAGCATGGAAACTAAGAAATTTGAGGCAGGTAAAAAATACTGGGTAAAATCAGTATGTGACCACAACTGTATATGGGAAGTTGAGATTATCAGCAGAACGGAAAAGACAGCAGTCATTAAGATTCACGGAGAGCAACCAGTAAGACGTACAATTTCAGTGCATTTATCTAATATTGAAACAATGACCCCCTTAGGTAGATTTTCAATGACCCCAGTATTGTCCGCAGTTAATGTTATCAGATCAGTAAGGGAGTAGTCATGAATAAGTTAAGAAATACCAAGAAAATCACACTGGCAACATTAAAGGCGTTTGTCCGGAGAAATAAAGACAAGCTATATATCCAAGTTGAGACCAAGTTTGACGGCATGGTTGATTGTGTGATGCTTGTAGATGACAAGAATTTCAGTAAGGTAGAACCGGCAGGAATAGTTCTGGAAAATGAGATAGCTGGAAAGGACGGCTGGACTCATAGAAATTATGATCTGGGAATAACTGGACTTTGGCTGGTTGGCAGTAGCCGTGACACCTTTCAGGAACATGAGGACTCTCAGTTTTATGGAATCAATGTTTATAACAGCTGCGGTGAGTGCGTAGTTGCAGTAAAAAAAGGCAAGTAACCCATGAAATGCAAAGACTGTCAATTCTGGAAACAAGTTCTGGATAACATAGATTACGGCAGGTGTTCAGAGCCGAACATAGTGTCTGCAGAAACCAAAGCAGCTGCTCAGTCTGATTACCAGAATCCGGATTTATTCAGGCATAAAAATGATAACTGCCTGTCGATCTTAACGGTTGGAGTTATGAGGGGAGTTAAACGGTGATACAGAAAGCAATATTCGCAGTCATCAATAGAGAGAAGCAATTCTTTTACAGGCTGACTGTTTCCACTTGCTGGAAGCCAGCTTATATTTATTATGATGAGATTGATATTATCGGACTCAATGAGGCTCAGAAAGAAACGCTGAGGCTCAGAGAGAAGTTATTGGTTAAGTTAGAAGATGATGGCTTTGGAGCTATATATGATCTACACAGAAAGCATACAAAGGAGTAAGAGTGAAAAAAGTAAACCTTGGAAATGTCAGGAAAAAAATCACAAGTGAGTATGAGAAACTAAATCTTCTAACCCTCAAAAATAAGGAAATACAGCATCTTTACAATTGGTACTCAAAATGTTATTATTTCCACGACAGGCGTTTAAATCCTGCTGATTATGGGATAAACGGAGGTCACAGGAATAAGAGAAAAGGCAGCGTTGTAAATGAGGAAACAATGTTTTACAGTGGAGTTGCTGCAATGATTTATAATAATGTAATAACCTTTGGCGGTAGATTAAAATTCTGGAAACTTTTCTCTGCATCAAAAACAAGAACCAGGTGGACATCAAGGGAGATAGCATGATCAAAAAAGATAAAGAAACAGAACAGAAAATTCTGAGTTGGGAATCCCAAAAAATTGCTTCTGATTTTGGTTATCGTACCGGCAGGATGGAGTTTATAAAAAAACCTAACCCGTACAATTTAATTAGATCAAAATTCAGGTGGCAGAAAGATGACCCTAATCATTACGAAAATACAAGACATTGCTGCAAATTGAAACTTGTTACCAGAGTTCAGCTTGATGCACATATTATGCAGAAAGAAGAGTTCCACAAGTGGGAGTTAGTAATGGGAACAGATGGAGTTACAAGGGGCGTTTGTAGTATCTGCGGAAAAGTAAACGTCAAGAGAAAAAGGGGCTGATTATGAAAAAGATATGGAAGTGTGATTTTTGCACAGCGGTTTCAGAATATAAAGAGATAATGCAGGAGCATGAAAAAAATTGCTCATTTAACCCAGCCAGCAAACAATGCTGTACTTGTTACCATGAAGGTGCTCCGAATTCTGGGTTTCATACTGGATGCAAGCTTGGGCTTGATGCCTGTGCAGTTCAAGATAAAGAGATAAGCTGCACCTCATGGAAGAGGAGGAAAAATGAAAAAGGTCACACTTATTTTTGAAGGTAAATTGACGGAGAATTTCAGAGTACCCAATGGCACGATCCCAGAGCTGGGCAAATTCGTTGGGGCAGAATGGGGAGTAAACATTGACGGTGACTTTGTAATGAAAACTATTCTGGACATGAAAATTGAGGAAGTCCCAGAGAGTAGCCTCAAGCGGACTATAAAAGTCACCGAGGAAAAGATACTCGAGTTACAAAGCATCCCTTACGTAGATTTTGCAAAAGCAGACTTCAATAACGACACAAAGGCTGCATATATTGTCAACTACCGGCATCAGGGTTTCAGCTGCATAGATGACACCCTTATCCTCAACATATGCGATCGAGTACAGGTTGCAGCAAAGAACAATAAAAAGAACTGGGAAGAGATTAAGAGATGGCACGGAATGGGACTGATTAATATAGTCGTCAGGACGGTCTTTATAGAGCTGCTAAAAGTTGAAGAGGTAATATTCCAAGAACACGAAATGTATAAAAGCAGGTGGAAGGATAGCGAAAGCAGGATTGAAATTCTCCCTGAGATAAGCCAGATATTCAGCTGCACCATACAAAGGAATAGAAAATGAGATATAGATTAACCGTCATTTTTACCGTTCTCTCTGGACAATATGAAATGATATTAAGCAGCGAAAGGACAACCGAAAACGCCAAAATTTCAGCTGCTAAACGCAGCAAAAAAGATATATGGCTCATAGTTACTGAAAGCAAAGAAGAAATGGAAAAGTTCATTGTCAAAAATCTTGACTTGAATAAATGCAGAATAGCTGTTAATAGTTCTGATATAGGGCTGCCGGTAGAGCAGCTTAGAAATAGTTGACAACTTCCGGCAGGTTAATAATTCCGCCTTGTGTTCTTGTTTACTCATTATCTATGCGAAAGGCTCGGTTAAATTCGAGCCTTTTTCATATTAGAGAATAAATAAAAAAACTTCAAACCTACAATGGCAATATAAACCGTTCTGGAAAATAAAACATATTTAATTAATATATATCTTGACATAATATCAGTGGATAGTCCTATGACATCAGATAACGTGAAAAGTAAATAGAAAGCAAGGAGCAAGCAATGGCAGATTTTGAAATTTCCAGAAATGACAAAGGGCAGTGGACGTTAGAATTAGTCGGCTCAACTGTAGTAGTTATTCCAGACAATTGTAAATTCACTTTTGAGAGGTTACTTAGAAAATCTCACCTTTTACAAATCGACCTTAAATATAGTGATTATCACATTTGTGAGTTCAATGTAAACTATGACAAATTCGTCAAATTGTATAACGAAATTAAAAAGGAAGGTAGAAAATGAGCGAGATTAAGAAGATTTCAAAAGATCAGGAAATCGAGCATCTGGTAGAGTTACTGAACTCATCCAGTTATCTTAGAGATTCTGTGGGCGATGAAGGAATTAGCGACATGATTCAGAACATTAAGAATGATCTCCCAATAGAACTCGGGGTTTTCATTGAAACTGGAGATCACAAGGAAATAGTAGAAAACCTCAAAGTCATGCTTGCAAAAAAGGATTGCGAAATAGCTGATATGAAAGATGCGAGAGTCCAAGAACTTAGAATGATCAGTCAAGGTCAGAAAATCACTGAAAAGCTCAATAGCCAGTTCAGAGCGGAAGTTCTCGAGGAAATTCTCTCAGATGAGTACATTAAAAAGTGCAAATATAGCAGAGAGCTTGTGGGAAAGAGATACTCGCCTATCGAAATTGTGGTCTCTAAAATCAAACAGGGCATCCCAATCAATGACAATTTAGCTGAGGTGCAGATTGTTGAGGCTGCAATGGTTCTCCTAACCCAGCAACGTAGCCAAAAAGAGGAAAAGTAACATGGACTTAGTTAAAAATTCACTGGTTCTAATTGAGTTCTTAGCGAACCACAGGAGCGAGAGTGCCTGCCTGACTTTTATTAACCCAGAGACTCAGGATGAAATGACCGTTCACACCGATTCAATGTCGGTTGATTATTATGCAAAATTTGGTGGAGTAACCAGAAAAATAACCGCCCGGAAAGTAATCATGGAATTTGATATTCGTGACTGGGTAGAGGAGTAGAAACCATGAACATGAAAGCCCTTGAAACAAAGTATAAAGCATCTCAAAAAGTAGTTGCAGCTGTAACCGATGCGATACAGCAGACTACAATTGATGAGGGAACACCGGACATTCTGGCAAGCTTAGGTCACAGACAGAGAGCAGGAAATTTCCCCTGCTCTCTGTTTTTTTTTACAGCAATGAAAATAAATGAACTCCAATAAAGTTACTACCAACTTGTTAAGAAAATAATATATATTTAATTAATATATTACTTGACGTTATAACTGCGATTTGTAGTGATGACTGTAGATAGAGTGATAGTTAAACAAGGAGTAAGCAGTGAAAGAATTAAAAAGAGTGATCGGCAGGTTGTTTGGTAGTAGAGAGTCCAGAGTGGACGTGTGGTTTAATAACAAACCGCTGCCTGACAGAATTATTCCAAAATCATATAAGTTAAATTAGGAGTTAGCATGACAAAGGAAATTAGTTTTGAGAGAGTTTGTGACATTGTAGCAAATGGGCTTTATATGTCACAATACGAGCAGTATTCGACCACAGGTTCAGGTATAACTACACTTCCAGCATTACTCAGGTCAATGCCACTCAGAGACCCCAGAAGAGTGTCAAAGGCGTTGATGGCAATGCAAAGCAAAGGGCAGATAAAAGTTGATGCCAAAACAGAGATTATAACAGTCTTGGACCCACAGCTAATCTGGGTTGATGATGACGAAGAGGAGTAAGCAGTGAAATTTAAAAAAGCAATGGAGATTTTCGGAATTAATGATCATGAGGTAACTAAGGCAGAATTTAAGATCATCTACAGGCGGTTGTCACTTATATTTCACCCAGATAAAGAGACCGGCGACACGGTGAAATTTCAGAAGTTAGGAGAAGCTTATGAGCAGCTGCAAAATGAGTACAGTTTCCGCACCAGTGTTCTCAAGGAAAAAGAGCGTGAAGAGTTCGAGGCTGATCCTAATTTCTGGTACACTTTCGGAGCTGAAATGGAAAAAGCTTATATTGTAATTATGAACCTGCCAGTTGTGATTGAGATTATAGGTGACTGGCTCTGGGCATCCGGTGAAACCTACCCCCACAGAGAATTATTCAAAGAAGCTGGGTTTTTCTTTTCTCGTAAAAAAGCAGCTTGGTATTGGCGTGAGGAATGGAAAAAGCAGTACTACCGGAGAGGCAAGTATTCGCTGGAAGAAATTAGAGAAATGCACGGCTCACAGAGAATTGGAAAAGGGAAAAGCAAAAAGGCAATAGAGGGAGGCATATCATGAAGTTTAGTCAAGAAAGACTGGATAAGGTTAGAGCGAAAATAGCAAAGATGCTCAAGCTCGGGAAAAGCCCAGAAAAAAATGAGGCAATGAGAGCTATTCTGATGGCTCAAAAATTGGCGTTAAAATACGATTTGGATATTGAAACAATAACCTGCAATGACTCAACTGATACGCTGCAGGATGTAGTAAAGGATGAATCTTATGATATGCTGTCAACTCACCCCAAAACGTGGGAGGTTACGTTACTTGCTATAATTGCTAAGAACTTCCGGTGTGAGTGCGTTTATCAGGAGGGCGTTACACGAAATGAAAAGACTGTAGTAAGAAGCTGTTTCACGCTTGTAGGGACAAAGCAGGACGTTGAATTTGCCAAAGCAACTATAAGGTTTACTTTTACTGCAGTGGCAAAATGTTTTATTGACTACTGGGCTGAAAACAAGGAATTTGCTTATTATAAATTTGGCTGGGATGCAAACGCAAAACGTAGAGCCAGAGCGTCATCTCAAAAAGACTACAGAATGGGTTTTCTGGTAGGGTTAAAACAGAAGTTTGCACACAATGTAAAAGAGAACGCTCTAATACTGGCTAAGCCTGACGCAGTGGTGGCGAAATACAATGAGCATATAGAAGAGCGGGGAGGAAGAGTTAAACGTGATAAAAGGCAGCTGCAGAGAGGGCGTGACCCAGTTGCGTATCAGCAGGGAATTAATGACGGCAGGAGTACAAAACCAAATATGGTAGGAGATACAAAATGAACATTGGAAGATCTAAAGTAATAGCGAAAGAGTTTTATGATCAATCTTTAATCTACGCTGTAGAAATCTGCAAATGCCGCAATTTGTTTGAACAGCTTGAAATTGAAAAGGAATCAAGAACCCTTAATAAAGCGGAGTATTGGACTTATACTAATATCAAGTACCGCATGCTTGAACTTGAAGATAATCGTGAGGCTAATGAGCAAAAGATTTATGACCTATTTGACCAAATCGGAGGTACAGAATGACTGGAAGCGAATTGAAGAAAAAGCGTAACAAGCTGGGACTTACCCAGACGCAACTTGCTGAAAGGCTGGGATATTCAAGCTATTTAAGGGTTCTGGAAAAGGAAAAAGGGCGTAGCACGATCACAAAACAGGACTTAATAATCTTAGGGTATATGTTAGAAGAGCAGGAAACTTTCGTTGGTGGAATTAGAAAACCAGCAGGAATTGAATAGTTAAAGTCGTGTCGGCTTTAAAGAGGGCTTAGAGGTGCAATTCTCTGAGCCTTTTTTTATATATAAAATAACTCAGCAAACTCAGAAAACTCCATTGCTGACATCTCAGATAACCTGTAGATTGTGTATATCTCATTGAGCCGGAAAGCATCAACGGAATTGATTAGTTTTGTGGCTTCGTCCCGATACGGCACGAAATTCCAGCGAGCTATTGAATTGATTAATCTTCTTTGAGTAATTGACTCTGCCGGTGGGTTCATAGGTTTGTAGTTAGTAGTTCCCAGACTCCCAGCTTTACTCTGCAAATACTGGTTTAACTGGTCAGCAGGGTTGAGATCAAAACCTTTCCCAGCTTTTATTTCTTTCGCAAGTTTTGGGTATTTCTCTCTTGCTTTCTTTAGTTCGTTTTCTCCGTCCTTAATCTTTGAATCCTCCACCTCATCAGCAGCCATTGAGATCACTGTTGACCGGCAGTTGAAATGATTAGGTGGATAATACATATTCCAGAAAGGGTCAGAACGCTTGAATATACTCCCATCCAGGGAGTAACAGAGCGGAGTTTCCCTACCGTCCACAGTGGCAATATATTGCCAGTAATAGTTAGTTGATTGGAGCTGGTGAACGTATCTGCCGTGAGAAAAAGCTGAGTTGATATTTGTCCTGACCACTGTTTCCAGATGAAATGGATTTAGAGGTGCTTCACCTCTCGAGACTATAGTTTCTTGAATAGACTTTTTTAAGTCCCTCGGGTCGAGTAAACCTGAATCTAACCTGCTGGCAATATCTTGCTGAATATCCCTGATACTATCAATCTGAAATATATTGCTAATAGTGAAAGCGTTTCCTGCGTATCGTTCAAGATCAGAGTAGAAAGTAATCGGGTCAACAATTTCTAAACCAACGAAGTAATCAGCTGCAAAATCGAACCGCTGGTCATACTGGAAGAGACTGGAAGCGGAGTAAGCCAATGACTTTAAATTCTGATTGGCTACAGAGCGTTTTCCGTAGTAGAAAGAGAAGAGCAAAATTTTAGTGATCATTGTTCTGAATTTGAGAAGCTCCGCTAAATACTCATCTTTGGTGCTAAGGTTTTTAAGTTTAGTCGGTGTTGCGCAGGAAAGTAATCTTGCGTGGTGATCTCGGTAACAGTTTTTGTTTTTCTCAGTTAGTCTCTGGGTTTCCTTTTCAATTTTATCAACATGAATAAGGTTCTTTTTTAACGCCGAGTAATAGTGTTTCATTATTTGTCCTTATCTTCATTGTCAGTGTCCTTATCTTCATTGAGCTTATTGAGTTTTTTTTCCTTATACTCATCAAGTTCTGCAAGGTCGGTTTCCTTCTCTTCCATAAGGTCAAATTCTGTCTCTATTAAGTGGTAATTTCTCACGAAGTATGTTTTTTTGAACCTGACACCCAGAGCGAATAATTCTTTATCAAGTTTTGCTTGAACTTCCAGATCAGCAGGAGGAGAGACCGTGAAAGTTGGAGGGATTGCATCAGCATAATTTAAAAATACCAATGGTTCGATCAAAAATTTCTTAATTGCGTATTCAATAGTGTTGAAGGTTGAATAGATCACACGTTTTGCCACTCTCTCCAAAACCTTTGAGCTTGCGTAGCTTGACTTAGAACCGTCCCCTGACGTGGCAGCCTGACCGGTAGTGGCAATTGATATATAACTATCGCAAAGTTCAATAATTGGCAAAAACTGTTGAGAGCCAGTGCTTTTAGGTTCGAGAATAGTCAGTTCATCCACGTTTTGAATAACACCGTAAGCATTAGCTGAAAAATCCTCTAATTGCTCAAGTAATTCATCGAGAGCTTTCACGCTTAAATTTTTCGTGTGTGCGAGAACCGGAGGATTGCCATATCTCTCAAGGAATTTAGTCCATTGTTTTAAAATAGCGTAATACTTAGCCAGCATAATCAGAGAGACCGTATCAGTGACAGAAACATATTGAGTGTCTTGAATTATGGGAGTTGTGGTATAGATCACTTTAAATTGTGGGATTTCAAAATACTTGCCGGTTTCTCTCTGGTATAATAAAGGTCGCAATCTGCCTTCCTCAAGTATTGAGTCACCGCAGAGCTTGTTATTTTCAAATGCTCTAAATGGTAATGTCTCGATGCTCTCAATGATAATTTTAGAGTTCTCAACCTTCCAGTTAATCTCGCATCCAGCTACACGGAAAAATACGGCTTTCAGCAGGTGTTCAATGATGTCAGAGTTGACCGCTCTTTTGATATTTTCTTGGCAAAATTCCAAAATCTCTTGGTCTCTTGGTGACTCTGATGCCGGTTGCCAGTTAAAGGTTGCCTCTTTGGCAATTGATAGACGGTCTTGCATTTTCCCCACAAAGTGAGAATCAACCTTTTGCAGCTTGTCGTAAAGGTCTTGAACAGAATCATTTTTGCCGGTTGCAATCGTGTCTTTTATTTCCTGTGGGCTGAGATCAAATTCCGGACATTCTGAAAAGTCAGCAGTGATGACATTAAGTGCCTTAGCTAATTCCTTTAATTTCTTCTTTCTAAAGAGTGCCATTTATACTCCTAAAATGCTTTTAATGGTAATTTTCAACAGGTTCATAATTCTTGTTTTATCTTTTTTCTGCAGCATAAGAAATTTACGATCTGAGTCAACAAATCTGCCGTAGCTTATTGCAGTACCAACAAAGATGTGGTCGCCTTGAATTTTGTAGTTAATTGAGTTCATTAGTTTTGCTGTGTCGATGAGCGTTTTTCCCACTCTTCTTTTGCCGTCAATCCGGCTACGAATCAAGCCTAACGCTCTTTGTGATGGTGTCCATTTTTCGGGTCTACCGCCCTCTACGAAATTCCTTACAACTGAGTTGCGTATCAGCTCCCCAATTTCGATTTTCATTTGATTAAGGGTCATCTTACCAGCCTAAGGGGTCATCAGAAATTATCTTTACTGAGGAGGGATAGTCTCCACTCTCAGCGTCAACGCCCAGATCAAGAACGATTTCACCTTTGGCAATTTTTTCCAGCTCTTTGAGTGCTGAATCATATCTTGCTATGGTTGGTTTATCGAGTATGTCACGCCTTTTTTTGAGTATCCAGATTGTTATATCTGCACAAAGCCCTTTTAGCACAGGGTCAACGGACTCAAGTGGCAATTCATATTGAGACCGGAGGTATAGATTGATTTTGCTTGATGCGTCAGTAAGAGCAGTTGTTACACGCAAAAGAACGGTTGCTGATGCCTCTGCTGACTCCCCAGCAAACTGTAAGACCTTCACCTCTGGGAATAATTCATAAAGTTCTGCGGTGGTGCAATAGTTAGCCATAAAGCCCCCTTGTTTAATATGGTTAAGATTTGATTTAGAGCCAATAGTGGCAATCAAAATCTTTTCCCATAGCATATACGATATTAGATTATTTGACTATATTTTGGTGTTGGTAACGCCTTTAACGCAGAGGTGACAATGAGAAAAGAAGCGGTTGCGGAACTAAAGACGATGATGGAAGAGGTTGCAACTACTGGTGACAAGAAAATCCTCTACGTTGATATTATCCCTGATATTTCGCAGGACTATATTGACCAAGCTCTCAACAAAACTCCAGCAATCCTGATCACTGACGGCAGGGATTACGTTGATGAGGCTTTTAAAGGTTCTGAGGGTTCTTATTTTCTCAAGATAACCTTTTATATTATAGTACTTATGGAACTCATCACAGACATTAATGATGATGATTTCAGAGACATACTTGATGCCGTAAGAGATAAGATTGGAAACGGTCAAGAATATGTTTATAAAGGGTCTGAAAAAGGAGTGATCAAAAACACTCACCTATTCAGTGTTACAGAACTTGAATTTACAAGTAAGGTGCAATAATGAAAATTTTAGAATTTTTCCTATTTAGTGACGTGACATCTTGGGTTGTAGAGGACTTAGTTTCCCTGATACAATCAAACAAGGATGCAGAGGAATTGGTCTTGCATATAAACTCAATGGGTGGTGAGACTTTAGCTGGGTTCACTATTTACGACATACTAAAACTATCAAAGCTTAAAGTCACTGTTAAAATAGAGGGAATTGCTGCCAGCAGTGCGTCCCTCGTAGCTCTTGCCGGTGATACAATCGAGATGACCGAAAATTCCTTTTTTATGATACACTACCCTTGGTCTGGTTTTGTTGGAAACTCTGAGGAATTTCAGGCACGGAAAGAGCTGCTTGATAAACTCGGGGATAGATGCGTTGATATCTACATAAAAGAAAGCGGAAACTCTGGGGAACAGGTTAGGGAATGGATGAAAGACTCCACCTATTTTAATGCAGAGGAAGCCGTTGCAGCTGGGTTCGTAACATCAATTTCTGAGGCAATAGAAATCGCTGCTTTATCAGATCATATCCCAGATCATATCAAAGCTAAAATTATGGGTGTTCATAAGACACCGGAGAATAGTATAAATAACAAAGGAGGCAGTATTATGGATGAACTGCTTAAAGCGTTAGGGGTTGAGACCCCTGAGGATGCTCTCGTGAAAGTTGGCGAACTGAGAAGTCAGATTGTTACAATTTCGGGAGTAAATGCAACGCTGGAAAACAAGGTAACTGCTTTGAACACCCAGCTCAAAATCGTTCGAGATGAAAGTATCGAATCGAAAGTCGATGCAGGAATCGCAAACGGTGAAATTTTGCCACGTCACAAGGAAATAGCAATGGAAATTGCGAAAGCTTCTTTGCCAAAGTTTGATATTTGGAAGGCAGAACAGAAAAAGCTTATTGGGTTTATATCCGGTAAGATTGATTTGGGAATCCTCAAGACCATCAACGCTGGTAATATCGAAGACCAAGAAATTGAGATCAGGTAAGGAGGGGTTATGGCACACACACTCCTTGAAGCTGCCTTAATAGGGCAAAGCAAACGTAACGCAGTAATCTGCAACGATCTGAGCAAAATTTCTGGTCTCCTGTCAACTGGTATTGCGTCACCTGCCAGCAATGGTGTTCAAGATGTGGATTTGAAAAATCTGGCTCTTGGCGTTGGTGCTTTTAGAATCCCCAATGCCGGTGTCACTCCCACTGCCCCAACATACGGCAGTGTTGTAACCGATCTGTTCCCTTATTCCTATGAGGATAAAATTGACCGTTTTCTCTTGAGAAAGGCAAACAAGTCAATTAAGGAATGGTTGAATCATATTTCGCCAAGTATTAGAGAAGGGACAGCTCAGGCTATAGCTTCTCAACTTTACTATGGCACAGCAATTTCTGCAAACGGTTTCAAGGGATTGAGACAGATTGCTTTGGAATACGGAAACAACTTTGACGCTTACAGTTCTGGCGCTGGTTCTGATTATACGTCAATCATGGTGGTTCACTGGCACACAAGAGAAGCCTGTATTCTCTATGACCCAGATGAAATGAGAGGACTTGGAAAAGATCAGCTCATGAAACTGTTCGTCAAAAACGGTGGAGCAATGACCACGCTGTATGACGCAAACGGTCTGCCTTATACTGGCTATGAATATGGCGGAGAAATCGCTCTTGGTCTCAAGATCATGTCAGAGGCAAGAGTATCAATCCTGATGGGCGTTAAAGACGCTACCAACTACACCCCAACCAAAGACGACATTCGTCTGCTTGTAGAGGCAGTAAAGGGCAGCTCAGACGGCTCAACCTTTATCTATGCCAACTCTACTGGACGCAGACTATTGAGTGGTTTACTTGATAGTGCAAACGTCTTTATTCAGGTCGCTGCCAAAATGGGTAATCTACCCCTTATGGTTGGCTCTTTTGACCAAATCCCAGTGATGCTTGAAGAGGGCATTACTTCAACCGAAGCACGCACAACCTAAGGAGGAAACGATGCACAATAAAATAACTGATGCTCAAGCCATTATGTTTGATGGCGTTGCTCTCCCTCAGGGGACTGGCGTTGGCTCTGATCTGGACACTTTATCTACTGCCGTTGTGGTTGGTGGGGTTTGTGACATTAGACTCCATGCAAAGACGGCAATTGCTGTTGATACTGCCAGTATTTTTTACATCGAATTGCTGAAACTGAACGCCTCAGATGCCTACGCTTCTCCCAGTTCCAGTGCTGCTGCAAGAGTTTATCTTGTTAACAAAACTGCAACTGAGGGGGCTATTGCTGTAGCTGCTGGCGGTGAGATTATCCCACCAATCCGGCTCAATGAGGAGTGGATAGGTTCAACCATCAAGCTCAATGTTTATACCAATGAAGATTTATCAGCTCAGACTATTGATGCTTTCCTTAGTCCAGCTCCATAAACACGGCAGGACCAACTAAATGAAAATTGCTGTTTTAAGCAAATATGATTTTGCAGGGAGTGGGAGTCGTCTTTGTGAGGCTCTCAACCAGTTTGGGTATAGTTGTATTTCTGCTCGCTATGCCCGAACTTCCGGCAATGATAGATTTCAATATGACTATGATCTATCTGATAGTGAACTGAGTCGTAAGACTACGGAAAACGGTCTGGTTGAAGTTACATATCAATTCTTTATTGAAATGCAGGAATTTCTTAACAGTGCAGATGTAGTAATTTTTAAGGGTGACAATCCACCAGTCAATAACTGGTTTGGTTATCAAATTCCAGAAAAAGTTGTTGTTATTTTTTTGGCTGGTGGTTCATCTTTTCGCAGGTCTGATTGTAAGTTTGTAAGTTTCCCAAGATTTAAGTTAAGCAAATATGAATCAGCAGATATTAGAACCTCCCTTACTCCTGAAATGTGTTACCCTGAACTTGATATGAGCTGGTTTCCTGCTGCCTATGACGTTCCAGAAAGAAATCCCTACATTCTCAAGCCTGAAGGAAAAACCCTGATCATAGGTCACTCTCCCAGCAATAGAGAGAAGAAAGGAACAGCAAAGTTTCTGGAAGCTACTGACCGGCTGATAAAAGAGCGTTATAATATCAAAGTTAAGATCATAGAAAAGCTTAGTTACGAAGATTGCATAAAAGCAAAATTAGAGTGTGACATTTTCTATGATCAAGATTTAGCTGGCTGGGTTGGTAACTCTGGCGTTGAATCTTTAGCAAACGGTATTCCTACTATTGCTTATCTTGACCCTGTTGGCGTTCAGAACTGTGACGATATTTGCCCAATTCTCAATTGCCACTATGACTCAGCGAAAGGAATTTACAGAGCAATCTACAGGCTGCTTGACCGGAAGTATAGAGGTCTTATTTCTAATCTTAGTCATATATATGCCTTGAGAACTCATAGCAATCTGGCAGTTGCCGGCAGGTTTGCAGAACTACTTATTAGGAGTGAATTAACATGAAATACCTATTAATTGGAATTGGTTTCAACGGATTTAAAGTGGGAGATATTTGTGAGATACCAAAACATCATGTAAAATACCTGCTTGCTTGTAATCTCATAAGATCGGTTGAAGGTGAAATTGAGAAGGATAAGGCACTTTCTAAAGAAAAAGGTGCTGAGATACATAAAGGCAATAAAAAGCCAAAAAACCCCGTCAAAAAGACTGGGGAAAATAAAGGAAGTTAATATGACTTTAGCAATATTGTTAGTTCTGATGATTTGCTTCCTGCCCCTATTTTCTTATGGTGCAGGGAAAACAGGAATCAAGAAACGTAGATTTACACTTTACGTAAGGGAACAGGCAGCTTACACCAGACCGACAGGAGGTGGCACTTTTGCCACTTTGCTTGTTACATTTAATAATGGCACAACCGGCACTGAAATTGGAGAGCTTGAAGACGCTACACTGAAGGCGACCTGTAAGAAAAATGAAGAAATACCTCTGAATGATGGGACAAAAAAGGCTCTTGATTTCATTGGAAATATTGAGGCAAAACACGTCAATATCACTCAGGCAAATATTACTGAAATAGCTGCTACATACGACAATAAGGACATTGACGTTATGATGCACGATGAGAGTAATGATCAATGCCTCATCGTTTTGAATTTCACTGCACACTTTGACGAAGAGTGGTTATCTGGTGGAGTTTCCAGCCAGTTATTTAATGGTGAAAAATACGTATCTGCAAAGAGTGATTTCAGGGACTTCTTTGACGTTGCCCCTACCTCGTAAATAGTCACCTGCAGGACGTTATTAAATAGGGTGGATATTTCCACCCTATTTGCTTATAAAGGAGTAGAAGATGATAAGTTGGAAGGATTTAGGAAAGATCATAGGTGGTAAGGGGTTGCCTTTAGTCGGAAAAATACTTGGAGGCGACACCGGAGAAGATATTGGAGAAGGGATAGCTGCATTTTTAGGAGTAGAGCCAACGCCAGACGCTATTAATTCAGCAATAGAAAATGACCCCGATAAATTCTTACAGCTCAAAAAGTATCAATTTGACCATGATACTGAGCTGCAGAATATCCGCTTGAAAGAAGTTTCTCTTTATCTCGATGACCGGCAGTCAGCAAGAGACAGGGAAATTGCAAAAGTTAAAAAAACCGGCAAGGCTGACAAAAATATGGAAGTTCTGGGCTGGGTAATAGTAGCAGGTTTTTTCATTGTTGTTATTATGGCTTTTTTTGTTACTTTCCCAGAGAGTAACAGAGAAATCATTTACTTAGCTGCAGGAGCATTATTCGGATATGCCGGAGCTGTAGTTCAGTACTATTTTGGAAGCTCAAAGGGCAGCACTGACAAGTCTAAAAAACTGGGGGAGCTGAATGGAAAATAAATATAGCGAATTATATTTGAAAAGCTTTGAGGAGCTGATCGGCGTTGAAATAGGTTATGCCGATATAAAGGCAGATAAAGGGAAAGAGACCTATGATGGAATACGCAGGGATTTGTGGGGACACGTAACACCTGAAATCTGGAAAGTGATTGATAAGATGAGAAAACTCGGCAAGGTCCAACACGGAAGTCATTTCCCAGAGCTGAACCGGTTCGTTTCAGAATTCTACCACAAATATTTCTGGAAGTCAAATTGCCTTGATGATCTGCCGGCTGAAATAGCACCGGAGCTGTTTGATATTGCAGTAAATCATGGCAGTGGTTTTGCCGGTGAAACTATCCAGAGAGCAGTTAATATGCTCAATAATTCTCAAAAGCGGTGGAAAGACATCATAGTTGATGGAATTATAGGAAATTATACTGTAGCTGCAGTTAAGCCAGCCAGCAAATATGAGAAAGAAATGTTTGTAATTATCAAGATCATAAAAGGCAATCATTATGTAACACTCTTAGAGAAGGATAAAACACAGGAACTCTTTGCTATTGGCTGGATAAGAAGAGTCAGGTTTTATGAGACTAAGAAAAGGAAAAAGAAATGACACAACACCTCCCTAGTGTAATTTCAATAATAATATCCTGCGTTTTAAGTTATTTCCTTTGGAACTTGAAAGAAGATAAAAGGGTGTTAAAATCTGACCTTGATAATCTCCGCATCAAAACTGAAAATCAGGAACTTGATATTAGGTTATTACAGCAATCCTGCAAGATATTATCAAAGCAGTCCGTAACTGAAAATCAAGTCAAAACTTGGGTTGAGCTGGCTGTTGAAAATTCTTTCAATAAATGGGAGAATAAATTTCTCAAAGAAGGGCTTTTAAAGAACCGATAAGCCTTAAAAGTAAAGTGAGGTAATTATGGCTATTAGATGGATAGTTGACCCGATTGATGCCGGCTTTGCTGCTGACAATCGGCTTGTAAATTTTTATGATGATTTTCCCGCACCTATGGGAATGGGAACTGTTGGCAGACCTGTCACAGCCACACTGTTTGTTTCACCAGACGGTGATGACAGTGATGGTTTTAGCTGGGCAAAGGCATACACCACAATTCAAGGTGCTTTAGCTGCAGCCAGCGTAGATGTTAATGATTGCACTTTAATTCTAATTGCTCCCCACCCTACCTACTACGATATTGACACAACCGGCGACCCAGAGTATGCAGGAAACTACATCTTGAAGGGAACTCATAGAGCTTGGGCGAGCATTAAAAATACTAATGTCGGTCAAACCTCTATTCTGAAATTCACCGGAAAGGTTGGCTTATGTGATCTGGCGTTTTCTTTAACCGGAGCAGGAAACGGAGTAATCTTCACCTCAAAAGGTTTCAGGATAGATCATTGTGGATTTAATGGCGAAAACTCAACCGGAGCGTCAACGG